>Ga0209023_10000677_pt1 | contig 50090 bp, 40 predicted proteins | sample LakOneMetagenome_FD_187468 | JGI IMG/M metagenome (GOLD analysis project Ga0209023, IMG submission 187468) | Freshwater and sediment microbial communities from Lake Erie, Canada (SPAdes) (version 2) | ecosystem: Environmental > Aquatic > Freshwater > Lentic | place: Lake Erie, Canada... | reverse complement strand
CCGACCAGGGCCGTACCGGAGATCTCGCCACCGTGAAAATGCGGGATCAGGCCGCAGCCGGCCCGCAGCAGGGAAGTCTTGCCGGAACCCGAGCCGCCGGCCAGCACGATGAATTCGCCGGGCTCGATTGCCAGATCGACGTCTTCGAGAGCCGGTCGGTCTGATCCGGCGTAGCGGTATCCGAGCCGGTCGAATTCAAGGGCGAGTGCGGCGGATTTCGGCGCGGCGACAGGATTCATCTTCCGCCCCTTCGCCAGGTGACGATTCCGCCCGCCAGGAACGCAATCGCAGCCAGAGGTCCTTCGACCCCGATCGAGTAGCTGATCTCCGGATAGGTGTCGAAGCGGCCCGACCCGAAGAAAAGCTCGGCCAGGGCAATCGCCATCAGGATTCCACCGGCCAGCCAGAAACGCCGGTCGTATCTGGAGGGAACCGGCTTGAAGCGCACCGATTGACCCGACTTCCCGTATCCGCGAAGTTCCAGGGTCGCCGCAACGTCAACCGCCCTGTCCAGTGAACCGGCCAGCAGGCGGTGGGCCATCGCCGAGCGGCCGACCGGAGTCGCCCCGGGACCGCGCAGGGTCGCGGCTTCGCCGATCCGGGCGTAGTCGGTGGCGGCCAGCGGCACCAGCCGGGAGATCAGTGTCGCGGTCAGGGCAGAACGGCGGGCCACCCCGTGGACCGCCTGGAGGATCCGGTCGGGGTCGACGCATGCGGACCAGATTCCGATCACCACCATGGTGCCCATCACCCGGAGTCCGATCACTGCGCCGGCCGCGATCGCTTCCGCGGTCACGTCCACCTGGCCCAGAAGAGGCCAGTCACCGAGCCGGGCGAGGACGGTGGCCCCGCGGCTCGTGACAAGGGCGTTGACGACGATCATCGTCAGGGCGAGGAAGCCACCAAGCTTCAGGGAGAAGTCCACCGCCCGGGCCGCCCCGCATCCGTAGCCGGCGATCGCGGCACCGAAAGTGGCTGCGATCAGGACCATCGGATCAGAAGAAAAGAAGCAGACCAGCAGGTAGGCGCCCAGATAGAGAGTGACCGGGGCAAGCGAGGCCGTCTGCACGGTTTCCCTGCGGGGCACATAGGCGATCGGGGAAAGCTTCTTCATGGTCAGTTCTCAGGGTAGGGGCAGCGACGAAACCTGGCCGTCGCTGACCACCGCCGCGTATCTCCGTTCAAGGTCTGCCGGGTTGAGCGCGGCAGCCGCCATCTGGACAGCTTTCTCGGTTCCGCCGGTGACCAGCCAGACCGGCGGATCATCAGCCCGTCGCATCGCGGCCACCAGTCCGGACTCCGGTCCGTAGTCCTGGGCGTCATCGCCCCGTACGTCCAGCCCGATCAGGTGCCAGGCGGAGTTGGCCGGCATTCCTTCTGGGGCGCTGACATCCGGCGCCGCGAAACGCGCGAAGACTCCGCTGGCAGCCGGCCCCTTGTTGATTCTCCGGCCTTCCGGAGTGTCAGTCACCTGGTCGATCAGACCTACTTTGACGATCATGTTCTCACCGGTGTCCCTGAGAGTCACACCATCACCTTCAAGCTGTTTGGTGACCATCCCGCAGGCGGTCTGGTCTCCCAGGCAATCAACCTGGACTCCCCAGTCGCGATTGTCATATCCGGTCGAGAACGGAGCCGGATAGGAGCCGACGACTCCACCGACTTCCATCGCGTCGGTCCAGTCCCGGTAATCCCACCAGACCTTGTCTCCTCCGCTGACCGGGAACTGGGCGGAGCCGCGCTCGGCCACGATTCCGTTGACGGCGAAGAACCAGTCGAAACTGCGACCGGCTTTCGAATCACCGGAAACGCCGTCGACCGACTGGACGTATTCACCGCCATAGGCGGTTTCGAGATCCGAGCTCTGGTCGAGGATCCGCATCGCGTTGCTGGATTCGTTGACCGCGACGTCCGGCTTGTCGACAAACACTTTCGACCCGTAATCACGGGTCACGACCAGGCTGGCATCGCCTGTGTCCTCGCCGGGTCCGAGTCCGCATCCGGCCGAGGCGAGCCCTGCCGTCGCGAGGACGGCCACACCGACGGCCCGGGCGAAAATGCCCCCGGACCGTCGCTGTCTGGCCGTGAACTTCAACGGTTCCTTCTACTTCTTGATCGAAACCGAGACGCGGTTCGACGGAACGAGGCTGGCCTGACGGGCAACCAGGTTCGTCTTGCCGGTGATCGTCAGGGTCGTGTAGCCCTTCGAGTCGGTCAGGGCGCCCTTGGCGCCGGAGACCTTCGCCCCCTCGACCGGGCTCCGCTTGCCGGCCGTGTCGTATTCGAATACCCGGACCTTGACCTTGGCACCCTTGCGGGCGCTGGTCGGTGCGTTCAGGAACAGGAGATTCGGGTTGGGCTGCTCGTAGGTCTTCGAAAGGAAGAAGAGAACAGAGTCACCCCGCTTCAGCTTGAGACCTTCAGCTCCGGTCATCGACGACTTGTAGTTGTTGTAGAGCGCCCACCACTGCTTGCCCTGGGCGTTTGACCCACCGATTCCGCAGATGCCGAAGCCAAAATCGCTATCGGAGACCTTGAGCGGTCGGAGTGCCTTGTACTGGAGCGACGCCTGGTAGAGCAGGCCGATTCCAGTCGCACCGGTGATGGTGCGGGCCGGGCCGGTCCTTCCCCCGAGGGTCGGGCAGTCCGAGGTCGGCTTGATCGAGGCAGTGCCGGTACGGACGGTCTGATCAAAAATGATCTTGCCCGAGTAGGTGACCACCCGCAGATTCACCGGGATCTTGCTCGCGGCGGCGGCCGGCTGTGTGGCGAAGCCAAGCAGCAGGATCAGCCCGAGCAGCAGCCCGATTGCGGGTGAGGTGATTCGATTGTTCATGCGTTCCTTCTTGTCCGGCGGCCTTACGCGAGACCGCTATTTCGGTGCGCCATGTGGCGCAAAGCCGGCAGGTCTTCGGACTTGGACGTGTTCGAGGAGGCAGCCTTCCCAGACCTGTGGCCCAGTGGCTAAGTGCCTTCAAGTACGTCCCTACCGCTGCGCGTCAGTTCCGGATTTGGACCGGATTCCCTGACCCCGCTGAAGGGGTGCGACCGACTTCGCGAACGATCATAAAGCCTCCTGTCGCGACGTGACCTGTCAAGATTGCGGATTCCCTCCCCCCTCTCATGGACTTCGTAGCCCAAGCAATATTCCAACTGCCGTTCGCCCTCGGTCCCAGCTGGCTGGACCCGATGACCCTGCTCGAGAAGTTCTCGCTGATCGGACTGCTCGTCGTGGTCTTCATGGAATCCGGCCTGATGGTCGGGTTCTTTCTGCCTGGAGACTCACTTCTTTTCACCGCCGGGCTGCTCTCGGCGACGACCGACATCCTTCCCGACCTCTGGGTGCTCTGCATCCTCATTCCGATCGCCGCGATCGCCGGAGACCAGACCGGATACTGGATCGGACGCAAGTTCGGACCGCCGCTCTTCAACCGTCCGGACAGCCGTTTCTTCAAGCGGGAATACGTCGACCAGACCTCGGCCTTTTTCGAGAAGCATGGCCCCCGGGCGATCATCCTGGCCCGTTTCGTCCCGATCGTCCGCGCCTTCGTGCCCGTCATGGCCGGTACCTCGAAGATGCATTACCGGACCTTCCTCGTGTACGACATCATCGGCGGGATTCTCTGGGGAGCCGGCGTCACGACGCTCGGCTATTTCCTCGGACAGATCGACTTCGTCGAGAAGTACATCGAGTTCATCCTGATCGGCGTCGTCGCGATTTCGGTGATCCCGGTCGTACTCGAGATCCGCAAGGCCAAGAGGGAAGCCGATTCACATCAGGCACCCGAACCCTTCGAGAATCCGGTCGACGAAGAAGGCGAACCGGTTCGCGCCGAATCCGAAGTCTGAGATCACCCCTTGCGCCCGTCGGCCCGGGCGCGTAAAATTAGGTAGAAGGCAAGGGGTTCAATGAGGGAGACAAAACGGTTCATCGTCCTGGCGATGGCGCTGGCGACAGCGCTGGCATTCGTCCCTGCCGCATCGGCCCATCAGAGCCCGGAAGGATGCGTCGGTTCGGCCCCCGCCGTCAGCTTCGCCACGGAAACCGTCGATCAGCTCGACAGCCCGCTGAGAGAAGGCGACGAGATCGTTTTCGCGGTCAACATCTCCAACCAGGGTGAATCGGCCTGCGACCTGAGCGGAGTCGCCGTTCAGGTTCATCTGCCGGATGCCAACGGAAAAGCCGGCGAAGACTTCCCGGTGGTCAGCAATGTGAGCCTGGCGGCGGGTTATTCGGTGAAGGCCACCAGCCAGACCCCCTGGGTCGTCGGCCTCGATGAGGGGGTTTTCAGTGGGAACCTGAAGATCACCTGGCAGGCCACCTCGCACAATGGCCAGGATGAAAACCGGATCGAAGGCGCCGGTTCTTCCAGCGTGGATTTCTCGATCACCCGGCCCCAGTCCAGCCTCACGGTTGTTCCAACCGTCAATTCGGGTGAACCGCCTCTGGAAGTCAAGTACGTCTACGCCCTCGCCAACAACAGCCTTGCTCCGTCGGTGGGCCTCGGAGCCCCGCGCCTGCTGCCGGCCGGCGGCGCGGGCCGCCAGGTGCTCAGCGACAGCAACTGTGACCAGGTCGCCTACCTCTCCGGAGACGATCAGACCCAGCCGGAGACGAGTCTCGATCCGGGTGAGACCTGGTACTTCACCTGTAACCGCATCTTCACCGGGCCCGGCACCTATCTCAGCCAGCCTTCGGTCAACGGCACGAGTAGCGCCGACGGCCGTTCCTGGCCCCAGGTGGCGGCGGGTGGCACCACGGTCACCGTCCTCGGCCCTGATCTGGTTGTCGACAAGAGCCACGAAGGCGACCTGCTGGCAGGCACCCCGGGCAATTACAGGTTGAAGGTCACCAACAACGGCAATCAGGCGACGAGCGGCACCGTGACCGTGGTCGACCAGTTGCCGGAAGGTTTGAAGATCAAGTCCATTCACGGCGAAGGCTGGACCTGCTCGACCAGCTCGCTCTCCTGTTCCCGTTCTGACTCTCTGGCTTCCGGCAGCTCGTTTCCCGAGGTCACGGTCAAGGTGAACACCACGGCCAGCCCGCCGGCCAGTGTCATCAACACGGCCTCGGTCAGCGGCGGCGGCGAAGCTCCGGCGGCAAGCGCCAACAACTCCGACAGCGACCCGACCACGATCAAGATCCCGGGACTGCCCGACCCGACCCCGGAGAACGGTTTCCTGATCAGGGCCCTGGTACCGGCCGATGACGGCTCGGTGAAGATCAAACTGAAGTTCCCGGGCAACGGCATGGTCACGGTCGATGACGCTTCAAGCAGGGTCAACCGCATCATCAAGGCGGTCAGGCCGATTCCTGGCAAGGGCTTCTACGCGGTCACCGCGAAGCCGACCGCCCGCTTCCTGGCCCAGATGAACAGGTCGAAGCGGCCGACGGTGACCTCCCTTCGCATTTCCTTCACTCCGACCAACGGCCTGACCAATTCGAAGGTCCGCTCGGTCTCCCTGCGCGTCAGGTAGCGGATCCGAACATCGCGTCGAGCGCCCTCAGCGCTCCCGAAACGACTTCCAGATCGGTCTTCCCTTCGAGGCGGTGCGCGTCCGAACCGCCGGAAAGCGTCATCAGCATCGGCTTGCCTGTTTCGGGCAACGCGTTCACCCAGAACCCCCACCGCCCCGGCCGGCGGGGATCGATCCACTGGAAACCTTCGGAGTCCTCATCCCAGAACGGTTCGTCGAAGGCCAGCCACAGTTTGTCGAGGAGTCCCGCTCCCAGACCGTCGATCGCCGTCCTCGTGTGGGCCGGCAATGACGGTTGAAAGTCGATCCGCCCTGACTTGAGCACACCGATCGGCACGGTGATCACTGCCGCTTCAGCACTGACCTCTTCCCCGCTGCCGGCTCGTATCACCACACCATTCGAGTCCTGCGTTACCCGGCGCACTTCGAATCCGAAGATCGTTTCCGCCTCCCCGGAGAGCTTCTCGATCACCTTCACGTAGGGCGCATCAAGCAGGGCGTCGCCACCTCCGAGCCAGTCGCCTTCCCAGGTGGCCAGGGCCGCCAGCTGATCGGGATCGGCCCCGTATTCCTGCGCGGTCTCCACTTCAACGGCCCATTCGAGTCCCGGACCCCAGCGCCAGGGCAAAAGCCAGTCAACCGTCTGCCTGTCGGCACCCGGGGCGCCTGGTTCGAACGAGTTGATCGCCCGCCAGTAGCGACGTTCACCGGTTTGACCGAGTTCTGCCTGCCCGGCCACCGGAAATGCGAGGTCATAGTCGTAAGGGTGCAGGCCGACACCGGACTCCCGGGCAAGACCGGTCAACGGGTTGCCCTTTACGCCATGGATCCAGCTGGCACCCAGCTCGACCGGGGTTCCATCCAGGTCACCGCTCCGGACCCGGCCGCCAACCCGATCGGAGGCTTCCAGCAGGACCGGCTCGAATCCGAGTTTCTTCAGCTCCCCGGCGCAAGAAAGTCCGGCCGCTCCCGCCCCGACCACCGCCACTCTCGCGCCTGGATCGAGTTCGCCGATCGACAGACGGGCCGCAGTCTGCCCGGCCTGGATCGCGCCGTGGACCGTGGCCGGGATCCTTGCGGTGGCCTCTCCCGCGAAGGCGATCCGGCCGACCGGTTCCGCCAGCATCGACCGTATCCCGGACCCGAACCTGGTCGGTGCCAGATAGGAATACGAGCAGAGCGCCAGCGGATCCCGGGCCCAGCTGGTCCGGATGAAGTCGACTGGCCGGGGGATTCCCAGCCCCGGCAACCGGTCGATCACCGACTGGCGCCCTTCCGGACCGGGGTCGGAACCGCATCCGGCGAGCGCACCGCCGATTCCGCCGAGGCCGGCCAGCGCAACGCCGGCTATTGCCGCTTTGCCCAGCTCCCGTCTGCTCAGACCGTCGCCCACGAAACGATTGTCACCGAAATCGGGCCACCGGGACAGATCGCCAGAACTGCGGGGAACCCCTCGACCTGTCCAGTCGGCATCTGGCCAAAACAAACGCCGCCTCTCGGGCGGCGTCTTGGTTCCATGGATGAGGTACCGCTACGGGGATTCGAACCCCGGTTTCCGGACTGAGAATCCGGCGTCCTAGACCCCTGGACGATAGCGGCGCGTGGCGGGCATTCTAACAATTCAAGGATTGCCGGGAGGTCTGCCGGACCGCCTGTCCGGCCCGTCCCCCGCGGACTGACCGGCCCGCCCCCGGAGCGCCTGAGCAGGTAGTGTTTCGCGTCCGCGCGGCTGTGGCGGAACTGGTAGACGCGCAGGCTTCAGGTGCCTGTGTTCGCAAGAACGTGGAGGTTCGACTCCTCTCAGCCGCATGAACCGATGAAGATCTTTTCCTGGAACGTCAACGGCATCCGGGCCGTCATAAAAAAGGGCGACTTCGGTTCGTTCGTCGAGAAGTACGACCCCGACATCTTCTGCATGCAGGAGACCAAGGCCGAACAGGGTCAGGCGGAGATCGATCTCCCCCACTTCGAGGAGTACTGGAACTCAGCCGAGAAGAAGGGCTATTCGGGAACGGCGATCTTCACCAGGCCGAAGCCGATCGCGGTTCTCAACGATTTCGCCGCCGAGATCTCAGACGAGTACAACCTCCACGACGATTCCTACGGCGATCCCCGCGGCGAAGGCCGGGTCGTCACCGCGGAGTACGACCATTTCTTTCTGGTCACCACCTATGTGCCCAATGCGAAGCGGGACCTTTCCCGCCTGAAGCTCAGGGAGAAGCAGTGGGATCCCGCACTCCTTCATCACATGAAAATGCTCGATGCCAAGAAGCCCGTCCTGGTCTGCGGTGACATGAACGTCGCCCACACCGAGGATGACCTCGCCAATCCGAAAGCGAATGTCGGCGAGCACGGTTTCACCGACGAGGAGCGCCAGGGTTTCCAGAACTTCCTCGACGCCGGCTTCGTCGACACCTTCCGCCTTTTCACCGAAGGCAACGGTCACTATTCCTGGTGGTCCTACATGTCAAAGGCCAGAGAGCGAAACGCCGGCTGGCGGATCGACTACTTCCTCGCCTCCGAACGCCTCCGCAAGGCCATCACCGGAGCCGAAATCCACAACGACGTCATGGGCTCGGACCACTGCCCGGTCAGCGTCGAGCTCGACGAAAAGAAGCTCGCCAAGCTCTAGAACCAGGGCTGCTCCCTCGGGACCAAACTTCAAGATGCACGAAAAAGGGCGGCCCGGAGGCCGCCCTTGTTTCTGACTAACTGTCAATCAGCAGAGGGTCATCCCCGGCCGACGCACTTCTGTACCCACTTGGGCGAAGCAACAGTCCTCTGGGTTCCCGGGATGGGCTGACCGGTAGCGAAGTCACGCTGTCCGAGTACGAAGCTTGCCTGGGTCACCAGGGGGCTGTGGGGACAACTGGCCTGGACGTACCGCGGGTTCTTGCCCTTGATCTTCAATCCGATGTCGGGACGGTTGAGCACCGGTCCGGGCATCTGGATCTTGAAGTTGCCAACTGCCGAATCGGAAGTCAGAACGGGAACTGCGATGCTCAGCTTCCGCCCCTTCAGTACTCCGCTCATCAACACACCAACTCCGGTCGACTTGGAGAATCCGTAGATCTTCAGCTTGGGCTGGCCCTTCTTGGTCTTTCCGGCGTTGAACACGATCAGAACCGGATCGTCAAGCGGCTGGGCTTTCAGGCGCGCCAGATAGATCAGAGCGGTACCGGTACCAACTACTGCCTTACTGCACCTTGCGACAACCGCTTTCGGTACCGAGAGGGAGCTTTGCGGATTGAGCTTGCTGTCAGGGCAGACGTTGCGGTTCGGCCTGAGACCGGTTCCTGCGGGGAAGACGAGATTCACCCTCTTCAACGGATTGACTGTTGGAGAACTAGCACCCGGGGTCACAACGGCTGAGACGGTGAGGTTCGAGGCCACTCGCGTCTTCTTGTGGAACTTGCCGCGAAGGGGCGAAACCTTGGTCCTTGCGGACACCGTCTCACCGTCAGCACTTGCGGATGCCGCGGCAGCGAAGGGCACAGCCACGGCCATCAGGATAGCTAGGAGTTTCGTGATTTTGAACATGAGCGTTCTTTACCCGTGACGCCCGTCTTCCACCAGAATTTAAGGAACCTTTATGTCGGTTTCTTAATCGCCGGGAAACAAAAAAGGCGGCCCCGAGGCCGCCCTTTCTGCGCTTGTTCAATCGTTCCCGCTACTTGACCCTGACCTTCTTGGTCACAGCTGCCTTGACGTTGCCGCTCTTGGCGGTGAACTTCACGGCAACCTTGCGGCCCTTCTTGCCCCTGATCGTGGTCTTCACGGCGATGGTCTTGGACTTGCCGGGGGCGATGTTTCCACCCTTGCCCTTGCCACCCCTGGAAGAGGTAACTACAACGTTCTTGGCGGTCGCGGTACCGGTGTTCTTGACGGTGACCTTGTAGGTGCCCTTCCTGCCGTTCTTGACGGCGCCCGGACCCTTGACCTTCAGTCCGCCCAGCTTGGCCTTGCCGGCCAGACCGGTGCAGCTCTGGTTCGTGGTCGGAGCGACGATGGTTTCTTCAGTTCCGGGGATCGGCTGCTTGGTTGCGTAGTCACGCTGACCGAGAACGAAGGTCGCGTTGGTGACCAGCGAGCCGGTTCCGCACTTGGCCTGGACGTAGTTCGGATCCTGGCCCTTGATCGTTCCCTGGTCCGGAATCGTGACCGAGCCGGGGAAGTCGAGGTGGAGTTCACCGACCGCGGAGTCCGAGGTCAGAACCGGGACGGCAATGTCGAGGACCTGGTTCTTCAGTGCGGCTTCCATCAGGATGCCAACGCCGGTGGCCTTCGAGTAGCCGTAGATCTTCAGCATCGGCTGGCCCTGATTGTTCTTGCCGGCATTGAAGGCAACGAGGACCGGGTCGGTCAGCTTCGTCGCCGGGTTGTTCACCACGCGGGCGAGGTAGATGACCGCGGTGCCGGTGCCAACTACGGCCTTGGGGCAGAGGTTCTTGATCGCCATCGGTCCGACTGCGAGGTTGCTGTTCTCGTTCAGCTTGCTGTCGGGGCAGATGTTGCTGTTCGGCTTGAAGCCCATTCCCGCCGGGAAGGAGATCTTCAGGTTCTTCAGCGAGTTCATCGTCACTGCTCCGGGAGCAGGCGTTACCACGCCATCAATCTTGAGCTTCGAGGAAACCTGCGCTTCCTTGTAGAACTTGCCGCCGTTCGGCGTCAGGGTCGTGGTGGCGGCGACGGATTCACCGGTGGCCTGCGCGCTCGAAACGAATGCGAAGGGAACCAGCAAAGCGATGAAAAGGGCTAGATACTTCTTGGCGTGACTCATTACAACCTCTGTCTAAGTGGGGGGTGGAGAGAACATGACGGGGTCGCGAAAAGCGACTCGTCATATATAGATACCCGCGGCCAGGCGGTTGTTTCACCTTTTACGAAAGCTTAAGGCGAGCCCACCGGCAGGTTGCGTTTGGCGTTCAGGGGCGGATGCGAACGGGCGCCGAGGTCTTTGACTCAACTCCACCTGTGGCCGCCCGAACGAGGAGCTTCGTTCTGGATCCTTTACTGCCCGTAATCCTCGTCGGGACCCTGATCGAGCGCGTCGTTTCGGGAGGCAGGTTGAATCTGGATGACGTTCCCCTGCCACCACCGGATACGGAAACCCGAACGCCGCGGGCCGTGGCGGTGCCGGAATTCCGAATCGTCGCCTTGTAGTTCACCGTCCGTCCTTGAACAACGATCTTCGGACCGCTCACGGTGAGCTTTGCCAGTCGGGGCCGGCCGGCCAGCCCCGAGCAATTCTGGATGAAGGGTTTCGCGTGGACCGTGAACGGCAAAGATGCGTCCTGGCCAGTTGCGACATCGCGTTCGCCGAGTGTCAAAGCAGCCGATGTCTTCCACCTGCCGGTTGAACATTTTGCCCGGGCGTATTCAGGGTCGAGCCCTTTGACTACCCGCACCCCGCCCGGGGCTGCGTCGTCCTCGACCGAAATTCCCTGTCCCGGGATGTTGAAGGTGAAACTGCTCACCGCGGAATCCGAAGTGAGAATGGGCACGGCTACATCCTGTACGCCCGCTGGTGTCAGCGAACCCTGCATGAGGATCCCGGTGCCCGTCGATTTCGAGAAGGCATAGATCTTGATCCGTGCGTTTCCTTTTGAATCCCTTCCGCCATTGAAGATCACCATCTTGGGGTCCGTGAGGTAAGCCGGAACGAGATGAAGCTTGGCGAGGTAGATGGCCGAAGTCCCGGTTCCAACCACCGACCTGGGGCAAAGATCAACCGTGGCCGCGATGCCCCGACCCAGATTCGAATCTTCGTTCAACACGGAATCCGGACATACCGGAGTCACTTTGTTGTTCGGGTTGTATGTGAGGTCTGTCGGGAACTTCATGACCGTGCGCTTCAAAGGAGTGACCGTCTTTGAAGTGTCGGGTGTATGGATCTCGACCTCGAGCGTCGACTGAACCGGCACACGGACTTCCTTGTACATCTTGCCGCCCAGCGGCACCGTGTTGGTTTCCAGGGAGGCGGTCTCGTCGGCTGCGAAGGCGAGGCTCTGGCCGGCGATTGCCAGCATCAGCGATGACGCCATGAGAATGACGATCCGCCGCATCTGGCTAGCCGATCCTCACCCGGGTTGTCCCGCTGACCGGCTTCATCCGGGCAGCAGAAACCCTGACCTTGACTTTCGAGTTCCGAGAAGGACGGGTGGCGGCCTTGACCGGGACTTTCACGCTCCGGATGGTGCCCGGAGCAAACTTGTCAATGGTCACGGCTCCCTTGGCTCCGCCGGTGACATTGATCTTCATCGACTTCGCAGACGAGGTTCCGTTGTTTGCCAGTTTCAGCACGAAGACACCTTTCGAACCCGCCTTCATCGACCTGGGTCCCGAAATCTTCGAAATGGCAACGCGCGGCTTGCCGGTGAGCCCGGAGCACTCGAGATCAAACGGGTTCGAGGCAACCTGAGTCTCTTCACCGATCGGCTGGCCCGTAGCCCCGTCGCGATCACCGAACACGAACTGTCCGGTTGCGTGCCAGGTGCCGTCGGTACACCTGGCCCTCAGAAAACCGGGATCCAGCCCTTTGATGGTCCTGGTACCTCCCGAGGACTGCGAGTCTTCCACCTCGAGTGGATCACCCGGGATGCCCATCGTGAATTCGCTCACCGACGACGCGTACGGCAGGATCCCGAGCAGAATCTTCAGCTGCCCGTCGGAGGCGAGGACGCCGTTCATGAGCACGCCGGTTCCGGCGGCCTTCGAGTATCCGTAGATGGTTAGTTTGGGCCTGCCCCGGGCTGTGCGGCCGGCGTTGAAAATCACGAGCCGGGCATCGTCGATCAAGGCATTGCTGAGGCCGGCGGGGTGAATCGCGGAGGTGCCGGTGCCCACAACCGATTTCGGGCACAGATCCACGGTTGCGATTATTCCGAGACCGAGGTTGGTACTGGGACCGATCTTCGATTTTGGACAGGCTGGAGTCAGTTTGGGGTTAGGGAAGAAATCCATCTCCGGCGGAAAGGTCACGTTGGAAACCTTGAGCTGCGTCACCTTCGGGGTTTCGAAAGGAACACTCACCCTTATGTCGAGGCTGGCCGCAACCGGACGGTAAACCTCTCTGTAGAGGGGACCCGATGCCGGTGCCGCCTCCAGGGAGAGTTCCACGCTTTCGTAGGCGGCGCTCGCCGTCGCCGACAGACCCAGAAGGGTAGCCAGCAGAACGAGAATCCCGGTGAGTTTCTTCATGAGTTCGGCATCTTTGGTTCAGAAAAAAGGGGCGGCCGTTGCGGCCGCCCCTCTTTCAGACTTCGACTAGCAGGCAGTGCCTACTTGACGGTTACCTTGACCTTGGCGGAACCTCCGCCGGTGGCCTTGAAGGTCAGCGTCTTCTTGCTGCCCTTCTTGCCGGCTACCTTGGTCTTGACCGTGACGGTCTTGGAGGCACCGGGGTTGATGTTTCCAGCAGTGGCCTTGCCACCACCGGTCGCGGTGACCTTGACGGCCTTGGCGATGCCAGTGCCGGTGTTCTTGACGGTCACCTTGAAGGCACCCTTGGCGCCGCTCTTGACGGCCTTCGGACCCTTGACGCTCAGACGGAGCTTCGCCTTGCCGGCGAGACCGGTGCAGTCCTGAGTGGTGTCGGGGGAGGCAACGATCGCCTCGGTGTTCGGGATCGGCTGCTTGGTCGCGAAGTCGCGCTCACCGAGGGTGAAGGTCGACTTGGTGGTCCATGTGCCGGACGCCGGGCAGGTTGAACGGACGTAATTCTTGTCCAGGCCCTGAACGTCGATGTTGATGTCATCGCGCTTCAGACGGTTACCAGGCAGATCGATCTGGTAGTACTTGACGGCTGCGTCGCCCGTCAGGACGGGAACCGCGATGTTGAGCACCTGGTTGACGAGCGCGCCCTCCATCAGGATGCCGACGCCAGTGCCCTTCGAGAAACCGTAGATCTTGATCTTCGGACGACCGGCGTTGTCCTTGCCGGCGTTGAAGACGATCAGGATCGGGTCTGACAGGAGCGTAGCCGGGTTGATCGCCGGGTTGATCTTGGCCAGGATGATGGCCGAGGTACCGGTACCAACCACAGAGTCCTTGCAGGCTGCGACCACGTTGGCCGGAACTGAAAGAACCGAGTTCTCATTCAGCTTGGCGTCGGTGCAGACCGGCATCTTGGGATCCGGGTTGAAGGTCATTCCCTGCGGGAAGGTCAGCTTGGTGTTCTTGAGCGGGTTGACCTTGGGCTGATCGGCCGGAGTCGTGACTTCAGCACGGATCTCGACGTTGACCGGCTTGGCGAGGCTCTGGTAAAGCGGGCCGCTAAGCGAGGTGATGTTCGTGGTGCCGACAACAGTCTCGTTGGTAGCGTGGGCTGTGGCGGCCAAAGACAGCGACGCGACAATTGCGGCGACTATGGCTACAAGCTTCTTCATCTGGGTCTCTCTTCTCTCCTGTGGATTGCGAAATTGCGACTTTTGAGCCGCGTCCAACTCCCTAACCGGTCGCAGCTTACATGAACACCAACCCGGATTGGGCCCGGTAGTTGCGGTTGATACCCGCAGTCCACCGAAAAACTATGCAACGAATACCAAATCTGTTGCTCGAAGATTCGATCCCGGCTCCAGAGCCGTACCCGGCCTTCCCCCTACGGTTCGCGGAAGACGTGCAGGTACTGGGTTGCCGGCTGCGATTCGTCCCCGATCGGAGTGAACGGCGCCTGCTGTGTGCAGGCCGGCGCAGGCACGCTGTTGGTCTGGTTCTGGCCCTTCATCAGGAACTCGATCGCTTCGGTGTAGACCTTCTCGTTCTGAGCCGGGCTGAATCCGTACCTGAGGTTGGTACCGAACTGGGCCTGCTGCACCGGGGTCAGAGCTGACCAGGGCTGAATCGTCGCGTTGACTCCGGCCGCACAGTTGGCGGACGAGAACACCTTCATGCCACCGTTGGCGAAGTCGATGTTGCCACCAGGTGCCGTGTAGGGGTTGTAACGGCCCGAGGAGGCACCACCACCCGGGTATGCCGTGAAGGTTTCCGGGCCAAGTCGAATTCCGGCACGGATGTAGTGGCGCAGTCCGCCGTTGCCGTACTCGCCAAGAGCGTTGGTGGCCGCCGCGGCGTTGCCGATGAATGCGGTGAGCTCCCGTCGGTAGAGGCTGCCCGTCTCGAGGAAGGGGTTGAACTCGGCGAGGTAGTCAGGCAGTCGGGCCAAAAGGGTCGGGGCGTCCTCGTCGAGGAAGGCGCGAAGTGACGGGAATGCCTTCGGTGCCTTGCGAATGACGGGCTTCAGGTTCGTATAGAGCTTCTCGCTGACGGGGGCCAGACGGGCTGAGGCTTTGAATGTCGGAGACAGCTGCTTGGCCACGGGTACAAGCTTGCGCACCACGGGGGTGGCGAACTCCGAAAAGTCCCCGAGCCGGTCCTGGGTCGCTCTCGATTCACGGAGGAAGGTCGGGAAGACGCGGAAGAAGTCCTTGAGCTGTTCGTCACGGTCCGCCAGGGTCGTGAAGACCGTGTCGGTGTTGCGGATCATTCCGCTGAGCTGACCCTGACGTTCGCTGATCGCGTTGAAGACCACCCCGGTGTTCTTGATCAGCTTCGAAAGCTGGGGCTCCTGGTCGTTGAGTACCTGGAGAACATCGGTGAGGGAGGTCAGGGTTCCGGGCAGCACGCCGAGCGTCTGGTTGATCGTGGCCCCGCGTCCGTTCACGGCGATGGAGTTGTCAATCGCTCCCTGCATGAAGGCTGCCCGCGTCTTCTCGTCAAAGGTACGGAAGATCTCGTCAAGCTGGACCGACTTGGCAACCTGGGCCGGCGGCAGCTGGTCGCCGTCTTCGAGCATGCCGTCTCGTTTGTCGCCGGGAGTGAGTTCGATGTAGGCCTCGCCGAGAAGACTCTTGGCCCGCAGGATGGCGCGGGTGTCCTTCGGAATAGGGGCGTACTCGGGCTCGATGTTGAGGGTGACGATCGCCGAGCCCTCTTCGGCACCTTCACCGAGATCGATCGATTTGACCCTGCCGATCTCCACTCCCGAGATGTCGACTTCCGACTGTTCGGCGAGCTGTCCGATCTGGGTCAGCGGCAGCTTCACTTCGTAACCCCGGGCAGCCAGCGGGGTCGGGCCACCGAAAGCGACCCAGACGAAAAGCAGCAGGCCAAAGCACGAGAGCGCGAAGCCTGCGATGGCGATGATCTGTCCTATTGAAGGTGCCTGTTTGTTCATGAGGGGCAGATCACGTTCGGGGGCGAAAGCTGATTCAGGCGGTAGGCGGTTTCAAGCTGGGTGATCGTGGCCCGCACCTGTTCGGCCTTGTCGGCCGTATTGCAGTCGATCATGCTGACTCCGCGACGGACCGGACCGAGGCCGTCCTGGAAAGACACCGATGCGTTGAAGTTGTGGTTGAGCCAGGGTGCGTAGAACAGGAAGCCTTCCGAGTCACCCGAGGGGTTGTACGTCCACATGTTGAGGAGCGTGTTCAGCTCGGAGAAGGTTCCACGAAGCTGCGGAGTGGTCTTCGATCCTGCCCTGCTCGTCTTGGCCAGCTCCTTGAAGACCGGCTGTACTTCCCGGGTGAAAGGGCGGATGTCGTCGCGAACCAGCGGGGTCGTGTCCGTGGCCAGGCGCTGTACCGACTGCAGTGAGCCCTTCAGGTTGCGGGCACCGGGAATCAGTCCGAGCAAGGTCGGCCGGGTCAGCTGTGAGAGCTGATCGGATTTGGCGAGATTGATCCGGCCGGCTTCGAGCGTGGACGGGAACTCGCGCAGTGCTTCCCTCAGCGAGGCTTCCTGGGCGGCGTAGTTGCCGAGCGATTCCTTCGAGTTGCTGATGAAATCGGCGACGACCTGATCGTTGTTGCCGAGTTCGGTCGCAACCTGACTGAAGGCATGGACGCCGCGCTTGATGTACTGACGGCGCTTCTCGAGTTCGCCGTTGAGCCTCGCGGTATAGACCGCGAATGGACCGAAGCGACGGAGGGCCTGCGAGAGCTCGGGACCCTTGTTGTTGAGGCCCTCACCAGCGCCGTTCAGCAGGAGGACCAGGTAGTCCTGGGTGTCGCGGTCGAGCGATGCCAGGATCTGGTCCATCTGGACGTTGGACATGCTCTGGGCGACCGGGAAGGTGGTTCCCTCGGGAGGAGTCGGGCCCTTGGTGCCGGGATCGATCTCCACGACCATGTCGCTCAGGCCGGTTTTCGGTCTGAGCAGGAACTGGGCATCCGGATGGATCAGGTCCTTGTACTTCGGTTCGATGTCGAGTCGGACGCGTGCGGTTCCGTCTTCCAGGGTCGAGGCTCCGACCTTGCCGACGTTGATGCCGGCGATCACGGCGGCCTGACCCTGACCCGGAGTGACGGCCTGGGCGGTCTCCATCTCGACGTTGATCGAGTAGAAATCCTGCCCGAGGAACGGGAGCCAGGACGGCAGCGCCGCCTTCTGGTTGGACAGGATGAAGAGCAGCACTGCGAGCGCGATGATGATCAGCCCGGTGATCGCCAGGAAGTCCTTGAAGTGTGCCTTTATTGCGCGTTTCACGGGTAAGCCGCCGGACTTGGTGCTCCCGGGCCGGCCATCGGCCCGTTGAGGTCGGGTTGCTCCTGCTGGTAGCAGGGCTGATCGCTCACGATAGGCGGAGTGCCGGGCGCGAGCGGTGCGGTTCCCAGCGGCGCCGACTGCAGTCGACCGTAGAGAACGTTCGTCTTCGGATCCGATCCGGCTCCGGGATCGCTCATCTTCACCGTCACCGGCCCGCCGCCGCCCTGAATTCGGGCGAAGGAGCCGTTGCCGTCAAGGCCGTTCGAGCTGCCCGATGCGTTGACGGCCGCATAGAACAGTTCACGCGATGCCGGCTGACCGTTGCTGAATGCCCCGTCGTTGATCACCTGATCTCCCGTCGGGCTGACGGTGTCGGCGATGCAGAGCCCGAAATTACGGAGCTGCGGGAGCAACTTCAGAGTCGCCGAGGCGGACTTCGCGGCATCCGGCGCCGAGCGCTGGATCACCTTGGCAAGACCGGCGAGTTCCGGTTCGGTGAGAAGCGCGCGGAGCTGCCTGAGGAACGGCTTGGTCACACGGATGGTGCGCGGGAGCTCATTCAGCGCAGGAGTCGTGGCAATCGCAAATCCGCGAAGCGCCGGCAGGCTGGCGTTGAGGCTGGTCAGGGCACTCCTGGCCACGACGAGTGTCGGACCGAGACGCTGGATGGTCAGACCGAGATTGTCGGATTCCGCGGCGAGAGCGCCCGTGAAAGTCTCGAAGTTCGTGACGAATCCCTGGAGATCGTCCCCCCTTTCGTTGACCGCCCCGGTTACCCGGGAAAGTCCGCGAAGCAGGTTGCCGAGATCGTTCGGCTGGGTGCCAAGTGTTGCCTCACTGACGACCGCGGTACCCCGGGCGGCAGTTTCGCCGTAGCGATAGGCCAGGTTGAGTGCTTCTCCACCGCTGAGGCCCTGTACGTAAGGCTCAAAGGTCAGATCCTGTTCGGCGGTCGGCTTCTGGTTGAGAGCGGTACCGAGGCTTTCCAGCAGGCGCTGGATGTTGGCGCGCTCCGGGGTCTGGAGGGTCCGGAGCAGATCTCCGACCTGGACACTGGTGGCAGTGCGACTGATCGGGATCATGCCCTTGTCAGGCATCTCCTTCGATTCGGGCGTACCCGGGTCCAGATCGATGAACCAGTTGCCTTCGAGGAAGAGTCGCGGCCTGATCTGGGCGGAAGCGTCCTCGCGGATCGGGCGGCCTTCGTCGTCAACGGTGAAGGTGACGATCGTGTTGTCACCGTTGTTCTCCATGTCGGTCACTTTGCCGACGTTTACACCGGAAATCCGGACCGGAGACTTGATCGCGATGTTCACCGCGTTCCGGAAGGTGGCCTGTACCTGGTAGCCGTGGCTGGTGAACGGAATGGTCTTGGTGAAGGCCAGCCAGAGTCCGACCAGCACGATGATCAGGCAGGCCAGACCGAAGAACAAGGGTCCGGGTCCGCCCCAGTGGCGGAAGAACTGCTGGTTGTAGCGGCTGGGTTTGCGGTGATCGGTCACTTGGTCACCCAATCCAGCTGCTTCTGAGTCTGACCCTGCGTTACCACGCCCTGATTACCGGGGAAATTGCCGATCTGCTGGCTTGACGAATTGAACACGGGGAAGTTGCCGGGTTCGCATTCCCTGGTCTGCCCTGGCGACGCGGTGTTCGGGTAGGGGTTCGAGTGCAGGAAGTTGACGTCGAAGAGTCCGCCTGAGCCGTTCGCCGGCGAGGCCGCCGGACCTGCTTCTGAATTCGGTCCCACCGGGGGCAGGACGCTGATGGCCCGGACCCAGTTGCCTTCACTGTTGTGAGGGCTGGTCGCATCGGCGACGTTTCGCAGAAGCAGAGCCAGGTAATTACAGACGTTCTGGGCCGGAGTCACGTGGCGCAGGAACGGAGTCAGGATCTCCTGGGTCTGGATCAGCGTGTCAATGCCTTCATTATTGGTCGTGCTCTCGCCGAAGCGACGGAGCGAGCGTGCCGTCGGGGCCAGCTGGTCATAGAGCTGAGGTGACGAACGCAGAACGGGGATTCCGATGTCGAATGACCTCGCGACGATCGGAGCGCTCTCCCCCAGCGCCTTCGCACCGGGCCTCAGTGCCTTCATGAACCTCGCGGAGGTGTAGAGGAACGGCCTGATTCTGGGCCCGTTGCGAATCACTGAAAGCTCGGTGGGAACACCCTCGGTGATGGAATCCTGGATGTAGGGCCTCGCCACCTCGGCCAGGGCCTGGAAAGTCGTATCGAGCTGGACGAACATGTCCGCCTGGGTGTCGGCCACCGGGGCGACCTCGGCTGCAGCCTGCGCCAGCCCCCGCACGAAGCCTCTCAGGTCGGTTTCCTTCGATGAGAGATTCCTGGTCACCGGTTCCGCCACCTTGAAGAGCGGAGGCAGGTCGCCGATGATCTCATTGATGTCCGCGCCCCGGGCGGCGAACGCACCACCGTACTCGGCGAGGTTCTTCTGAATCGCCTTGCGGACCGGTGCCTGGAACATGTTGAACCACTGGTCCATGTCCACCGTTTCCTCGGCCTGGGACTCGGGAATGGTGCCGCCAGGCTTGAGTCCCTCGTCGGACTTGCCGGGGGTGAGAAGCAGGTATTTGAGCCCCATGGCCGAGCGCTGGCGAACCAGAACGGTCGAGTCTTCCGGAACCGGCTGGACGCTCTTGTCCAGCTTCATTGATGCGACCGCGATCGAACGGCCGTCGGGAAGCTGTTTGGCGGTCACGCTGTCGACGATGCCCACCCGCACGCCGGCAATCCGCACTTCGTTGCCGGCTACAAGGGAAGCGGCCGATGGCAGGTCGGCGTTGATCTGGTAGGTCGGCACGAAGGGCAGGCCCTTGTTGGCGTTGTACGAGAAGAACACGGCGACCACCGCGATCACGATGGTGATCGCCCCGACCAGAACCGGGCTCGCGGAGATTCTTGAGCGTCGACGTCGGTTCACGGGCCGAGGAGGTAGTCGAGGATTCTCATGCGGCCCGAGGCTGAAGTTTCCCCGGTCGCACCTGTCACGCCACGGCTGCGGCCTTCAATTTCAGTCGAGTTCGATTCACCTGTCGGACCAAGCGGGAAGCCGAATCCTCCGTCGTCGGTAGGTCCTGTCTCGCCGGTCGGTCCGGTCGTCGCCGTTGCTCCGGTAACGCCGGTCTCACCGGTCGGGGTGAGGGTCTCACCGGTGACGCCGGTCGGCCCCGTGGTGCCTTCGAGCGTGTCCATTTCACCGAGGTCTCCGAGGCTCGCGGCAAGGGCGCTGCTGCTAGCAGAAGTAGCGCTCCACTTGGTCGTACAGGAGCCGTCGATCACACCTACGTACTGGGTACAACCAGACACGATGAGGTTGGTCCGCTGGTAGTGGCCGTATTGGTCGTAGCCGTTGAACAGTGAGGACGAGTTGTAGATGACTCGCATTAGATTCGCGTAGCCGTCACCCTGCCGAGTGCTCTGGAGGAAGAAGTTCAGGTTTGAAGCCGGCGAGTAACCCTTCCGGGAGAGGTTCCCAAGCTTCTTGATGATCGGCTGGGATGCGACCAGATCCGGGCCGGCGGTCCTGGTTGCGCGACCGAGACTCGTGATCGAGATGCGGCCGGCTTCGGCAAATGGTCCGAGCTTGGTCTGGACCTCGCTGATGTCGGAAGCCGCAGGCTTCAGGTACTGGAAGACCGGAATCGCGTTGTCGGCGAAGGCACCGACCGCGTTGAAGTCCGCCCGCAACTGGCGAAGGGTCTCCGGAAGGTTCTTGAGGTTTTGCTGGAGGTCTTCCCCACGTTCTGCCGTGGCAGCCGCGGTGTAGCCGGCGTTCTTGAAGAAGCTGACCATGTTCTTGCGCTTCTTGGCGAGCGCGGACATGTTCTTTTCACCGTCTACGGCCAGTTTGGCGAGCCGCTTGTTCTCCGAGGAGAGAATGGCGAGGACCTTGTTGACCTGGAGCAGGGTCGGGTTGGCCCGCTCGACCGCGTCGCGCAGGTCCTCTCCCCTGGTCGCCAGTCCGGCGCCCAGTTCGTTGAGGATGATCCGGAAACGCTGGGCGTAGGGCAGCCGGTAGATGTTGTTGATCAGATCGAGGTCGACCGACTGGGCGTTGTTTTCAATCGGAAGCAGGTATTCACCGGCTCCGGGCTGTCCTTCCGGGACCTTCTTGAGTGGCGGCGGGGGCTCGGTGCCTGCCGGACGGGGCTGCGTGACCTGACAGTCGAGGAACTTTTCGCCGATCAGTGACTGCGGTCGGATGATGCAGGAGGCGTCGTCCCGCCAGTCCTGGAAGCCGGGATCGTTGATCTTCATGACGACGATCGCCTTGCCGGCGACATCGGTTCCGGTTTCCTCACCGGGCTGCGAAACATCGACCGAGCTGACACTGCCCACATTGGCTCCGGCGACGCGCACGTCGATGCCGGGCACCACGAAGGCGCCGTTGTCGAAGACAGCCCGAACCTCATAGGCGTCGCTGTCGTCGTTGCAGCTCCTGATCAGGAGAACCACGGCGACTACCGCCAGGATCACGAGGAGGATTGTGATGATCCGCTTCAGCATCACGGCACCTGAGAGGGGTCGCATTTGCCGGTCAGGTTGCCGTTGTCGAGGAAGGGATTCGATCCGGCGAGAGGCTGAACGCCGCCACCGGGACAACGCTGCAGACCCGTGATTACGTCCAGACCGCCGTAGGCCGCGGTGTCGGCCGGCTGGATCGCCGTGCCGTTCAGCTGGTAAACGCCGGTGGCCGTCGGAGTGACCTTGGCAAACGGTCCGTTTGCGTCGTAACTCGCGGTCAGAGCACCAAGTTTCGCGTAGGAACTGAAGATGTCCGGTGCGTAGGCCCGCATCTCGGCGACTTCATCCTGATTCGCGTTCAAGGCCCTCACGACGGCATTCACAGCCGGTTCGGCTCGCCCGTGGAGCGGAATCAGATTGGAAAGCAGGTCGGAAGTGTCGTTGTTGGGCCCGGGACGACCGGCCGCGAGCGCGAGGTCGTTGAAGACCGGACGGGCCCGGTTGAGAACCGGTCGCAGGTCGTTCTTCAGGTAATTGGCGAGACCGGCGTCAGCGGCGCGGCCTGAGGCGGCGATCATCGGCTGGACGTCATCGAGCGCGGCCCGGAGGTTGGCGAAAGTGGTGTTGCCCTGGCGCAGGGTCGGAGGCAGCTCGTCGAGGGCCGTGGCCAGTGACTGGTTGTTCTCGGCGATCTTGCCGAGCGCGATGTTCGAGTTGCTGACCAGCTGGGTCAGCTGCGGCGAGACCTCGGCCAGATTGGTCACGAACTTCGAGGTGTTACCGACGAACTGGTCGAGGCGCGTGTCCTGGTCGGCCAGTTCGGCCATCAGGCGCTGGGTGCCGGAGAAAGCAGCCCCGCTGTATTTGAAGGTCTTGTTGGCGCCTTCGGCGGCATCCCCCGCGTAGATCGCGGCGATGCCCTGGATCCAGTTGGACCAGCCCTTGCGGGTGGTCTTGTCGAATGTGTCGAAGAACTGGTCGAGCTCGACCGCCGTGGTGGTCACGCCTTCACCGAAGGAGTGTCCGTCCGGAAGAACCTTGGCGTTGTCCGGGCCCGGCTGAAGCGAGATGTAGTGATTGTGGAGCGAGGAAAGCGAGCTCTTGCGAATCACTGCCGAAGTGCCTTCGGTCAGTTCGCGGTCGATGTCGACTTCCATTTCGACCCGGTTGTCCTCGGTCAGCTCGACCGAAGTGACCTTGCCGACCGGCGAGCCGCCGACCATCACGAAGTTGCCCGGAACCATGCCGCTCGCGCTCTGGAAGTCGAACTTGTACTTGTGGCCGGAGTCGCCACTGAAGATCAGGGAAGCGACAAAAACGATGGCAACTACAAGCGCGCCCAGAGTCACCACTCTGAGCACGGTAGAGCTGCGTCCGCGATTGACGCGACTTGGATTTGCTTGATTGGCAGTCGTCAATCTGAGCTACCCGGTGTTTCTCCCCACCTAAGAAGCCTCCTTCCTTGGGCCGAATGCTACCTGAGCGGGCGGCGTAAAAGCCTTACGTCAGGAGCCGGTCCAGCCGCCGGCCAGACAGGGACCCGGAGCACAGGGATTTGTGACCGCCCCGCCCTCTCTCATGAAGGCGTCGATCATCTCGACCGCAGTGTCGGAAACACGCGGGAATTCATGCGGATCCTCGCCCGACGGGGGCGCCGTGTTGGTGATCGGAGGCGGATCGGTGCCGATCAGACCCTCCGGACCCGATCCGGCGCGCAGCGGTCCACTGTCCCAGTAGGCGATCGCGGATCCGTCGTAGGGGTATGTGGTGATCGGCTCGATGCCCCAGTCACCGTCCACCCCCGGCCACCGGTTTTCGGCGACGAAGGGTTCGACGGCGCGGGCCCCGATCGTGCGGGCCTCGACGTTCGACTGCCAGTTGGTGACCAGGTGATCACCGAAGGCGAGGTCGAAAAGAACCTGATGCGGCGGCGTGCCGGGAAGCGGATTGTCGGTCATGCGATGTGCATACCCGTTTGGTTCGGCTCTGTCCCAGAGCATCTGCGCCAGGCTGAGGGCGAGCTGACGCTCCACCTGATTCGGGTAGGCCGGATCGAAGACCGATGAGTAGGTGTCCCAGGAGCCCGAGCGGGTCAGCAGCACCGAATAGTTCATCGCGCCCACACCGAGCGATCCCTTGTCGAAGTCCGGAGCGAGGGCCATCAGGGCGCCGCCCATGATTCCCCCCTGGCTGATTCCCCGGTACCAGGCGCGGACATCCGGACCGGTCACGATCGCCGGTTCCAGAGTCGAATTTCCTGGCACCACCGCGTTCCCGCCGCCACCGGGCACCTCGGCCGGATCGGGCGCATCCGGGTCGATGCGAAAGGCGGCCTTTGAAACCAGCCCTTCCGGGTGGATCATCAGCCGGGCGAGGAAAAGCTCGTTCAGCAGTCCCTGCTGGAGCCGGTCGGCGACCTGGGGGAACTTCGAAAGCTCGGAAAGCGCACCGAGCACCGTGAAGGCGTCACCGATCGACATGCCGATCTCGTCGGTTCCGCAGATCACGAATCCCCGGGCGGCGAGCTTGCGTTGGGCGCCGGCGTTGATCTCGCCGTCGATGTTCCCCATCAGCCCGTGGCCGTAGACGGCAGCCCGGCCGAGCAGGTCACCGTCAGGCAGATCCTGCGGGTCGACCGATCCGGGATCAGCAATCACGTCCGGAATGATGCACTGGAAGTTCGCCTCGTAGGTCCCGTTCTGCTGCGGAATCCCGTCCTGGTCGAGATTCATCGTCGCGCCGGGCAGACATTCATTGCTCTGGGCGGGATGGTTCAGGTAGCAGGGGACCTCGTAAGTCCCGTAGATGCGGCGCGCCACACCGTCACCGACGTCGGACCCGCTGGTCTTGACGTTGGTGACTTCGAAATCGGGCGCGTTGCCCTGAACCACGCGGTCGGCAAGGTCGTCGTCGCCCAGGCCGGCAAATGCCTGATCCCTCATCGAAAGGGCCCGCTCGCTGTTGTTCTGGTCGCTGGCGACGGTGAAGTCCCAGGACAGGTAGAGATTCGAGCGGGCAATCCCGGCGGCTCGCAACCGCTTGAAAATGTCTTCGAAGTGCGAACGGCGACCGTTTATCCGGGAACTGGTCGAAGGCAGGAAGTCCCGGTAGAAGCGAAACCCCGCCGGGGCAGCGAGGGTGTTGCCGGACGAGTCCTTGAGATTCCGGAGGACCACGATGTAGCGGCCCGCGGAATCGAAGTTGATCATCGGGTGGATCATCAGGTTGGTCGCTGCCGCGGTGGAAGCGTTTGAATCGATCTCGACCCAGATCGGCATCCGCTCACGGGTGCGGGCGTCGAGCACCACGACCGGGGCGTTTGCGTCCAGGTACCGGGACGGGTCGGCCAGTCCGACCGGATTGGTCTTGGCCAGCGCCATCGGGTTGTCGAGCCCCGGGACCCTGACCGTGATCACCGACCCCTGGCTGAAACCGTCGCTCGCGTTGAAGGCGGCCGGATCGATGTGGATGCCGTCGTCATTGGCCGGCATAGCGTCGCTGGTGAAGTTGATCCGGCGACCGGTCGCCGTGGTCGAGTCGGCCAGCGTGTAGAAGTCGTCGGGGAACGGCGACATGCAGGTCGTCGGCTCCTGGGCTGCGATGAAGTCACATTCGCCGGCCCGGGTCAGGTCGACCGTCCCCGGGCGGCAATCCGTGGTCTGGCGGATCAACGCCCGTTTGCGGCTGAGCACGGCGCCGGCCTTGACCTGGATGTCCCTGTCCTGACAGCTGGTCACCTGAGTGCGGCCGATGCCGGTCAGTTTCAGGTTGACCACCTTCCACTGTCCGGCCCGGCGGAAGTTCGGCCAGGCGATCTGGGTCAATGGCTTGAAGACACCCTTGCCGTCAAAGGTCGCCGAAAGTGCCCGGACCCGGATCTTGCCCTTGCGGGCGGAGCGCACCTTCACCTTGAGGGCGCCCTGATTGAGGATCGGGGTCTGCCCGGGGTTGAGGATGGTCACCGCGACCTTCGGCTTCGGCTTCGCCCCGGCACCCGGAGCGGTCGCGGCAAAGGCCACGATGATCAGAGCGAGGGCGGCGAGCAGCCCGGTCGTCTTTCGAGAGGTGTTCAGCATGTTCCCTGTGCCGACCGTCCTTGGCGGCCCGCTGAACCTACCAACCCATGCCCTGAAACAAAGGTGCGGCTTCTAGCCGAGAAGCGACTTCAGGAAGGGCAGCGGATCGATCGGCTTTCCGCCGGTCTGCCAGGGGCCGATCCAGTATTCGAAATGCAGATGGCAGCCGGAAGAGGAACCGGTGTTTCCGACCCGGCCGATCGGCGCGCCGGCTTCAACCACCTGGCCGACCTTCAGCGGAGAAGGCCGGATCATGTGCATGTAGACGAAGTTGGTGTTGGTGCCGATGTTGTGGAGGACGACGTAGTTCCCTCCCCCGCTGTCGTACTGGTTGTACTGCACTCTTGCCCGGCTGACCGAGACAAGCTGGGTGCCGCAGGCGGCGGAGACGTCCTGGCCCTGGTGGATGTGACCAGGCCGGCCCGCTCCGAAGCGGGAACCCGAGGAACCGAAACTGATCGATCCCCGCACCGGGAAGACCTGGATCGGGATTTCCGAAACCGGCAGGATCCGCAGTTCTCTCGGAGAGCGGGCCCGGTTGCCGGAGGAATCGACCACGGCGACGAAACCGCCGACCGCTTTCTTCGGCACGGTGACACGAACCGCCCCGCGGCTGCGGGACCGCCATTTGGACCTGATGTTGCCGGTCCGGCTGCGGAAGACGACCCGGGTCACCCGGTCGAGGTTGTCGCCTCGCAGGGCGATGATCGCCCCGCGGGTAGCCCGGCTGACCGAGACGCACTGGCGCAGGCAGCGGACGGAGCTGATCCTGGGAAATCCGGGGATGCCGATCCCGCCGCCTGTTCTGGCGGTGGAGGTGCTGGCACCCTGCCCGGCCGCGGACTGGCCGTCACCCTGGCTGGCGGGCTCGACCGGGGTCACCGGCGAGTTTTCCAGTGAAGCCGTGCCGGCTCCGTCCAGATAGCGGGCGTCTGCCTCGGCGGGCAGCATGACGATGAATGTAAGGGCCAGAAAGCCGGCTACCACCAGCATCAGTGTTGCGGGAGTAACCGTTTCTCTCCGACCCCTGCGCGTTGGAGCTCCTCGCATCTGCGACACCATAACATGAGTTCTAGACGATCTTTTCGTGAGTTAGTGCACACAATGTTGCAAAACCGGCTTTCGCGAACGCATTGTTCACCGCTCGTACCGGGGTCCCTGTCCCACGGGAGGGTGGCCCTGAACTAACCTTGTCCTGAGGTACAAGGGGCCGCATGTGCCTCCGGGAATAGCCTGAGATTCGCTTTTTCCCTCGAAATCAATCTTGCCACCAGGAGGAACATCTCCAAATGACTGCGATTCGCCAGAAGAACGTGACTGCTGCCCAGTGGTCGGCCAACGGAAACGACGTTGCGCCCGCTGACCTGACCAAGGAAGAGAACGTCGTATTCGGCAGCAACGTCTTCTCGATCAAGACCCAGAAGGAACGGCTCCCGGCCGATGTCTTCGAACGCCTTCAGGGCACACTGGAAAAGGGCGAGGCCCTCGACGTCGAACTGGCTGACGCAGTCGCCGAAGCGATGAAGGACTGGGCGCTCGAGAACGGTGCCACCCATTACACCCACGTCTTCCAGCCGCTGACCGGCCTGACCGCCGAGAAGCACGACTCGTTCTTCCGCCCGACCAGCGACGGCGGATCGATCGCCAAGTTCAAGGGTTCGGAACTGATCCAGGGTGAACCGGACGCCTCCTCCTTCCCCACCGGCGGCATCCGCGCCACCTTCGAGGCCCGCGGCTACACCGCCTGGGATCCGACCAGCCCGGCCTTCCTGCTGGACAACCCGAACGGCACCCTGCTCTGCATCCCGACGGCGTTCGCCTCGTGGACCGGAGAGGCCCTCGACGCGAAGATCCCGCTGCTCCGCTCGATGGATTCGCTCTCCCGCTCCGCGGTCAAGGCCCTGCGCCTGCTCGGTGACGAGGAGACTTCCCGCGTCGTGACCACGGTCGGCCCGGAGCAGGAGTACTTCCTGATCGACGAGCAGTACTACTACGCCCGTCCCGACCTGCTGCTGACCGGCCGCACCCTCTTCGGTGCCCAGCCGGCCAAGGGTCATGAGCTCGACGACCACTACTTCGGTGCGATCCCGGAGCGGGTTCTCGCCTACATGATGGATTGCGAAGCGGAACTGGCCAAGCTCGGCGTCCCGATCACCACCCGTCACAACGAGGTCGCCCCGGCCCAGTATGAAATCGCCCCGATGTTCGAGAACTCGAACGTCGGCTCCGACCATCAGCAGCTGCTGATGCAGGTTCTCCAGAACAAGGCCCGTGAATACGGCTTGGTCTGCCTGCTTCACGAGAAGCCCTTCGCCGGCGTCAACGGGTCGGGCAAGCACAACAACTGGTCGATGGGGACCGACACCGGGCACAACCTGCTCGAGCCGGGCGACACCCCTTCGGAGAACCTCAGCTTCCTGTTCTTCTGCGCGGCAGTGATCCAGGCCGTCAACAAGCATCAGGGCCTGCTGAGGGCGACGGTCGCCAACATCGGCCAGGACCATCGCCTCGGCGCCAACGAGGCACCGCCGGCAATCATCTCGGTCTTCCTCGGAGCCGAGCTGGAGAAGGTCTTTGGAACGATGGCCGCCGGCGAGGGTGATCCGAACACCCCCGACGCCGCTCTCGACCTCGGGGCCGAGGTGCTGCCGGACCTGCCGCTCGACGGCGGCGACCGCAACCGGACCTCGCCCTTCGCCTTCACCGGCAACAAGTTCGAGTTCCGTGCGCTCGGCTCCAGCATGTCGCTGGCCTTCACCAACACCGTGCTGAACACGATCGTCGCCGAAGCGATCGACGATCTCTCCGCCAAGCTCGAAACCGCCGACGGCGACCTCGCTACCAAGGTCCTCAAGGTGGTGACCGACTCCTACGTCGAGAACCAGCGGATCATCTTCGGTGGCGACGGCTACTCGGAGGAGTGGCAGGTCGAGGCCGAGAAGCGCGGCCTGAAGAACCTCCGCACCACTCCGGACGCCCTGCCCGAGGTGATCGCCCCGTCGACCATCGAGGTCTTCGACGCCTACAACGTTCTCTCCGAGCGTGAGCTCGAAGCCCGCTACGAGGTCTGGGTCGAGCAGTACGCGATGAACGCCAACATCGAGGCTGAGACCGCAGCTTCGATCGCCCGGACGCTGATCATCCCGGCCGTCGCCAAGCATCTGGTCCTGCTCGACGACGCCGACGCCGAGCTGCTCGAGAAGGAGAGCCGCGGGCTCTTCAACGAGCTGGTCGACAAGACCCTCGCCCTGGAGGAAGCCAACGGTTACCCGGACGGTCTCGAGGAAGAGGGCATGGAACTGGCGATCTATGCCCGTGACCGTCAGCTCGCCGCGATGCACGAAGTTCGAGTGGTCGCCGACCGGCTCGAGCGGATCGTCGCCGACAACTACTGGCCGCTGCCGAAGTACAGCGAGATGATGTTCATCAAGTAGGCAGCGCCGCTTTACCTCGGGGGAAACGAGGAAGCAAAGTCGAAGGGCCCCGGGTTGCCGGGGCCCTTCTCTTTTAAGCGTCTGGTTCGATGCGGTTCAACGAGGTCCACCCTCCCGCCGCATCTTGTCCATCTCGGCCTGGATCTTGTCCTCGGCGATGCCCGACTGCCGGTAGGCGGTCCAGTAGTTGGGAATGATTCCGAAGATGCCCCAGGCGACGATCGGGATCGCCGGCCAGAAGAAGTTGTCGGTTCCCGTCCAGGCCCAGATCGCAACCATCAGGACGCTCACCCCGAAGTAGATGGCGAGATGCGCGAGGAAGTCCCGTTTGGCTTCCAGTCGCTGGATCGCGTTCTGTCTCAGATCGTCGTTCGGATCACTGGCATCCATGTTTGACCTTCCCTTCTCGCTGGAACTTCGGGCCATGGTACCTCCACCTCAGGAGCGCACCACGACGGTCGTCCCCATGCGGGCGAAGCGGTAGACCATCGGGGCTTCCGGAGCCGGAACCCGGACGCACCCATGTGAGGCCGGGTAGGGCGGAACATCCGGGTATTCATGGAAGGCGATGCCGTTGTTGAAGTAGGAGGCGTACGGCAGCCAGGTGCTGAAGGGAACCGACCAGGACTGAAGTTCCTTGCGGAAGACCTGGTAGCGGCCGGTGGGGGTCTCGGTGCCGGGACCACCAGCGGAAACATGGACCACCCGGACCGTCCTGCCACCTCGGACCAGCAGCAGGATCCCCTTGCCGATCCTTACTTCCATCAGCCGTTTCGGCCGCTTCGCACTTGGCTGCGGGGTCCTCGCGGTGGCGAGGGCGGCCTTGGTCATCGGGCCGGCCACACCGTCCCGGGTCAAACCCTCGACCGACTGGAAGGCCATCACTGCCTGCTGGGTCTGGTAGCCGACCACCCCGTCCACCCCGCTCTGCGGCAGGTATTTGAGATCGGCCAGCTTCTGCTGGAGCTGGATCCCGCCGGAATCCCTGGTTCCGTACTGCTCGCCCTTGCCGGGCAGCGGCGGCTCCTTCTTCGGTTCCTGGAAGTCTTGACGGTCCTTGTTCGAGGCGATGGTGAGACCGCCCGATTTGACCTTCACGTGATTGACGGTCTTCAGCGAGGTGAGTGTGTAGGTGACCTGGGCGACCCTGCCTTCCACCGCTTCGTTCTCACGCCGGGTCCGTTTGGCCGGATCGGCGGGAATGTCCCCGAGGAAGTCGTCGGACAGATTGACCGTCGCTTCACCGTCGCCGGTGACCTGGACATCCTTGACTTCGGTTCCTTGCGGGATGTAGGTGCGTTCGGCCGGGACTTCGAGCAGCGCCTTGGTCGCCGCCTCGGGCGCGTTTTCGGCCGGGACTTCTTTCTTTACCGGGTCGAACTGTTCGCCCTCTGTCGAGAAGACCTTGACCTGCTCGGTCGATCCGGAACCGGCCGTGCCGCTGCCGGAATCGTCGCTTCCGGAACCGCCGTCACCGGAGGAACCACAACCGGCGAAAGAGATCAGGAAGGCGGAAGTGACCAGAAGCGGAATGAAGCGGCGGGCGAGCACGGCCACACCCTACCCGCGAGTCCCGTCGTTCTCTAGGATCGGTTCATGAGGATGAGGGCTGCTGTTCTTGAGGAGTTCGGTAAACCGCTGGTGGTCCAGGAAGTGGATCTGGACGAGCCCAAAGCGGGCGAAGTGCTGGTCCGGGTGGAGGCCTGCGGGGTCTGCCACACCGACATGTACACGGCTTCCGGAGCGGACCCGTCCGGCTATTCGCCCTGCGTGCTCGGTCACGAAGGGGGCGGCATCGTCGAGAAGACCGGCGAGGGAGTCACTTCGCTCAAGCCCGGCGACAAGGTGGTGACTCTCTTTTCCCCTCAGTGCCGCGAATGCGTCCATTGCGTCGACGATCGCACCAACCTCTGCATGGCGATCCGGGCCGAGCAGAACCTCGGTCATCTGCCCGACGGCTCCACCCGGCTGTCTCGCGACGGCGAGCCGATCCGTCACTTCATGGGCACCTCCACCTTCGCCGAGTACACGGTGATGCCGGAGATCGCATTGGCGAAGGTCAATCCGGAAGCACCGCTTGATCACGCCTGCCTTTTCGCCTGTGGCCTTTCCACCGGTCTCGGCGCCGCGATGTACACCGCCAAAGTCGACGAGGGAACGACCTGCGTCGTCTTCGGGGCCGGCATGGTCGGTCTCGGTGCGGTCGCCGGCTGCCGGCTTCAGGGCGCCGAGCGGATCATCTGCGTGGATCTTTCCGATGACCGTCTAGAACTGGCCCGGGGCCAGGGCGCGACCGATCTCTACAAGGCGGACGAGAACACGGTCCAGTGGATCCTCGACGAGACAGGTGGCTTCGGTGCCGACTACACATTCGAGGCGACCGGCCTGGTCAAGGTAATGGAGCAGGCCGTCGAGTCGGCCCGGATGGCCTGGGGACTCTGCACCATCGCCGGGGTGGCAGGCAAGGGCGAAACGCTGGACATCATTCCCCGCTGGCTGATCACCGGCCGTCGCGTCGCCGGTTCCTCCTTCGGCGGAGTCAAGGGCCGCGATCAGGTGCCGGAGCTGGTTGACCGTTACCTGGCCGGCGAGATCGACGTCGAGCCTTTCCTCTCCCATCGGTTGACACTTGATGAAGTGAACAAGGGCTTTGACCTGATGGAAGACCACGACGGCATCCGCAGCGTCATCGAGTTCAACTGAAAGGAACACCAATGATCATCCAGCGAGTAGAGCAGTCCGAATGGCTTACCAACTCGTACCTGGTTTGCGATGAACCTGGTGGTTCCGGGGTACTGATCGACGGCAACGGCGTGGTCGAGCCCCTGCTCGAGCGGGTCGACCGTGAAGGGATCACCCTGACCCACGTCCTGCTCACCCATGAGCACTGGGATCACGTGGTGGACCTGCGCGAGATCGCGGACCGTTACGGGGTCCCGATCGTGGCGAGCCAGAAGACCGCCGACGAAGTGGACTTCAAGGTTGACGAGATCGTCGCGGACGGCGACGAAACGGTTTCCGGCGGGCTCACGATCAAGTGGATGCTGACTCCTGGTCACGCCGACGGTCACATGGCGCTCCTGATCAACGGCACCGACGTGATCACCGCCGACGTGATCTTCAAGGGCACCGTCGGGGGAACGATGATGCCCGGCGACACGGGCTTCCCGGAACTGAAGAGTTCGATCATGGACACCCTGATGAAGCTGCCCCCGGAGACCCGGATCCATCCCGGTCACCGTGAACCCAGCACGATCGGCGATGAGTGGGAAAACAACCCCTTCATCCGCGTCTGGCGCGGACTTGACGAGGAGGGCGACGAGCCCTGCGAGGTCAACAACTTCGGTTCGGCGACCCTGGTGCTCTGGGCTCCCGATTACGACGGAACCAACAAGGCCTGGATCCGCCTGCCCGACGGTGAAGACAAGATCACCGGCGGTTCACAGATCCTCAGCCGCGGCTGATCAGGGACGGAAGCCGAATCGCCGGAAGGCGCCAGCGAATCCTCCGGCCTCGGCAAGTCCGCCGAGTCCGAGCAGTGCCCCGATGCCAATCGCCGCTTTGGCGCCGTCGGGAATGCCTCCACCGCCAGATCCATCGGCCGGGTTTGCTTCCTGGGTTCCCGGTTTCGTGCTGTCGGTCGATGGCAGCACGGTGGCGGTCGATCCGGGGTCGATCAGCTCACCACTGACTGTCTGGAGTCCGTTGTCCGACGGCTGGTTCTGCTGCTGCTTCTTCTGCTTCTCCTGCTGCGGGTTGCCGCTGGAAGGCGAACCGGTTGAAGGAGTGCCGGTTCCGGTGCTGCCGCCATATCCGTAGTCGGTGTACCCGGGCACATACGGAGTCGAGTTGTTTGAACCCCCACCCCCACCGTTGCCGTTGTTCGTGTTGTTGTTGTCCTTCGGCTTTTCCTGCTTCTTGATCTTGCCGGTCGTGATCACCGCAACATCGTCGTCGCCACGGGTGTTCTTCGGCGAAGAGACTTCAACCACCACGTTGAAGGTCTTGTCGGAACCGGTAAACGTGTGAGAAACGGAGTCTTTGGAAGTGGTCGCCGACTTTCCGTCCCCGAAGCTCCAGTCGTAGGTGACCGAACCGTTGGCTCCCGTCACCGAGGCTGTGAAAGTGACTGAGTCACCGCTCTTGATCTGCTTGCTGCGGGGAGAAATGACCACCTTCATGTCCTTCTGCTCGGTGATGAAGATGGTCGGACTCGTGTCCGTGTAGTCGACACGACTACCGTTCTGCAGAACCATCGTGGTCTTGTCCGTTGAAGAAACGAAGGTCGGGCATGCGTCATTTCCGGCACGCACCTCGTTACCGGTACACGTGACCTTCCTGACCGGGAGTCCGGGACGGACGATCTCGATGCCCGGCACCGTGGCCAGGCTGAACTGGTTGGTCTGGCCGTCGGCTTCTCCGAGAATGTCCGCCACCGAATAGACGGTCTGCCCGTCGGTCTCCAGCTGGACGTCAACCGGCTGGGAGCTGAAGCTCCAACCGTAGCCGTCAACCTGAACCAGTCCTGGCGAGAAAGTAGCCGCTCCTGCCGAACCGGATGCCAGAGTCATCGCGAAGCAGAATGCGGCCATGGCAAGTGTTGCTTTGGCCAGGCGATTGACCGTGGAGGGGATCGTCATGAGTCGTATCGGTAGTTGTAGGTCACCGAGAAGAAGCCGAATCGGTCCGGCCGGGTTTCCTCGGTGCAGGGTACGCCACCACAGGCCGGCTGGGGCTGCGTGACGTAGGCCGTGTCGAAGGCGCTGTAGAAGCCGGCGAAGATTCCGGTTGCTTCGCTGGGGATGTAGCCGGGGATCTTCACGAAGGTGACGGTCTTTGTGCCATTGCCGTTGTCAACTACCTGGCGTGACTGGGCGTTGCCGGGGATCAGCTTGACCATGACCGCTCGCTGATCCGGGAAGGCGGTGCCATCGGTTCCGTTCACATGAAAGATCAGGCGTGAGTTCTCGTCGCCATCAAGTTCGATCTCGGGGTCGGAGACCGTGAAGTTGATCGTGTTCTGGCAGTAACGGAAGCCGACCAGTCCGCTGCCCTTGACCAGGGTGTTTTCCGCTACCTCGCCGCCGTTGGGGACGGTCCAGCCGGAAGCGAAGGGGAAGTTGAACGAGTAGACGAGGTTGTTCGGCCCGGAGGGCGCATCACCGGTAGCTCCGTCCTCGGTCCTGGTGCCTTCACCGGCCGCGACGTAGTTGATGAACGAATCCCGGACGAACCACTTGACCGTGGTTGCCGTTTCGACGGTGTAGGCGTTGTCCGGTTTGACCTTGACCGGCGGTACTTCGGGGATCTCGGCATGCGGATCCTCGACCGGGGTCACCTTGTAGAGCGCGTAGAGGTTGAACCTGCCCCAGACGGTTCCTGCGTCAAGCCGTGCTGCCCCGGTCTTCAGGCGGGCGTTGAGGAACCTGGCTCCCCCGGCGGTGAGCCTCGCCAGGCCGGTGCGGGTGAACTGGCCGCGCTTGGCGTTGAAGAAGCGCTTTCCGCCCTGGACCTTGAAGATAGGCCGGGTCTTGCCACCGACCTTGCCGCGAACCAGGGCCGGCTTGCCTCTGGCGCTGAGGACGGTCAGGTTTCGGACCGTCACGGATCGGCCTCCGTGGACGATCCTGATTCCACCCTTGAGGCGGACCTTGGCGGTGGCGCCATAGGAAACTTTGGCGACCGGGAAGGTGGGACTGCCGGTCAGTCCGCTGGCCGGCCTGATCAGTTTCTGGGTGATGCCGGCGCGTTTCCACGCCCTGCGGGTCGCCTTGACCGGACCGAGGGCCAGTTGCCCGCCGAGGTCGACGATCGGCCCGGTCGGCTGGGTCGTGTCGCAGGTTCCAAGGGTCGCCGCCGATGCCGGGGCGGGCCCGGATACGAGTCCGACGAGAAAGGCGAGCAGAACGCCGACGAGGGCGAGCCCGTAAAGGCTCGCCCTCGTCGATGTCATGTCAGTGACGGAATATGAGGCGCGCTGCCCCACTCAGGTCCTCAGTCGGTCGAGACCGTGACGGTGATCGGCTCGAGTGCCACCGGGCCGGGACCCTGCGGGTATGTAGCGAACGGCGAAGCCGAATCGCTGAGAGTGGCGGGGACAGCAGTCCAGGTCACCGTTCCGGTCCCGTAGGCCGGGGTGACGCCGGTCAGGTCGAGCTTCGCGAGATCGACTCGCACCGCCGTATGCAGAGGACCAGCCTGACCGTTCAGGTTCTCGCTGATGGTCGCGACGATCCGCGAGTTCGCGCCGTCGATGACCACCGTCGGATCGGTGATCGCGGCCCAGAAGCCATGAACGTTGTTGCAGAACAGCGCAGTACCGCTGCCATTGACGACAGCCTGGTCGTCGGCCGTGTCTCCGGTGTTGGCCTTGTAGAAGCCATTGGTCACAGGGAACGAGAACCCGCGGGTCGGATCCATCTCGGAACCGAACCGGCTCGCGCCGCCGAGGGCCTGAAGGGCGCTGTCGCCCTTGCCTTCGGATGCCATGGTTCCGTATACGTAACCCCGGAACGCTGACCTGAAGCCCCAGTTGATCGAAGCTGGGCCAGTGGTCGGCACAGACCCAGTGGCCGCCGGAAGGGCGGTGGCGGGGGCCCAGAAATCCTTCACCCGGCTCGTGGCTTCGATGCCACACTGCTCGAAGTACGGATCAACGATCGGACAACCTTCGGCTTCGGGATTCGCCACACAGGGGTCCACGGTGGTGTTCGATGCGTTGACCGTGAGGACGCCGATCTTTCCGGTCGGGGCCTTCTTCAGCTTGAGCTTCTTCTTGACCGTCTTCGCGACGCTGGGCGGGAACTTAAGCTTGGCGCCGGTCAGCTTGACCTTGTTGGCGTCCTTGTCCACCGTCGCCTTGCCGCTGGCGGTGAAGATCACGAGGTTTCTTCCGCCGAGCTTGCCGCGAACGACGGTCAGGTTCCCCTCGATGGCCAGGCTGAATCCGGTGATCCTGACCGACCGCTTGCCGTTGCTGAGCTTGACGCCGCCACCGAGTCCGACCTTGGCGGTGGACCCGAGAATGTTCAGCGACTTGACCGGGGCCGTCGCTTTGACGCCCTTCTTGCCGACCTTCTTGCCCGTTGCGGGGGCGATGGCGGAAGCTTTGGCGGAGCTCAGCGAATTGATCGTGACCACGGCTGAGCCCTCGGTGACCACGGCTGCGTTGGCAGACCCGTGGGCGAAGCCCAGGAACAGAATGATCGCGGCGGCGAAGACAGTGAGGGCTGTCGTAACGCCACGGCGGGCGGTTGGGGACGAACTCATATTTTGGTAAATCTCCTTGAGAAGAGGGAATTATTGGAGTTAGGTCTGCCTTAGGAATCCACACTAACACGATTGGGATTAGGAGAGCCTAATGGCGGTCGAGCCACTCAACATGGAGGGCGGAGCGGCCTTCGCGCTGGACGAGTTCCGCTTCGACACCCCATACGTCGCTGATCAACTGATTCGTTAACACCGCTTCAGGGGTGCCAGTTGCGATCGTGCGTCCGTCACACATGACGACCACCCGGTCGGCGATCGCGGCGGCGAGGGCCAGGTCGTGAACGATCAGTACCACTCCCATGCCATCGGCAACCAGTTCCCGCAGCATTTTCGAGATCGCAGCAGTCGCCCCGAGGTCTAGCTGGGCGGTCGGTTCGTCGGCGACCAGCACCGGCGCGCCCTGGGCCAGGGCGATTGCGATCTGGACCCGCTGCATCTCCCCTCCTGACAGGGTGCTGAGGTCACGGTCCTCGAAACCTTCCATCCGGGCCCGGGCGATCGATTCCGCGACTACCTCGCGATCCTTTCTGGTTTGTCCCTGCAACGGCTTCAGGTGCGACGAGCGCCCGATGTTGACCGCGGCCTGGACGCTCACTCCGTTCGGTACCTGGGCCCGCTGGGGAACATAGGCGCGAACGTCCGCGAGGCGCCTGCCTTTAAGTGAGGCAAGACGCACGCCCATCCAGGCCACCCTGCCCGCATCCGGGCGTCGAAGACCGCAGAAGGCCCGGGCGAAGGTTGACTTGCCGGCACCATTCGGGCCAACCACGGCAACCAGCTCACCCTTCTCCAGGGTGAGACTGGCCGATTCGAGAATCCGCTCCTTGCCGATCGTGACCTGGAGGTCTCTCGCTTCCAGCAGCGGTGCCCGCTCGTCGAAGTCCGGTGACTTGCGTCCGATCACGGTCAGACCGCCTTCCTCAGCAGCCAGAGGAACAGCGGAACCCCGAGGATCACCAGGAACGGACCGACCGGCATCTCCTGCGGGGAAGCGACGGTACGGGCCAGTGTGTCGGCCGCAGTCAAAAGCGCGGCACCAGTCAGGGCCGAGACGGGAATCACGAAGGTGTGGTTGTTGGAGCCACCGAGCAACCTGACCAGATGCGGCACGACCAGCCCGACGAAGGCAAGCAGACCGGCAATTGCAGCGGCAGCCGAGGCGAGCACCGCGGCGGCGATCGCGGCGATCAGCCGGATCAGGCGCGGCCGGGTTCCGAGCGAGGATGCGACGTCGTCTCCGAGCATCAGCTTGTCCAGTGGCCGGATCATGAAAAGGGCGAGGACGAAGCCGACCGTGAAATACGGCCAGATGTTCTGGAGGTTTTCCCAGCCGGTCGAGGTCAGGCCGCCGACCAGGAAGAAGATCGCGTTCGGAACGCGGTCCGGGTAGATCGACATCAGTCCGGCCGTCGCGGCAGAGAAGAGGGCGGCGATTGCAATGCCGGCGAGTATGACCCGGGTGATGTTGCCTCCCCCCCGACCTGTGAAGCCGATCAGGAAGACCATGCCGGCAGCCAGCAGCCCGAAGACCAGGGCACTGAAGGGAAGCAGGGCAATGCTTGCCGGGCTGAGCAGGATCACCAGCATCGCGCCAAATCCGGCTCCGCTGGTCACGCCGATCACGTCGGGTGAAGCGAGCGGGTTGTTGAGTGCGCCCTGAAGACATGCACCGGCAACTCCGAGCGCCGCCCCCACGACTATCGCCTCGACCGTTCTTGGAAGTCGCAGCACCTCGATGATCTGGCTGGTCGTCTCCGGGACCTGCCGCCCGAGCAGGGTGTTGATCACGTCACCAAACGGGATGTGCACCGCCCCGAAGGCAAGTGAGGCGCAGGTGGCAGCGACCAGGGCAAGCAGCATCCCCACGGCAACGCAAATCTGCCTCGTCGCGGTCAGTTCACTCCCCCAACTCTGATTTTGTGGTCCGCCGGGCGGACCGGCCTACCGGTTCTTCAGGAAGTCGGTTCGGATCGAACTGACCACCGGCCCGAGATCTGTTCCGGCCTGGAGCAAGGTGTTGTCGATCGAGACGAAGACCTGCTTTGTCTTGAATGCGTTGGTCGTCTTCCATGCCTCATTGTTGAGGATGTAGTCCCTGACCTGGCTCAGGTCACCCGAGTTGCCGTGAGGCACCACGACGATCACGTCCGGATTCTCAGCAACTACCACCTCGTCGGAGAGCCGGGCAAATCCACCGCCTGCGGTAGCGCCGCCGGTAACCAGGTTGCCGCCGGCCTGAGTGACCAGGTTGCCGCCCCAACTGTTTCCGAGGAAGGCCATCGCGGTCCGGCCGATGCCGAGCACGACGAGAATCTTCTTGCGATTCGGTCCGATGCCCTTGATCGCGTTTCTGAGCCCGGAGGTGATCCGCCTGTTCAGCTTCACCGCCTGCTTCTGTCGCCCGACGACCCGGCCGATCTTCAGCACGTTCGGTTTGACGCCATTCGGCGAGGTCGGGTCCGCATAGACGACCCTGATTCCCAGCCGCTTCATCGCCGGTGTGCCGGCCTTCCAGCGATCCGAGCTGAAAACGATGTCTGGCTTCTTGCGGGCCAGAACTTCAAGGTTGGGTCCATTGGGGTGGCTGAGAGCCAGCTTCGGGATGCCACTTAGCATCTTCTGCTGACGGGTCGTCGCACCGATAGTGGCTCCGACCGCGATCGGCTTGACTCCCATCTGGACCAGTGCCTGGGCGGCGAAGGGGCTGATCGCGATGATCCGCTGCTTCTTGGCCGCTTCGGCGTGAGGAGCAACCAGTACGAAGGCCATCAGGACGGCCAGAAGCACCATCAATACCCCGTGAATACGGCTGATTCGGTGCGAGGGGCATGCGGCGGCGGGCGTCATTTGAGGGCTGGACTCCTTGGAGGGGTAGGCAAGTAACCTTTTGGAACACAGCGCGGCGGCAAAGGTCTTGGACCTGCCGGAAATTCCGGCGCTGAAGTCGTAATAGGGTACCCTAATACCCCTCTTCAGTACCCGATCGTCCGAATTGAAAGCGAGTCCCAGTTGTCCAGCGAAACCAAGATCGACCCGAAGCTCAGGGCCGCAGTCGGCAGCCACGACGTCAATCCGGACACCAAGATCCCGGACGTCGCACCGATCGCCCGCGGTGGAGTCCGCCGCAGCGCAGCCGAGGAATCACGCACCATCCTGGCCAACGCGACTCACGGCAGCCTCGGTTCTCTGAGCGAAGACGGCACGCCCTGGACCTCCCTGGTCACTTTCGGCGTGATGGATGACGGCAGCCCGGTCTTCTGTCTTTCGACACTCGCCGAGCATGCCCGCAACCTGGAGCAGAACCGCCAGGCCTCGTTGATGGTCGCCGACCCGTTCCACAACGGAGAGATCCTGGCCGGTGGCCGGGTCACCCTGGCGGGCAAAGTCAAGCGTTCGGATGAACATCCCGACGAGGCATCGGCTCGCGCCGCCCACCTCGAGGCCGTTCCTTCAGCCGCGATGTATGCGGACTTCAACGACTTCTCTTTCTGGATCCTCGAGGTAGACCGGGTGCGCTGGGTCGGTGGCTACGGCCGCATGGACTCCGCCACCGCCGAGGATTACGCCAACGCCGAGCCGGATCCGGTCCAGCCCCAGGTTCCCGACGCCGTCGCGCATCTCAACGCCGACCACCCGGATGCCCTCCTGCTGATGGCCCAGGCATTCGTCAACCTGCCGGAAATCACCGAGGCACGCTGCGAACGGGCCGACCGTTACGGCCTCGACCTCCAACTGGTCACCCCGGAAGGCGACAAGGCCGGTCGGGTCAGCTTCACCGACCCGATCGACAGCCCCGGCGGCCTCCGGGCAGCGACGGTTGATCTCGCCCGTCGCGCCCGCCAGAAGCTCGGCGACTAGATCTCTTTTACAGTTCCGCTTCGATCGCTTCGATGATCTCCGGATCATCGGGAGCGGTCGGGGCCGGGAACTTCTTGACCAGGCGTCCTTCGCGGTCGACCAGGTACTTGGCGAAATTCCACTCCGGCTGCTCGGACTGGGCGGCAAGCTCGGCGAAGAGCGGGTTGGCTTCGTCACCGACCACGGTGGTTTTTTCGAACATCGGGAACTCGACCCCGTAGTTGATCTGGCAAAACTCGGCGATTTCGTCCGCTGAACCGGGCTCCTGCTCCAGGAAGTCGTTTGCCGGGAAGCCCAGGACCGTGAATCCCTTGTCCTTGCGGTCGGCGTAAATCGCCTGCAGCGCCTCGAACTGCGGGGTCAGTCCGCACTTGCTGGCGGTGTTGACCACGAGGGTGACGTGGCCGAGGTATTCGCCGAGGTCCTGTTCGGTGCCGTTCAGCCGGTTCATTGATCCGGTCAGCACGACCGGGCGCTCGCTCTCGCTCATGCCGAGGATCGTACTCCTGACCGCAACTCCGGAACTTACCTGATGTTGTTCAGTAAGATCGGGTCGCGGGAAATGTCCCGCCACAGGCAAACAAGTCCGGCAAGGCGATTCTCAGCAGGACCGCGAAGATCCCTACCTTCAATGGCGGCACTAGCGCCAGCAAGTCGGTGACGATCAAGCTCCCGAAGAGCAAGCTGAAGCGAGGCACCCCGGTGATCCTGACCTTCACGCTGTCCATCAGGGCAAGTCCGTGTCCACCGAGAAGATCAAGTTCAAACAGGAATTCGGTCCCACCCTGGCAACCAAGAAGAACTAGGGGTCCCCTCGACCTCCGTGACGCCCGCGACCGGAAGGTGCGTCACAATCAGTCGGGCTTAGGGAAAGCCAGCCACGAAGGGTTGAGGGAGAAAACTTGAAGTCTCGTCTGCGGGTAGCTGTTGCCACCTTTGTCCTGCTGTTCGTCCTGCCTGGGATCGCCCGGGCCGACGTCCTGCTGACTCCGTCGACCGGAAGCCCGGTCACCGCGACCGGCCAGGGCGGCGTGGTGAAGTCAGCCGACTTCAACTCGGACGGACTCGATGACCTCGCGATCGCCTCGAACCAGGCCGCGACCGGTGGCGTCTACATCCGTCTCGCCAATGGCGACGGCACCTGGAGCTCGAAGGCAACCGTCGGTGCCGGCGCCGCGGTTGGCGAGATCGCCGTCGGTGACCTGAACGGTGACGAGGATCCCGACCTGCTGGTGAACTTCCCTGACGGCTCGAACCCCTACACCGCGAGCGGCAGCTTCAAGACTTTTCTGGGCAACGGTGACGGGACCTTCATCGCCGGTCAGTCACTGACCCTGCCCGGCAACAAGGTCGTGGCGATGCTGGCCACCGGACAGGCGATGAAGCTCGCCGACGTGAACGGGGACACCAAACCCGATCTGTGGATGGCCCTGCTCGGCGGACAGATCGGAGTCACCCAGGGCGCCGGTGACGGAACTTTCAGCACCGTCGGCGTGATCTCCAGCTTTCCCGGGGTCCAGACCGAAGCGACCGAAGGATTCGGAACGATCGCGACCGGAGACTTCAACGGCGACGATCAGGACGACTACGTCTTCGGACTGGTCGGGAGAACGCCGACCGGGGTCAGCGAGGAAGAAGACTCGGGCTTCTACGTGATGTATGGACTCGGCGACAGCGCCAGTTTCGAAACCCCCGTTCACGTTTCCATTGCCTCGCCCTATGGTCCCGTAGCCGGACTCGCCGTAACCGATGCGAACGGTGACGGTTTCGATGATCTGATCACCCAGCTGGTCATCGGGGGCACCGATTCCCGCATCGAGATCTACCGGGGCAGCGCTTCCGGTTTCACTTCGTTTCCTACTTCCATACAAAGTCCTTCGGGCACCAGACTCCCGATGATCGCCGCCGACTTCAGCGTTGACGACAACCTCGACATCGGCTGGATCGAGCATCCGATGCTGGTCGGCACGACCCAGCCCAACAATCTGAAGCTGGCCCTCGGCAGCAGCTCCGGCACCTTCAGCCTTCAGTCGGACATCACGGACCTGAACTTCTCGGAAACCCAGAGCTCGGCCGCCCATGCAACCTCGGGGGATTTCAACGGGGACGGTGCGCCGGACCTCGCAACCTCCTTCCGCAGCACCGGTTGCGCTACCCAGGCCTGTGGTGTGTCAGTCCTGCTCAATAGTCCCGTCGTCACCCCCTCCCCGTCGAGTCTCGATTTCGGGACGGTCACCCAGACCGCGACCCAGCCCTCGCTCCCCCTGACGGTCACCAACACCGGCAGTGCAGTCACCAGGATCAACGGGGCAGCCGGTGGAAGCAACATCAACGTGACCTGGAACTGCGGACTCATCCCGGCCGGCGGAAGCTGCCCGATGCAGGTAACGCTCAACGCCAACGTGATCGGAACGGTCAACACGACGATCAACATCGGAGCGCAGGGAGTCGACCACATGATCGAGATCCCGGTCACCGGCACAGTCGTCGCACCCCCGACTTACAAGGCCAGCCTGAAACTGACCGGACCGAAGAAGGTCAAGGCCGGGAAGAAATTCAGGATCACCGCCCGAACGACGAACACCGGCACCGGAGACCTGAACGGTGTGACCCTCAAGTGGAAGGCGGCACAAGGCAAGGCGACCAAGGCCCAGGGACAGCTCAAGCTGGCGACGATCCCCAGGGGCAAGAGCCTCTCCAGCCCGATCACCGTGGCAATCCCCCGGAAGAAGCTGGTCAAGGGCAAGCCCGTCCAGATCACAGTCACCGCGATCCGCCAGGGCAAGTCCGTAAGGACCGAGAAGTTCAGCGTCAAACAGGAGTTCGGCCCCCAGAAGGCTGACCGTCGCTGAATCGCCGGAAAGACGCTCCTTACGCAGATAGGCTGCCCGGCATGAGTCTGCCCAGGATTCCCCGTAACCCTGACGATGACTACAGCCGGGAGGCGGCGGAGGCACGCCGGCGGCTGATCACCGAGCAGACCGGGGCCGAGCTCGAACATGTCGGGTCCTACTCCTTCGACCCCGGGGTTCTGCCGGGCAACATCGAAAACTTCATCGGCGTGGCCCAGATGCCGATCGGACTCGCCGGACCACTACTCGTCGACGGCGAACACGCCAAGGGCGAGTTCTACGTTCCGATGGCCACCACCGAAGGAACCCTGGTTGCGAGCTACAGCCGCGGCATGAAAATGGTCGCCGAAGCCGGCGGGGTCAAGACGACGATCGTCGACGACCGCATGCAGCGGGCCCCTGCTTTTCTCTTCGACTCCGCCCGCGAAGCCCGGGACTTCGTGATCTGGCTGGACGAGCACTACGACGAGATCAAGCAGGCCGCCGAGTCCAGCACCTCGACCGGCAAGCTGATCGAGATCGAGCGCTACCACGCCAGCCGCTTCGTATACACCCGTTTCGATTACACGACCGGTGACGCGGCCGGCCAGAACATGGTCAGCAAGGCAACCTGGTTTGCCTGCGAATGGATCAAGAAGAACTACCCGGCCCTGAACGACTACATGCTCGACGCGCAGCTTTCGACCGACAAGAAGCACTCCCAAATCAACACCCTGAAGACCCGTGGCAAGCGAGTCGTGGCCGAAGCGGTGATCCCCGGGGAGCTGCTCGAAAAGCACATGCGGGTGACCGCCAGGCAGGTCTACCGGGCCCGTCAGATTGCGATCCAGGGCGGGGTCCTCGCAGGCAGCGCGGCGAACTCCCCTCACCCCGCCAACGGGATCGCCGCGGTCTTCATCGCCACCGGCCAGGATGAGGCAAACGTGGCCGAGTCACAGGCCTGCGTGGCATACGCGGAGCTGCGGGGAGACGATTACTACTCGTCGATCACGCTGCCGGCCCTGATCGTCGCGACCTACGGAGGGGGTACCGCCCTGCCGACCCAGAGCGAATGCCTGAAGGTGCTCGGCTGCGACGGTCCCGGAAAGGTCAGGAAGCTGGCAGAGATCATCGCCGCAACCGTGCTGTGCGGCGATCTTTCTCTCGGTTCCGCGGTGGTCGCCGACGAGTGGGTCGACGCTCACGATCAGCTCGGCCGCAACCGCTGACTCCGCCAGATCAAGGCAGCGACCACGGTTCCGAGCGCGGCGACGGCCGCCAGGACCAGCGCCGTCGTTGAAAGACCGAGTCCCGCCCCGACGAAACCGGCCAGCGGATAGGTGACCAGCCAGCAGACATGCGACAGAGAAAACTGGGCCGCGTAAAGCGCTGGTCGATCGTCCGGGCCTGCCGACCGCTGGATCAGGCGCCCCGCGGGAGTCTGGACCAATGAGAGTCCTGCCCCGACCACGAACCAGCAGGCGATCAGGGCCGCAAGAGAACCTACCCCGCTGACCAGGACCAGCATTACGGTCAGGGTCACGGCTCCAGCCAGCATGACCGTGTAGTCACGGATCCTCCTGAGCAGCAAGGGCATGATCACCGCGACGATGATCGACCCGGCCCCGACCGCACCCAGCGCCCAGGCGACTTCATTGTCGGCCAGACCGAACTCGCCCTTGACGAATACGACGGTGTTGATGATCACCATGGCGCTGGCCGAAGCCGCGGCAAAGTAGATCGCGAAAAGGCCCCGGAGCCGGGCAAGGCGCAAGTAGTGACGGACTCCCTGGGTCATCTGTCTTAGACGATGGGCCGAAAGGCTGGAACCCCTGGTGAGCCTGGGAACCACCGTGGTCGATATCAGCAGAGCGGAGAGCAGGAACGCGGTTGCGTTCAGGGCGAAGAGGACGTTGAAACCGATGATGCCCAGAAGCACGGCGGCGATCACGGGGCTGAGCAGACCTTCTAGTTCGTAACTCAGCCTGGTCATGGAGAGCGCCTCTGTGTAAGCCTCGACGTCCTCGAATATGTCGGGAACCACCGCCTGGAGCGCCGGAGTGAAGCCGGCAGCACCGGCGCTCAACACGACTATCAGCACGTACACCTGCCAGACCTGATCGACGAAGGCGATCGAACCGACGGCCAGGGCACGGATCAGATCGAGACTCACCAGCAGCTTTTTGCGGGAGACATTCGCCGCCAGCGATGCGATCAAGGGAGCGACCAGGACGTAGGTGACCATCTTCAGGCCGAGCGCCACCCCGAGGATTTCGCCGGCATTGTCACCCGCCAGTTCGAAGGCGAGAAGACTCAACGCTACGGTGGAAAGTCCGAACCCGAGCAACCCGATCATCTGCGCTGCGTAAAGACGCCGGAAGACCGGGTTCTTCAGAGGCAGGACGACAGGAGCATTCACACCGGGTTTCTACCGCAAGCGTCTGCTGAACCTTATTCTGCGCCGATCCGGTTCCCGTGAGCCGGCTTCGGTTCCGGGAAGTTGGACGGAGTCCGGATCAGGTCGCGCGCCAGATACCAGGCTACGAGCAGGGCAAGCAGCAGCGACGGTGCCAGCACGGCGGCGGCGGCCGGATCCCGGTTCCGGAACAGAACTACGGAAAGCTCGAAGACCGCCAGCACCACGAGCATCACCGCAATCCCGCGATGGAAACGGCCGGCCTCCGAATGAGGCCAGGGATCCAGCGCCCGGGTGATTTCCCTTCCGTTGTGTGAATCGGTGCAGTCCTTCTTCACCGGGCATGCGTTGCAGACGGCCGCCTTGGCGCGGTAGCGGACCAGCCGCCTTTCACGATCGAACTCCGCCGGCCACAGCTGCTCGCCCTTGTGGCAAACCCAGAAATCATGCTGCGCGTCATAGTCGAAACCGGAGGTTCGGAACGCCTGGGAGCGGTTGTGAGTGTGGCGCGAAAGCCATTCCAGAACCAGGGCGCCTCCGATAAGGAGGAGCCCGTAGGCAGCACCAAGCAGGACTTCGGGAGTCAAGTCCCCGGTGTCGGGTCGGGCCGGGGATGAACTTCCGGCGGTTCGTCTTCGAGACTGACTCCGGAGATCACCGTAAACAGCTCGGCGTCGGCCTCCCCTTCACCGCCATCTCCCTCGTTACGTCGGGCAAGCGTGTATTTGACTCCGAGGAATGTCATCCAGAGCACCGGAATCGCCCCGAAGATGATGAATACGAGGTCACCCGGCAATCGGAGCCACTCGATCATCGAGGTGGTCTTGTCGGTCAGGAAGTCGAGCTGCCTGGCTTCGAAATACCCGTCGTTGACCGACTTGTAGAGCTGCATGATGCCGAGCGGCAGGAGCGTCGCAAAGCACATCCAGGCGAGCCCGATGTTTGTCCCCCAGAAGCTGATCCTTGCCCATTTCTCCGGCCACTTGTCCGACGGGATCATGTATCTGAGGCAGAACAGGGCAAGTCCGATCGCCAGCATTCCGTAGACACCCATCATCGCCGCGTGGGCGTGGTTGGCGGTCAGTGCAGTGCCGATTTCGAAGTAGGAGACGATCGGCAGGTTGACCAGGAAACCGAACACCCCCGCCCCGAGGAAGTTCCAGAACCCGACCGCGACCAGGAACATCACCGCCCAGCGATGCGGGAAAGCCGACTCGGACTTCGACTCCTGGTTGGCGCCAAGCTGTAGAAAAGACCAGGCTTCGACCGTGAGGAAGGTGAGCGGCACTACCTCGATTGCCGAGAAGAAGGCACCGAGCGCCATGTGTTCGGACGGTGTGCCCGAGAAGTAGAGGTGATGCATGGTGCCGACCACGCCACCGACCGAATAGAGGCCGATGTCGAGGAGGATCACCATCAGCGCGACCCTCTCCCTGACAACGCCGAGCAGCACAAACATGTAGGCAACCATCACCGTGGTGAAGATCTCAAGGAAGTCCTCGACCCACAGGTGGACCACCCAGAAGCGCCAGAACTCGGTGATCGTGAATTCCTCGGAAGTACGTGCGAGCAGACCCACCGCGTAGAAAGCCGGAATTGCGCAGGCTGCCAGGAAGAAGAGCCACGGCATGTTGCCCGGATGCTCCTGCCGGAGTCTGGACTTCATGACCCGGAAGAGCATGTAGACCCAGACCACGAGGCCCACGACAAGCAGCACCTGCCAGAGCCGGGCGAGATCGAGGTACTCGAACCCCTGCAGACCGAACCAGTTCGTCGCCGCGTCCTCCAGAACACCGTGGATTCCGAGGTAGGAGCCGATCAGGGTGCCGAAAACCACCACTGCGAGTGCACTCAGCAGGAAGTAGCCGAGCTTTCCCTGACCTCGTGGTTCTCTCTTCGCGATCATCGGCGCGAGGAATATGCCCGCGGCAACGAACGAAGTCGCGACCCAGAAGAGCGAGAGCTGGACATGCCAGGTTCGCAGCAGATTGTAGGGCAGAATCGCGGCGAGATCAAAGCCGAAGAAGCTGGTCAACTCCGCACGGTAGTGCTGCACCGCTGCGCCGACGAAACACTGGATCAGGAACAGCGCCGCCATGACGAAGAAGAACCAGGCCGTCGATTTCTGGCCGGGTGTGAGCCTGACCTTCGACGGGTCGCGGAAGGCGACCACGGTCTGTTCGCGACCATGCCAGCCGAGATCCCGGTACCGGCCGAAAGCTCCGAACAGCAGGCCGATTCCACCCAGCAGGGCGATCAGCGAGATCGCCGACCAGACCAGGGCGTCGGCAGTCGGTTTGTTGTCGACCCGGGGTTCCGGGGGCCAGTTGTTGGTGTAGGAGTAATCCTTGCCGGGACGGTCAGCCGCCGCCGCCCAGGCGGTCCAGGCGAAGAACGCGGTCAGGTTTCGCAGATCCTCGGGATCGGTGATCGCTTCCTTGCGCAGGCCGTTCTCGGTGTTGTCGGCCGAGAAGAAGCGGGAGTAGTACGGGACCAGCTTCTCGAACGCGTCAGCCTGGGTCTGGGTGAAGGTCAGTTCACCCCCGTCCTCGTCGTACTGGTTCTCCCGGAACTGGTTGATCGTCTTCTGCCTGGCGATGTCCGAGGCCGGACCGGGGTCGGGATCGTCTTCGATCTCCATCCCGTCGGCGTCAACGGGGGGACCACCGTTCTCGGCGATCGCGATGTTCGAAGAACGGCGCAGATAGTCGGCCGTGTAGTCGGGGCCCAGGTAGGCACCATGGCCGAACACCGAGCCGTATTCCATGAGGCCGTTGTGCAGGAACACCTGCTGGCCGGCAGAAACATCGTCGCCGTCGAATATCAGCTGACCAGACGGGTCAACGACCTTGACGGGGACGGGCGCACCATCCTGGTAGGTGCGGACAGCGAGGATTCCAAGCACAGTGAAGCCGAGCAACATGACGATGATGACCGCCTGCAGCCAACCCTTGCTGAGCAGAAAACCTCGACGAACAGACTTCTCCTCCACGGATCTCCTTCCGCAGTTCGTCCTCTCGGACGAGTCTGGACTGGGACGAGTACTTCCGGACATTTGTACTTTCCCGCCACCCGCTTTTCAAGGGGGATAACTACGGAACCGGACCGCGGAGAATCCCCGGCCTCATCTGACACGAAGCATTGTCAGTGGGTTAGTCTGGATTCATGAGCGCCACTGCGACCGCCACCGCCCGCCGCCGTCCGCCGATGGTCGGCCAGAACCGTCTTTCCCAGGTCTGGCAGGTAACCCAGGCACAGAATTCGATCTTCGACCGGGCCCGCGCCGACTATGGCGATACCTTCGGCCTCAGCCTGGCCCGCGGCGAGTGGTTCTACTTCGCTGATCCGGACGACGTGAAGCAGATCTTCACCTCGTCGGCGACCGCGCTCCACGCCGGCAAGGGCAACGAGATCCTCGCGACCGCGCTCGGTGAATACTCGGTCCTGGTGCTTGACGAAGGCGAGCACATGCGCCAGCGCAAGCTGCTGCTCCCCTCCTTCCACGGAGAAAGACTTGCCAACCAGACCGGCACCATGGAAAGGATCGCCGAGGAAGTCGTGGCGAAGATCCCCAAGGGAGAAACCTTCGTGGTCCGCGACATGAGCCAGGACATCGCGCTCGAAGTCATTCTCGAAGTGGTGCTCGGCACGGCATCGACCGGCACCCAGCACGACCGCCTCGGCGAAGCCACCCGGCATCTGCTCGAATGGATCTCGAAGGGCTACCGGCTCGCAGTGTCCACAGTCCTCGGCCCGCGCAGCCGACCGGTCAAGCGGATGTACAAGCCCGCCCTCGCCCCGCTCGACCAGGGCCTCTACGAACTGATCACCGAACGGCGCCAGGCAACCGACCTCGAAGACCGGGACGACATCCTTTCGATGCTGCTGCTTGCCCGCGACGAAGACGACCAGCCGATGACCGACGTCGAAATCCGGGATGAGCTGGTCACCCTGATCGTCGCCGGCCACGAAACGACAGCGACCGCACTCGCCTGGGCACTCGAGCGCCTGACCCGGGTCCCGGGCGGCACCGAACGGCTGCATGAAGAATCGCTGACCGAAGAGACCGAATACGCCCGCTGGGTCTCGCAGGAAGCGCTTCGACTCCGGCCGGTGCTCGACTTCGTGCTCCGGCGGGTCATGGAGCCGATTCAGATCGGCGAATACGAATTCGAGCCCGGTGACGTGCTCGCTCCGTCGATCTACCTCGTCCACCGGCGCGAAGACATCTATCCCGACCCGCTGGCCTTCAAGCCGGACCGCTGGGACGGCGTCAAGCCCGGCACCTACACCTGGTTTCCCTTCGGTGGCGGAGTGCGGCGCTGCATCGGAATGCAGTTCGCGATGGCGGAGATGGAAATCGTCATGCGAGCGGTCGCCCGCGCGGGTGTCCTGCTGCCGGTCGGCCCCGAAGAAGCGACGATTTCACGTTTCATCACCTCCTCGCCAAAGCGCGGTGGACAGGTCCGTTTCGCTTTCTGACCGGGTTTCCGGGCGACCCTCAGAGGTCGCTCAAGAATTTCACGAAACGCTCATGTAACTGATCCTCCGACCCCGCGTAAGTGGGGGCATGAACGAGCAGCGGATTGATGATCTCGAGGAGAGGGTGCTCGAACTCGAGCACGAACTTGGTGAACTGAAAAGGGAGAGAAACCGGTCGGCGACGCGGACGGCGCCGCGCCCGGCTATTCCCGCAACCGTGGTTCAGGCTCCCGTGCGCCCGGCGCCGGCCCCTGCCGCCCCGGTTCACACACGCCCC
>Ga0209023_10000676_pt1 | contig 50172 bp, 45 predicted proteins | sample LakOneMetagenome_FD_187468 | JGI IMG/M metagenome (GOLD analysis project Ga0209023, IMG submission 187468) | Freshwater and sediment microbial communities from Lake Erie, Canada (SPAdes) (version 2) | ecosystem: Environmental > Aquatic > Freshwater > Lentic | place: Lake Erie, Canada... | reverse complement strand
TCTGCAATATCATATTCAGGTACCACTATATTTTCCTTCGGTATAAATTTCTCCAGCGACTCATAGTCGCCTATACCCACAGAACCTACCTCCGAGTTGAATGGAAAGGACCTGTGCTCCCAGAAGTAATTAATGGGTTGAATCGTATACGGGCCATCACCGCTTTTGTAAGACATGCTATCCGCATTAGAATGGTCAAAGAAATACCTTGTGTTATCCAACTGAGGCATCACAGTATCTTTTAGCGCTTTCAGTATATCCGCAGGTGGTTGTATCTCGTTACCGCCACACCAGAAAGCAAGAGATGGGTGGTTGCGCAGCATCTTTACCTGGTCTGCTGCTGATGTAATAAATAGTCGGTGATCATCAGGATAGTTGCGTCGCGCCAGTGTATCTTCCAGTTTCAGCGGGTCATACCAGCGGCCATTACAGTCCCCCGATACCCAAAGGTCCTGCATGATCAGCAATCCGTACTTGTCGCATTCATCGTAAAAATCAGGCCGCTCGGTAATGCCTCCGCCCCATATGCGTATCATATTCAGGTTCATATCCCGGTGATAGCGTACCTCTGCATCGTATCGCTCCGGCGAAAACCGCAGCAGCGCATCCGATAATATTCTATTGCCTCCTTTTATAAATATCCTTTGCCCATTTACATGCAGTTCTCGGCTCTGTGTTTTTTTATTCCATTCTGCCTGCAATTGCCTGATGCCAAATGTTACTTGTTCTTCGTCAGATATTTTACGATCAATAAGGAATCGGGTAGTCAATTCATACATAGGTTGTGCTCCATATCCATTAGGCCACCATAGTTCAGGATTGTCGACTACTAATTCAGGTAAGTTTACTTTCATCTGATTATGAGGTAACAAGGTCACTTTCACAGAACGCTTACTACCGTTGCATTTATATTGAAGAGTGCCTTTGATCGTTTCATCGCTTGTGTTTTCCAGTTCTGCCGATACCTTTATCGTTGCAGGTTCCTGTCTGCCTTCAGTATTTCTAATGCCTGGCACTAATGTAACAACATGCGTATTCGAAAGAATAACCTGCCTGGTCTTATGAATAAATACCTTGTCCCAGATGCCTGTATTCCGGTCGCGCACCGGCTGTATCCAGTCCCATCCGGCAGTGTACTGTGCCGTTAGATTGTGTGCTATAGTGCCGTCACCACCTTGCCCGCCATTAGGGTTTCCTGCCGGGTCCGGCGGATAAACGATCACCGCAAGCCTGTTATGCCCATCCTTTGCCATGTAGGGAGTAAGGTCATAACGCTGCCGCAGGTACATGCTTTTGTATTGGTGGTCATTTACTTTATGTCCGTTCAGGTATACATCGCAACTGTTGTTTACACCACGAAATAATGCCCATATTTTTTCATTTGTTTCCGGCGCATCTTCTGTAAAATCCTTTACAAACCAGTAAGTATAATATGCACTTCCCGTTTTATATAGGTCCGGTATCTGCTCATTGTTCATTCCGTAAAACGGATCAGGTATTTGCTTATTCTGAAGTTGCGTTGTTAGCACAGTGCCGGGTACGGTAGCAGGTAGCCAGTTGGTAGGCGGGTGGCTTATGTTTGATATTACTTCACCGGTCAGCTTTATGTCACTGGCCCGCATGGCTTTCCATCCATCATTCAGCTCATATTGCTGTTGAGCGGAAACGGTAAGCGACAATAAGAGGATAAGGATACCGCTTACAGGTATTTTAAAGATACTCATGGTCATTAGTTTGTAGCAGATGATGGCCAGTCAACAGGTTTTGTGCCCCAGTTTTTATTTGGCTTGTCGCCCATTGCAAATTCGAGTACGCCGCCTTTCAGTAGTGTAGCATGGTCTATGTACGTTTTAGAATAGGGTTTGCCGTTCAGCGTTACACTCTGGATGTACATATTATACTTGCTGGTGTTTTTCGCGCGAATCGTCATTTCCTTATTGTCCGGTAGCTGCATGGTTACTTCATCAAACATCGGGCTGCCAAATACATATTCACCTGTAGCCGGATTGGCAGGATAGAAACCCATCATGCTCCACACCGCCCATGCACTCATCTGCCCGCAGTCTTCATTGCCTGCATAACCATCTGGTGCCGCATGATACATAGAGTCTAGTATAAAGCGTACACGCTCCTGTGTTTTCCATGGCTGGCCCACGAAGCTGTACATATATGCTATATGGTGACTTGGCTCGTTTCCATGCGCATACTGACCTATCAACCCGCTCACATCTGGTGGTGCATTTGCTCCTTTGTCTTTTGGCGATTCAGTTTCAAACAATGCATCAAGCTTTTTCACCAGCTGGTCGTTACCACCCATTTGTGCAGCAAGTCCTCTTACATCATGCGGCACGAAGAATGTGTACTGCCATGCATTGCCTTCTTCATACATGCTGCTTTGTTCTGTGGAGGTCAGCAATGGGTCAAATGGTTCTACCCACTTGCCATTAGAGTTCTTACCCCTTATAAAGCCAGTGCCTTTATCGAACAATAGTTTGTAGGCATCGCCTCTTTTCATGAAAAGTGCATAGTCGTCCATCTTGCCTAGTTTTTTTGCTACCTGCGCTATGCACCAGTCGTCGTATCCATACTCCACGGTTTTAGTTACACTGTGGCCCTCTTTGTTCTGCGGCAGGTAACCGTACTTTATATATTCGGGAGTACCTCTTACTTCCTGGAACGCACTGGCACGCATCGCTTTATACGTTCTTTCAGGATCCAGGCCTGGAGTGTTTTTCAGAACAGCATCGGCAAGTACCGGTACAGCATGGTAGCCGGTCATACAGCCGGTTTCCCACGTGCTCAGGTCCCATACAGGCAGTAGTCCATTCTCGTCAAAGAAAGCAAGCATGCTGTTCAGTATATCTGTGTTGCGTTCAGGTTGGGTAAGTGTAAATAGCGGATTCAGTCCACGGAACGTATCCCACAGAGAGAACACGGTATATCGCTGCCCCTTGGCCATTTTTAGCACTTCCCCTTTTGCGTTCTTATATTTTCCGTCCGCATCAGAATAGATAACAGGTGCCATACAAGTATGGTACAGTCCCGTATAGAAGATGCGTTTTAGAATATCGTTGCTTGATTTTACAACTATCTTTTCCAGCTGATCTTCCCACCTGGCAGCAGCATTTCTTTTTACCTGATCAAAGTCCCAGCCTTTTATTTCACTCAAAGCTATAACTGCCTTTTCTGTACTTACCGACGACAAGGCTACTTTCATCAGTATTGGCTTCCCTGCCGGATCTTTAAATTCCAGTTCACCATTGTACACGCTGCCGTTCTCATCTTCCATGGATACCTCTTTGTGCCTGTTATTCTGGATTACATGAAATTTACTGACAGGCCTTGATGTCCGCGCGGCAAAATACACCTGCTGCACATTTGCCCATCCTTTAGAATAACGGTAGCCGACAACTGTAGAATCATTTAACTGCCAGATGCGTGTCTTTTCGGTCCTGTCGTAATTTATTGTATAGCTGAGATGGAACTGGAGCACGGGATCACAGCCCGCAGGAAATTCGTATTTGTGAAAGCCACATCTTTCTGTGGTGGTCAATGATACCTGGATGCCATTGTCCAGCTTGACGCTGTAAAATCCGGGTGTTGCTTTTTCATTTTTATGACTGAAATGTTCTTTAAAGAATTCCTCTTTATCGGGTATCAGCTTTGTGCCCGGCATTATCGATATATCTACCCAATCACCGCAGCCGGTACCACTCAGGTGGGTGTGGCTGAATCCTGCTATCGTCGAATCGATAAAGTTGTACCCACTGCACCAGTCCCAACCCTGCGATCCATTATCCGGACTCAGTTGCACCATGCCGAAAGGAACGGTGGCTCCGGGGTAGGTATGCCCGTGCCCGCCGGTTCCAATAAAAGGATCGACATATTTTGTAAGATTTTGGGCAACGGCAATATTACATGCTGCTGCAAGAATGCAGGCGCATAAAGATCTTATTGATAATATATTGGGAGTGAACATGTAGCGTTTGGGGTTAAATGCTTCAATAAAAGTAAGTTTTTTCTTTTATTGGTTCTTATTACGGTTATCGGTTATAAATTAATAGATTTACATAAGCAGACAATAGGCATCGGCCTTTAAATTTTTTATTTTAACTTTTGAATTATACGATGAACAGACGCAGATTTGTACAACAGGCATCGCTTGCTACCACTGGAGTTTTGTTAGCTAGATATACAAAGGTTTGGGGCAGTGAATCGTCTTTTCCGGTAGTGCGCGTAGCTGCTGAAAAAAGAAACTTTAGCAGCAAGGCAGTAGAACGGGTTATTGCTGATGTGAAGAAGAACATTGGTAATAAGGAACTTGCCTGGATGTTCGAAAATTGCTTCCCTAATACACTGGATACTACCGTTGATTTTGAAATGGTAGATGGAAAGCCAGATACCTATGTGATCACCGGCGATATAGATGCGATGTGGCTGCGCGACTCGTCGGCACAGGTCTGGCCTTATCTGCCGCTGTGCAAAGAAGATGAAGAATTGAAGCAGATGATAAAAGGAGTCATCAACAGGCAGACAAAGTGCATACTGAAAGATCCTTATGCTAATGCCTTTTATAAGAACGAGCATAAGAAGAGCCCATGGAACACTGATGTGACCAATATGCAGCGTGGTATTCATGAGCGCAAGTGGGAGATTGACAGCCTGTGCTACCCCATACGCCTGGCGCATGGCTACTGGAAAGAAACGGGCGACGTATCGCCGTTTGATGCGCAATGGGTAGCAGCTATGGCACTGGTGGTGAAAACATTCAAAGAGCAGCAGCGGATGGAGGGCAAGGGGCCTTATAGCTTTATGCGTAAAACTGAATACGCAACCGATAGTGTGCCCATGAATGGATACGGCTATCCGGCACGGCCAAACGGGCTGATCTGTTCTGCATTCAGGCCGAGTGATGATGCTACTGTATATCCTTACCTCATACCAAGTAACTATTTTGCCTTTGCCAGCCTGGAACAAATGCTGAATCTTGTGGGGGCGGCAAAACAACAATTTGATACAGATGCGGTGAACGACCTGCTGAAGCAGATAGCCACAGGCCTTGCCAATGATTCAAAAGTAAAGCACGATAAATTCGGAGAAATATTTGCCTATGAAGTGAATGGCTTTGGCAGCGTGAACCTGATGGACGATGCCAATGTACCGTCACTGTTGTCGCTCAGCTACCTTGTGCCTGCTATGCGCACCGATGATACTTATAAGAACACAAGGAAATTCGTATTGTCCACTGAAAATCCGTTCTTCTTTAAAGGCAAAGCAAGCGAGGGTATAGGTGGTCCGCATGTGGGTATGGACCAGGTATGGCCTATAAGTATTGCTATGCGTGGCTTAACAAGTAACGATGAAACAGAAATAAAAAAATGCTTGGAGATGTTGCAGCATTCACATGCAGGTACCGGCTTTATGCACGAGGCATTTGATAAGGACGATGCTTCAAAATATACCCGCCCATGGTTTGCCTGGGCTAATACCTTGTTCGGTGAATTTATCTGGAAGGTGTACCGGGAGAAGCCGCATTTGTTGAATTGATTTGTTGAAGGGAGAAAGGTTTTTGAATCGATAGAAAATATGTTAAGGCACACAGGAGAGAAAAGAAGTTTCAGACATAATTTACGGCTTGCGGTGTTACTCTGCATGAATGCCGGCTTCATTAATGCTGCAGGTTTCTTTGCCTTTGCGGTGTTGACAACGAACGTTACGGGGCATGCTGCCTTGCTGGCTGTTAATATCGCGTCGGGTCATTTTCGCGCTGCCAGAATGGTTACATTATGGTTGCTGCTGTTTCTTGCAGGCGCATTTACTTCCAGTTTCATTATCACAAAGGTCGGCAGAGAGCGGTCGTCGGCCTACACTATCCCCATCCTGGTTATTATCGTTATCGTCCTTTTTGTAGCGGTTTTCGGTCCATCATACAACAATACGTTGCCTGAAACGGAGTACTTCGCGGGCAGCCTGTTGTTTGCTATGGGTATGCAAAATGCACTTGTTTCCATGATATCCGGCTCTGTTGTCAGAACCACGCATCTCACAGGTATGTTTACCGATTTGGGTATTGATCTGTCCTCGGTGGCTACTGCCCCTAACCATGCAACCCATATTGTAAAGAACAGGATCATTCTCAGGCTCACAATTATTGTGTCTTTCTTATCAGGTGGAGTGTTTGGCGGTATTATGTTCAGTAAATTGAGTTTCCATGCATTTTTCCTCCCGGCATTTATTTGTTTTGTTGCTTTATTTTATGATTATTTCCGGGTCAATCTCATGCGTATGCTCCAGTATAAAAAGCACAATGAATAATATTTGCATTATTGCTTTACTATAATTGATAAAATAGCTAATCATATTGACATTATTGTTTGGGTATTTTAACAATTCAGATGCTATGATAAATCGAAAAAGGTCGATACATTTGTGGCATGAAAAGGCAATTAGACATAAAGGAGATCGAGAAAATATCGAAGGCGCTTGGTGACCCTTACCGTTTGAAAATTATAGAAGCGATCAATAAGCAGAATGAGTGGACACAATGCAGTGCCTTGCTGGATATGCTTGACCTTGCGCAATCTACCGTCTCTCATCATATAAAGCAGTTAGTTGATGCAGACCTGCTCATTTCCGAGAAAGATGGCAGGAACTGTAAGTACGAGGTAAATAAGGACGTGTTTTCCGCCTACATCAAATTTTTAAGCCCGTTCAAAGAATAAAATTTTTTCACAAAATACATCGATACTTTTCGAATTGTCGATTTATTCTGTAGCTTTACAAAACAGAACAGCAGAAGATACTTCCCTCCGAACTGAAACTAAATAATGAACCGAATCATGAAAGACCAGGCAAATAATAACTCCGTAACAACATTTATCAGGCAGATATTCAATCGCTTTACAACTACAAAGACATCCGTACCTCAGTTTGATATGGGACAGACCACAACGGAGCACAATAAGAAATGCATAGTAAAGCAGCGCGAAAAAGGCGAATTGATCATACCGGTCATAGACCCCAAAGACATACCTTCAGCTACAGATTATGGTTCTACTTATTAATAACAGTTTTTAAAAGCAAAGATCATGAGCGAACAAACTACAATTACTTCTACCGACCTGATCATCTCGCAGGTGATATCCGCATGGGCTGCACAGAACAAAACCGTAACAGACTTTTTCAATAAGCAGCCTGATGAAGCCTACCTGCAACCGGTGGCGCCTGGCCGCAACAGGGCTATCTATTTGTTGGGTCATATAATAGCAGCCAATGACATGATGCTGCCTATGTTCTTCCTGGGCGATAGCCTGTATCCTGAACTCGTAGCTGATTTTCTGGACACCCCTGATAATCCGGAAGCCGCTATGCCATCTGTAGCAGAGCTTAAAGAAAAATGGACAACATTGAATTCAACGCTGGCAGGCCATTTCGCAAATATGGATGCTGCAAGTTGGCTGGCAAGGCATGATCGTGTCTCTCCTGAAAATTTTGCAAAAGAGCCGCACCGCAATAAACTGAATGTACTCATCAACAGGACCAATCACCAGGCCAGCCATGCTGGTCAGTTAGCTTTGATGCGTTTATAATGGTCATATCAAACAAATCAGGTTTAACCTCTATTTAAAATGGTAATAGCTGCATGTTCACGCATGCAGCTATTTTTTTACCTTTAACCAAGGTTAGCAAAAGCATACTACGCAATGAACAATACAGTTTTCACCGATAAGGGCTTATTGGACGAGATCAAAAGATACGGTCGGGTAAGGTCAATAGAGCGGGACACCATTCTTATCTCACCGGGCGACCAAATCGTTTTTGTGCCTATCGTGCAGCAGGGTGTGCTTCGTATTGTGAGGCAAAATGAGGAAGGCAAAGAGATCTTCCTGTACCATTTGTATCCGGGGCAAACATGTGCCATGGCTATCAACTGCTGCCAGGGTAATAAGAAAAGCAGTGTCAAAGCTATTGCGGAAGAGGATAGTGAAATATTACAGGTGCCGGTAAACATGGTAGATGACTGGTTCAGGTATCCGGAATGGAAAACCTATGTGAACAGCACTTATAGCCAGCGGTTTGCCGAATTATTAGATGTCATAGATCTTATTGCCTTCAGCAATATGGATAAGCAGGTACTCCACTACCTGCAGGAAAGAGCCCGCGCGGCCAATACAAGCGCTTTATACATCACGCACCAGCAAATAGCAGATGAGTTGCATACGCACCGCGAAGCGGTTAGCAGGCTGTTGCGTACCATGGAGCAGAAAGGGTTGCTGAAGCTTGGCCGTAATACGATAGAACTTATTTAGTGTTAAGTAACATTTGTTCCCAACCGTGAATTCGCTATACCTGACCTTTGTATCATAAATCAAACAAAACGATTATGAAAAAGAACATGGGTACAGGCGATCGCGTATTGCGCGTCATAGTTGCGGCAATTATCGCAGCTTTATATTTTGCCGGCGTTATCAGCGGCACACTGGCTATAGTATTGTTGGTTTTGGCCGGTATCTTCATCCTGACAAGCTTTATTAGCTTTTGTCCGTTATACCTTCCTTTTGGTATCAGCACCCGCAAAAAGAATGAGCAATAGGTAGATCCTTTTAACTTATCCTTGGGAAATATAGTCGCGCTTATCCAACAAATGTTCCCGATCTGGTTAAAACAAACTCGGACCTTTGTTAAATAATTAGTAGCGCATACCATACTTGCTCAGATCATGTTTATAAGATACAAAAGAGAAATAATAGGTGTAATTATAGGGGCAATTGCCGGATGGTGTTATTGGTATTTTGTGGGGTGTTCGTCCGGCAGTTGTCCCATTTCTTCAAAACCTTTGAATAGTACTTTGTACGGTGCGGTTGTTGGTTTTTTAGGAGCAGGTATATTAAAAAAGGAACCAAAAGAATCAGGCAAATAATAAATAGAAAATGAAAGAACTGGCAGAATTATTAAAAATGGATAACGCACTTGTAGTCGATGTGCGGACCAGGGAGGAGTTTGCAGGCGGACACGTAGCAGCAAGCGTCAATATCCCTTTGAATGAGTTGGAATTGCACATTGCTGAGCTGAAGACAAAACAGCCATTGGTGTTGTGTTGTGCTTCCGGCGGTAGAAGCGGTATGGCAGAGACTATACTGAGGCAGGCCGATATTGAATGTTATAATGGCGGTGGATGGACCAATGTAAATTATTTAAAAAACAACTAAGCATATGATAGCAGCAATTAAAAAATTATTAGGGATCGGACCGGCCACTGATTTCGCAGCGGTGATTGCGAATGGTGGCGTGATAGTGGATGTGCGCACACAGGGCGAGTATGCCGGCGGGCACGTGAAAGGGTCGTTGAATATACCGCTTGATCAGCTGAAAAGCCAGATGAAGTTGTTGAAAAAAGATAAACCCGTTATCACATGTTGCGCGTCCGGAATGAGGAGCAGTTCTGCAAAATCTTTACTGCAGGCTAATGGTTTTACTGAAGTACATAATGGCGGTAGTTGGTACAGCCTGAAAAAATATGAAAGATGAGCGCATTAAAACAAAGACTGTTCACCAATTGGCACCTGGTGCGTATCATGAGGCTGGGGATTGGTATCATGATGCTGGTGATGGGGATCCAAAGTAAAGACTGGGCATTAGGGCTATTTAGTGGTTTCTTTTTATACCAGGCTATTACTGATACAGGTTGCTGCGGTACGCAGGGATGCTACACGCCGAAGAGAGCCGGTGCGCGGCAGCCCGCAAAGGAAACTGAAATTGAATACGAGGAAATAAAATAAAGTGATATGCAAAAGAGTTTTTCTGAATTGGTGAATGAGGGTAAACCTGTACTGGTAGATTTTTCTGCTGAATGGTGCGGGCCGTGTAAAATGATGGCGCCTGTACTCAGGCAATTAAAAGATACGATAGGTGATGAAGCAACGATCATTACGGTAGATGTAGATAGAAACCCTGCTCTTGCAGGCTCATATAACATCTCCGGTGTGCCTACTCTTATACTTTTTAAACAAGGAAAGATATTGTGGAGGCAGTCAGGTGTCGTAACGGCAAACCACCTGAAAGGAATAATAGAGCAGCATGCCGGTTAGTACGTAGATTGGTGTTTGGTTGAATAGAGTAGTTGACAAATTAAAGAATAACGACAAGATGAAATATATAATTGTAGGGGCGGTAGCAGGTGGTGCCAGCGCTGCAGCAAGGTTGAGGAGGCTGGATGAGCAAGCGGAGATCATTATTTTCGAAAAGGGAGCGTATATATCTTACGCAAACTGCGGTTTGCCTTATTACATCGGTAATGTGATCAGAGACAGAAATAAGCTGTTTGTGCAGACCGCAGCAGCGTTCAATCTGAGGTTTAATATTGATGTTCGGGTAACAACTGAAGTTACGAGCATTGATACAATAAACAAGACGATAACTGCAAAGAACCTGCAGTCTGGGGAGATATATGAAGAGCGGTATGATAAGCTGGTGCTTTCACCTGGTGCAGAGCCATTGCGGCCGCCATTGCCGGGTATTAATTCGGAAGGTATTTTCACGCTTAGGAATGTTGCAGATACCGACTATATAAAGCAGTATGTAGATCAAAGGCACGCAGGCAAGGCCGTGATAATAGGTGCCGGGTTTATAGGTTTGGAAATGGCGGAGAATCTCCATAATCTGGGTATGAAAGTATCCGTAGTTGAAATGGGCAAGCAGGTTATGGCGCCACTGGATTATCCCATGGCAGCCATGGTTCAGCAGCATATACGCAGCAAAGGCGTGGAATTGTTGTTGAATACTTCCGTCACAGGCTTTGAGAAAACTGACGACAATATCAGGATATTGCTGAATAATGGCGAGCACATTGAAGCTGACGTTGTGATACTTTCGATCGGGGTGAAACCTGATACGAAACTTGCGGTGGGCGCAGGGCTCAAGATCGGCACGGCAAAAGGGATTGAAGTGAACGAATTTCTGCAGACGTCAGATCCTGATGTATATGCGGTAGGCGATGCAATAGAGTTTGTTAACCCGCTTACTCATCGGTCAATGATCACCTACCTGGCCGGGCCTGCAAACAAGCAGGGACGGATTTGTGCAGATAATATAGTGCTGGGTAATACACATAAGTATAAAGGAGCCATTAATACGGCTATTGTAAAGATATTCGACATGAGCGTCGGAACAACGGGTGTCGCATCAAAACACCTGGAGGCTGCTGGTATTGATCATCTGGTCTCTGTAACGCATAATGGCGCTCATGCTGGCTACTATCCGGGAGCTGAGTCAATGACCATACAGCTGACGTTTGCTCCGGTTGACGGTCGCCTTCTTGGCGCGCAGGTGGCTGGTTATGATGGTGCAGATAAGCGGCTGGATGTACTTGCTTCATTTATCCAACTGGGACGCACTATATATGAGCTAACCGCTTTTGAGCACGCATATGCTCCACCATACTCTTCCGCAAAAGATCCGGTAAACATGGCTGGTTTTGTTGCAGAGAATATACTGGCCAGTCTATCTGCTGTTTTTCAATGTCGTCAGGTGTCGGAAATAAACGTAGACGATATACTAATAGACGTGCGAACCGCCGATGAATACAGAGAAGGTAAAATAGGAAGTGCTATCAATATACCTGTCGACGAACTTAGGTACAGGCTCAACGAAATTCCTAAAGACAGGAAAATATATCTTTACTGCGAAGTAGGTGCGAGAGGGTATCTCGCGCAACGTATTTTAAAGCAAAATGGTTACGACCGTACTTTCAATCTTTCCGGTGGTTACAAGCTTTGGAACAATTGTGCGGTGGAAAGTGGTATCTTAAATAAAATAAATAAAACCGTTACTGTATGAAAAGAATGATCCATGTTTTTCTGATGACATTATTTGTCGGCATTGTTTCATGCTCCAATCCTGACCATGCGACTGGCGGCGCACCACAACAGAACGTTATAAACAACATAATATCAGTTGATGAATTTGCGGCTAAGCTGGCATCATCAAAAGAAGCTCAGTTGGTCGATGTGAGAACTGAAGAGGAGTATGCCGAAGGCCATTTGAGCAAGTCACAGAATATCAATATCCGTTCGGCCGACTTTGATGGCAAGATTGGTAAACTGGACAAAGCAAAGCCCGTCTTTGTTTACTGCAGGTCGGGTGGCAGGAGTTCGTCTGCCGCAGAAAAATTGGCTGAGTTGGGTTTTACAGAAATTTACAATCTGGACGGTGGCATCACCAAATGGGAAAGCGCGGGTAAATCGGTAGAAAAGTGATCCTCTGGTATTACGCCTTGTGTTGCTTACCATGCCAGCGCACTGGCGCCAAGTATGGCTGCATCGGCATCGGGTAGGGCACTCATAAGAAAGCTTACTTTGTTCTGGTACACATGCAGCAGGTTTGCTTCCATGTGTTTGCGCACATGTTTAAATAGCAGATCGCCTGATTTGGCCAGCCCTCCAAAAAATATAATGGACTGCGGCGATGTAATGGCGACAGCATCAGCAAGTGTTTGTCCCAGTATCTTTCCGGTAAATTCGAATAACTCCAGCGCCATTTTATCCCCTTGGTCTGCAGCTTCGTGTATCTTCTTTGCTGTTATCTTTCCCTTGTTTTGCCGCAATATGGTTTCATCGTTTCTTTCATCCAACCATTCCTCAGCGCTTTTTACAATACCTGTTGCCGAAGCATAAGTCTCCAGGCAACCATGCCTGCCGCAGCCGCATTTGCGGCCATCTCTTACGGCTATTACATGCCCAAGTTCACCCGCAAAGCCATCGTGGCCGTATATCAGTTGGCCGTTGGCTACAAAGCCGCTGCCTACGCCTGTGCCCAATGTGACGAGTATAAAATCTTTCATGCCCTTGGCTGCACCATAAGCCATTTCGCCTATGGCAGCAGCATTCGCATCATTGGTTAGAGCGGTCTTTAGTCCTAGTGCTTCATTAACCAGCTTAGCCATAGGTATAATGCCTGGCCATGGCATATTAGGTGCATACACGATCTCTCCGGTAAAATAATTACCGCTGGGTGCTCCTATTCCTATACCTTTTATATTTGATCTGCCTGCCTTTTCTACGATGGGTAGCAATGCAGTTGTAAGTGCCGCTATATAATTGGTCACATCGCCATGTCCCGCGGTCGCAAAATTACCCTTGGTAATAATTTCGCCACGCCTGTTCACAAGTCCGTAAGCAGTATTGGTGCCGCCTATATCAATGCCTAGTGCTAATGGTTCCGACATGACTATTTTATGCTTTGTTCAGTACAATATTATCAATCAGCCTTATCTCGCCTATTTTGGCAGCTATCAGCGCCACCATCGGTACGTCTTTCCGGTAGCTGTCCAGCAGGGTAAGGTCCTTTGCATTCGCCAGGGCAATATATTCTGTAATAAATCCTTTCGCTTTCAGCAGTTCTTCACATTCTTTTTTCACTATGTCCAGTTCCGTCGTGCTTTGCTTCGACTCTATTGATACCAGGCACCGGTAGATCACTCCTGCTATTACACGTTGTGGTTCTGTAAGCCTGCGGTTGCGAGAGCTCATAGCCAGCCCATCTGCCTCCCGTGTGGTAGGGCAGATGATCAGGTTTATATTTTGCCTGCCCGTCAGTTCCAGCAGCTTGCACACCACCATGCATTGCTGGTAGTCTTTCTGCCCCATATATAAAGAATGAGGTTCCACTATCTCCAGTAACCGCGATACCACCTGTCCCACACCCTTGAAATGCCCTGGCCGGTTTGCCCCTTCCAGTATTGTATCCAGGTACCCGAAATCATAAGTAGGCATTTTGTCCACACCATCAGGATATATCTCTTCTACGGCCGGCAGAAATAGTACATCACATCCCGCTTTTACTAATAAAGCAATATCATCATCTGTTGACACTGGGTACTTTTCCAGGTCCTTTTTATCGTTGAATTGCGTTGGATTTAGAAAAATACTGCATACTACCAGCATGCCATCTGTCCTCGCTTTTTCTATCAGCGACAGGTGCCCTTCGTGCAGCGCCCCCATGGTAGGAACGAAGCCTGTATTGATTCCTGTAGTATTTTTTAAAGATATATAATTCTTTATATCCTCTATCTTTTTAAAGATGACCATAGAACTATTTTAAGCACAGAGGGTGCAAAGTACGGTTGGAATTTAATATTTTCGTAATTTTGCAGACCAATTGCATAATTTCCATTTAAATTAATTTTGACCGCATGTCTGCAGACACAAAGAAACGTGTTTTAATTATTGCCAACGAACTTTCTCCCTACACAGAGTTTACTGATTTTGCCCAGATACTCAACAAGCTGGCTATCAAGACTTTTGATGCAGGGTTAGAGATCCGCGTTATCATGCCTCGTTTTGGGGTGATCAACGAGCGCAGGCACCGTTTGCATGAGGTTGTGCGGTTGTCTGGTATCAATGTAATTATAGATAAGGACGATTATCCGTTGATCATAAAGGTAGCTTCTTTACCAAATGCCCGCTTACAGGTTTACTTCATGGATAATGAAGATTACTTCAAGCGTAAATCCGTATTCCGCGACGACCAGGACAATTTCCACGATGACAATGCAGAGCGTATGATATTCTTCTGCAAAAGCGCGCTGGAAACCGTTAAGAAATTTGGCTGGCCTCCGCACGTTATCCATTGTCACGGCTGGATGACATCATTAGTGCCTTTATATCTTAAGACAACTTACAAGAAGGAGCCTGTTTTCGGCTACTCTAAGATAATCTATACCGCCCAGGAAGACCAGTTCAAGGAAACGCTCAACGAGAATTTCATGAAAAAGGCCCTGATCAGCAATGACATTAAGGATAAAGACCTCGATGTATTCAGGGATGGCTCTAACATGTCGCTTACTATCGGTGGTGGTAAGAGTGCCGATGTAGTAGTATTCGGTTCTGAAGATATGGATAAGAAAGTGGTGGACGAACTAAAGCCGGGCCGTTATAAGAAAGTGCTTAAATATGAGACCAGCTGGAAAGAGGATGTAACGCCTTTGCTGGAGCTCTATAAAAGCTTAACAGAGTCTTAGTATTTATTTTGCCATCTTAGCCGTTAAATTGTTCATCTTGGATCACCGTTTTATAAGCCTCCGGGTAATAGTAATAGCCTTAGTTATCGCTGCGCTTACCCAAACGGGCTGCAGGGAAAATACCCTTATCAATTCTAAAATAGTACCCTCAGGCAGCAGCATTGGTGTCTATGACACTTCTCTTAATCTGATTACGCACACTAAGTATGACGATACGATCGTTACCAGTTATAATATTGGTGGCCTTGCTATCTACCAGGGTGTAGGTATTATTGCCGATCCTTTCTTTGGGGTGATGACCGGTTCCACTTATTTCCAGGTAGTACCTAATTCATTCAACTCCGCCCTGTACGACAATCAGGATATCGACTCAGCTGTGCTGGTACTGCCATATAGTGGCTATACCTATGGCGATACGAACACCACTGTTTCACAGACACAGGCTTACCAGGTTTTCTACATGGCCGATTCTATTGCATATGATGCGAACTATTATGCCAGTTACTCAAAACCACTTGATCCTACACCGTTGAGTGATGTAACTACTATTGACCTGAAACGTATGAGCGATACGTTCTCCTATCCTTTAGGTAGTACTATTTATACTAAGGGCTTACGTATCAGGCTGAATGTAGGTGCATTATGGCCTAAACTGAGCAATGCACAAAGCGTACTGACCACAAGTGCCTCACCGGCTACGGATTTCATAAAGCAGTTCAACGGTATTTGTGTAAAAGTGGCCAATCCTGGCTCTGCCAATACAGTGATTCCTTATTTCCGTTTAGATGGTTCCAACCTATACAACCAGGCAGGTATTGTCGTTTACTACCACGACAGGACTACCGGTGTTGCTGCTGCTCCTGAGAACTACTCCTTCAATACCAGCTATTGCGCACATTTTAATAACATAAGCAAAAATCAAACCAGCTTCCCTGTCAATAGTCTGTACACATCGTCACAGGCAAATGACAGTGTAATAGCGCTGGAAAACCAACCGGGTGCAAGTATTGATGTGGTGATACCGGGTATTAAGAGCCTGCCCGCAGGAGTCATCAATAAGGCAGAGCTGCAGTTTACCTTGCTGCCTCATCATACTTTGGCTGAATATGCAGGCCCCGAAAAGATATATCCGCTGGGTGTTGCCAACGGTGTGTTTCCTAATGGTTTAAGTGCAGGTGTGGCGTACAACGTAGCAGATCGTTACCCGCTTACCAGTCTTAGCCCGCTGGGTGTGCTGAATGGTTATGTGCATACCTTTACCCGCAACGGTAAGACGGTACAGACCTATACTATTGACATTCCCCGCGAGTTGATGGCTTCTATTGCAGCCAAAAACGACACTATGCATCTCCATATCAATGGCACCCAGGATTTCTTTGGGGCCTTCCATATGGTAGCCGGTGGTGGCAGTTACCCTGATGCCACTTACAAACCTAAATTATTTGTTGTATATTCAAAGCTAAAATAGACACTGATCTATGTGTGGGATTGTTGGTTACATCGGCAATAAGGAAGCTTTTCCTATACTTATAAAGGGCCTTAAGCGCCTTGAATACCGCGGTTACGACAGCGCGGGTATAGCATTACTTAACGGAGACATGACCGTTTTCAAGAAAGCGGGCAAGGTGAGCGAACTGGAAAAGATCGTTGATCCAAAGCATGCTTTTGCCACTATAGGTATAGGCCATACCCGCTGGGCTACCCACGGCGAACCTAATGACCGTAATGCGCATCCGCACATTTCGCAGTCGGGCAACCTGGCTATAATACACAACGGCATTATAGAGAACTATTCTGCCATTAAGGAAGAGCTTACCAAGCGTGGCTACAAGTTCCACTCAGATACCGATACAGAAGTATTGGTGAACCTGATAGAGGAAGTGCAGATAAAAGAAAAGACCACACTCGATAACGCAGTGCGCATAGCCCTTAACCAGGTTGTAGGCGCATACGCTATTGTAGTGCTCAACAGGAATAACCCTGATCAGCTGATAGCTGCCCGTAAGGGTAGCCCTATGGTGATAGGCATTGGCGAAGATGAGTTTTACATAGCATCTGATGCTTCTCCTATTATTGAGTATACGCAGAATGTGGTGTACATGGAAGAGCAGGAATATGCCATCATCAATCGCGATGGTACTTACTCCATACGCACACTGGGCAACATCGAAAAATCGCACGAGATACAGAAGCTGGAATTCTCTTTGGAAATGATAGAGAAGGGTGGCTTTGAGCATTTCATGCTGAAAGAAATATACGAGCAGCCAAAGGCTATTGCCGACTCACTGCGCGGCCGTATGAGCGCATCAGGCGGCTGGATAAAGCTGGGCGGCCTCGATGAGTACATCAACCGTATCGACAATGCGAAACGCTTCATCATCACCGCGTGCGGCACCTCATGGCACTCCGGCCTTATAGGTGAGTACCTTATAGAAGACCTTGCCCGTGTGCCGGTAGAAGTGGAGTATGCATCTGAGTTCCGCTACCGCAATCCTATTATCGGGGAGACCGATGTAGTGATCGCTATCTCGCAATCAGGTGAAACCGCTGATACACTTGCCGCTATAGACCTTGCCAAGGAAAGGCAGGCGCTCATATACGGCGTATGCAACGTTATCGGCTCTTCTATTGCCCGTGCATCGCATGCTGGCTCCTATACTCATGCCGGTCCTGAGATAGGCGTCGCATCTACCAAAGCATTCTCTACCCAGATATCCCTTATCACCCTTATAGCCCTGCAAATGGCTATGGTAAAGGGCACTATGGCTACCTCCCGCATCAGGGAACTGCTGTATGAGCTGGAAGACATACCAAAGAAGATAGAGGAAACCTTGTTGCTCGATGCCCAGATCAAGGAGATAGCGGCTATCTACAAAGATGCTTCCAACTTCCTGTACCTGGGCCGTGGCTACAACTTCCCTGTGGCGCTGGAAGGTGCATTGAAACTGAAAGAAATATCCTACATACATGCGGAAGGGTACCCTGCTGCTGAAATGAAGCATGGCCCTATAGCACTGATAGACGAGAACATGCCTGTCGTGTTCCTGGCTACCAACAAGAGCGCGTATGAAAAGATAGTAAGCAATGTGCAGGAAGTAAAAGCCCGCAAAGGCAAGATAATAGCAGTGGTAAACAAAGGCGATACGCAGATACGCGGCCTTGCCGATCACATTATCGAAGTGCCTGAAACAGAAGAGATACTTTCTCCGCTTATCACCATTGTACCGCTTCAGTTACTTGCCTACCACATAGCCATTATGCGCGGCTGCAACGTAGACCAGCCAAGAAACCTGGCTAAGTCGGTAACAGTGGAGTAGGTTGATAGGTTATAAGTTTAAAAGTCATACTTCAAGGGTTTAAAATGTACATCATTTTAAACCCTTATTTTTTGTCACTTTGGTGAATGTTTTAATTAGATGTGTTTATAAACATCTTGTCAACCTGTAACCTATCAACATATCACCTGTCACTTACTTCCTCAGGTCCACTATCAGCCTCGGGCTGGCAGCCTGGTCATATCCCTGCAGGTCGTTTGTGGTCAGCTTGGCTATATGCACTATGGTCACATTATTGTCTACGGTTACTCTTATATCATCATCACCGTTGATCAGTTGCCAGGTAAAACCTTTTGTAACAGACATTTTACCGGTAGAGTCCAGAGTAGCCACGCCTGAATTATCTGTTCTCAGGGTTATTACGAGGTTTGCACCTGCGGGTATCACCTTGTGTTCGCTTTCATCCAGCACGCCATTCATATTATCGTCATTGCCATAGGCATTTACTGCCCATGTGCCTACTATCATCTGGCTGCGCGCCGGGGTATCGTCTTTTTTGCTGCATGCGCCCATCATCAGGCTGCAACTGATCAGTACCCCGCTTATCCACATCATTGGCTTTTTCATAGTCTTTCGTTTTAATTCCATATTAAAGGGAAGTAAAACCATGCCGATGGAACAGACTCATGTTCTATTCTTTTTAACTCCCCGGATGTGTTCATGCAAAACCCCAATGTAAGTAGGGTACTGGCATTTGGCAACCTCAATTATTTTTATCCTGATCATATTGAGGGGCAGGATAGTAAGCTGTTCCTTCAAGATCCATATAATGAAGAAGACTTCATTTACCAGCGAGGTCATCTTATAGAGGTATGGTGTAAAATGAATGGGATAAAGTATAATGGCGAGCAGCCGGAAATATTCATAACTGCCAAGGAGAAAACTTCTTTTGCGCCCATGTTTGCATCAGAGAGGCCCATAATGGTCATTCAGACCAATGGTGGAGTACCCAATCAAACCGATAAATACAGTTGGCCGCGTGATCTGCCGATTGGCACGGCACAGAAAATAGTGAATGCCTTTGCGGGTGAATACAATATTGTCCATCTGCGTCGCAAAGACCAGTTGCAATTGCAGAATACATATCCTGTTACTGCAGAGTTCCGGCAGATAGTGGTATTGCTCATGATGAGCCAGAAGCGTTTGTTTATTGATAGTTTTGCACAGCATGCTGCCGCTGCCCTCGGCCTTCATTCCGTAGTTTGCTGGGTAGCCAATGTACCATCACAGTTTGGTTATGATGTGCATACCAACCTTATCGCCAATCAGCCCACATTAAAACCCGAACTGCGCAATACCCAGTTCAATAAATACAACATCATGGGCCAGCCAATTGACTTCCCTTATAACAGCGAAGATGAAATATTTGATGCAGACACCATCATACAAGCACTCCGCAGCGACAAGAAACCGGAAGCATCACCTCCGCCGGATGCTAAAAAAGTTAAAAAAGAAACACCCGAACCCGTAGCATAACTAGCCTCCATTTTTTTAAGAAATGTTGGAACTCCTCGCTCTTTCGAATTTGCAATCCGAAAGCACATGACATGGGATTTCCAATCCGCTATATGTACTACTGTATATCATAGAAATTTCTTTGGCCAACACATGTTATTAATTGCATAGCATTATTCGTTCTGTATAAGGAATAATACAAGTTCCCCTTTAGGGGCGGAGGGGTTTACACTACCGCCAACTGTCTATCATAGAAATTTCTTTTGGCAGCTTTTCTTTTCTATCCGACCTTTGTCCCCTAGGAAGCTGCATGAACAGCTCAATAGAAATTCTGTCATGGTGAGCCGCGTCGAATCCATGACATGTTGAGTTTTTTTCTTTGGTGAATAGCATGTTCATACCCGGTATTTATCACACTGAGTACCGAAGAAGGACCGCAATAACCGGAAGCAAACAGCAGCGAGTCGGAAGTAATCGGAAGTTGGTCGGAAGCAAATTTTAGCCGCAAAAAAATTGCGGTTTGCAGTAAAAACCCGCAACAATCCCGCAATTCCCGCAAATTAAAGCGTTGATTATCAACACAAATCGAAAATCAACATTTTATTCCCGCAATCCCGCAAAAACGTGATTGACATTGTAAAGAGATACGATGGGATGTTAGAACAGCTTGGACTAGCATATGGGAGGTGGCAAAATTGAAAGCAACAGGTAAGGGGATCAATGGGGTACCCCTTTAGGGGCGGAGGGGTTTCAGTTTGCAGTAAAAACCCGCAGCAATCCCGCAATTTCCGCAAAATAAAACGTTGATTATCAACACTGATAGAAAATTGCGTTTTATTTCCCGCAATTCCGCAAATAACGTAGGGGTGGGGTTCACCCCCGCCCATTTCGGCGCAAAAGTGGTAGCAAACAGGACTACTAACCATGTTGTTAACCGGTTTGAGGACGAGACAAATAAAGTGATGCCGAAGTCCCGAAGAAATTCGGGAAAAAAGTGAGCAACTTTTGAGCAATAAATGAGCAACATTTGCGCAACAATTTCAGCGTTATTACACACATTGGTACTGATTATCAATAATAAGGTGAGCAATAGCAAAAAAACAAAAAATTGCATAACACGTTAAAATACCGTACAAAGTTTGATATACAGCCAAACAATACATAAATTGCAGCCCTAATTCATAATCAAAAAATCATACATTAGAAATGCCGTATCTTTTTACCTCAGAATCAGTATCGGAAGGACATCCGGATAAGGTCGCAGACCAGATATCAGACGCGTTGGTAGACAACTTCCTCGCTTGGGACCCACAGGCAAAGATCGCCTGCGAAACATTGGTAACTACCGGCCAGGTGGTATTGGCAGGTGAAGTGAAATGCAGCACGTACATAGATGTTCAGACCATAGCCCGCGAAGTGATCGCGAAGATAGGCTATACCAAGAGCGAGTATATGTTTGAAGCTAACTCCTGTGGTGTGTTCTCCGCTATTCATGAGCAGAGCGCGGACATCAATCAAGGTGTGGAAAGAAAGAAAAAAGAAGACCAGGGAGCAGGTGACCAGGGTATGATGTTTGGCTACGCTACAAACGAGACAGACAACTACATGCCGCTTGCACTGGACCTTGCACATAACTTACTGCTGCAGCTTGCTGAGATACGCAAAGAAGGCAAGCAGATGAAGTATCTGCGCCCTGACGCAAAGAGCCAGGTGACACTGGAATACAGCGATGATAACAAGCCTGTGCGCATTGATGCTATCGTTATCTCTACACAGCATGATGACTTTGCTGAAGAGAAAAAAATGCAGGAGCGTATCATGAAAGATGTAAAGACCATCCTGATACCTCGTGTACTGAAGAGCTATCCTCAGCACAAGCACCTGTTCAACGACAAGATCAAGTATCACATCAACCCAACAGGAAAGTTCGTAATTGGCGGCCCTCACGGCGATACAGGCCTTACCGGCCGCAAGATCATCGTAGATACTTATGGTGGCAAGGGTGCTCACGGTGGTGGTGCATTCTCCGGTAAAGATCCGAGCAAGGTAGACCGTTCTGCTGCATATGCTACAAGGCACATTGCGAAGAACCTGGTAGCTGCCGGCGTAGCTGACGAAATACTGGTGCAGGTGTCTTACGCGATAGGCGTGGCACAGCCAATGGGTATCTACGTACAGACATACGGTACAGCTAAGGTGAACATGAACGATGGCGAAATAGCTAAGATAGTAAGCAAGGTGTTCGACATGCGCCCTTACTTTATAGAAGAGCGCCTGAAGCTGCGCCAGCCGATGTATAGCGAGGCTGCTGCATACGGACACATGGGCCGCGTACCTGTAACCGTAAACAAAACTTTCAAGAGCGCTGACGGCAAAACAAAAACTATGAAGGTGGAACTCTTTACATGGGAGAAGCTGGATTATGTAGCGCAGGTGAAGAAAGCGTTCAAGATAAAGTAATCTTTTAATGCTCAATGCTGAATTGCTCAATGGCTTAATAAGCCTGCAATGAAGACCAATATATAATGAATGAAAAGCTATCCTTCGGGATGGCTTTTCTGTTCTGTGGTTCTGTGCAACATTGTTATTCGTTATCGTAACGGCAAAAAAAATAAGCGCTCCGAAGAGCGCTTATCAAAAGTGAAATGACTTAATTAATTTAAGCAACTAGTGTATCCAGTACGCCGTTCATGTTGCGCACTGCTTCTGCTGACTTATTGAATGCTTCCTGCTCTTCAGCATTCAGCTTGTAGTCGATGATCTTTTCCCAGCCGTTCTTGCCTACTACCACAGGCACGCCCAGGCAGATGTCTTTCTGGCCATATTCGCCATCCAGGTACACGCAGCAAGGGAATACTTTCTTTTCGTTGCGCAGGATAGACTCAACCAGTGCAGCTCCTGCAGCACCCGGTGCATACCATGCAGATGTGCCGAGCAGCTTGGTAAGCGTTGCGCCACCAACCATAGTATCAGCAGCAACCTGCTTCAGCTTTTCATCGCTGAGCATGTTAGATACCGGGGTACTGTTGATAGTAGCCAAACGAGTAAGCGGTATCATGGTAGTATCGCCATGGCCGCCTATTACTGTAGCATGCAGGTCGTTCTGTGAGCAATCAAGCTCTTTCTGCAGGTAAGTCTTGAAACGAGCGCTATCAAGTATACCACCCATACCTATGATACGGTGCTTGTCGATACCTGTTGATTTAAGCGCGAGATAAGTCATTGTATCCATAGGGTTAGATATCACCACTATGATAGTATTAGGAGAATACTGAAGCAGGCTTTTGCAAACGCCTTCTACTATTTTAGCGTTAGTGCCTATCAGCTCTTCACGAGTCATACCTGGTTTACGCGGTATACCTGAAGTGATCACACATACATCTGAATTAGCAGTCTTGCTGTAATCGCCGGTAACACCTATCACACGGGTATCAAAGCCCAGCAATGATGCTGTCTGGGTAATATCCAGCGCCTTACCTTCAGCAAAGCCTTCTTTGATGTCTACTAATACCAGTTCTTCAGCTAGCTCTTTGCGGACAATGTTGTCGGCACAGGTAGCGCCAACGGCACCGGCGCCCACTACAGTTACTTTCATCTATATATGTTTTTGAGGTTAAATAATCAGAATTACGGCGCAAATATAAGGCTTAATTGGTAATTGGGGAATTGGATAAAAGGTTAAAAGCGTAATTAGTCAAAATGGTTGAGTAGATATTATTATTTCAGTTTGTGTTTGAAGAGCTGCTGGCGTACATCCGTTGTTATCTGGTCGCCTTTGTGCTGTATATATCCCCTGATCTTGCGTACATAATCGAAATAACCCAGCTGCATGCGGATGAGAAACAATGTGAGGATAAAGAGGGTAGCACCCCACATCATGTAAGTGAGCACAGGCTCCTTACCTATATAGAGCAGTATAAAAGATGTAATGAGCAGGAATACACAGAATACAATAATGAGCAGCGGGCCACCGGTATCCAGCTTGCGCATTTCAGAGGTAACGACGACTTTTGTTTTCCCGTTCTCTTCGTTCAGCTCCAGGTAGGTTATCGGCAATGTTTTGATAGCGTTCACTTGCTCGGCATGAGGAATGATGTGCAGTTTCTGATCTTGCTCCAGTACCTCAAAGTCCATGTCGTGTATCTTTACATGGTTACCCACAAAGCGATACCGTAAGTGCTCTTTGGGCACAGAAAACTGGTAGCGTCGGGTTCTCGTAAAAAGCATGTGTTGTTTTTATGAACTATGATAACCGATTAAAGGTAGTAATAAATACATGTTTTGAAAGGTTTCATGACGTCCTTAACAAACGCATAGCATTAAGGTACAATAACGTATAGCTATAGCATCTATTATATATGGAAAAGGGGAAAACAAGTACGTTGCAGGCCTCGAAGAATGTTTCTGTGTAAAACATAGACGCCTTTTGCAAATAGCCCTTCGTCAGGACATTGAGCACAAGAGAAAGGTCAAGTACACCGATGTAAAGATCAATGCAATTACATACAATCTATTTAGTACATCTTCATTGGATTAATTGGCGATATATAACGGGCCAATTATAATAACATGTGCGCATTTTTTTTAACAAAAAACTATAGCCATAACCGCGCTATGGAATCTGTAATAGCCAGAAGTTCTTTATAAGAATCAGGTTTGGTCAGAAAGCAATTGGCGCCAAGCTTGTAGGATGTTTCCCGGTCTTTGGCCGATGAGGACGTTGTGATAACTATAATAGGAATAGATTTCAAACAGTCATTGCCTTTTATTTGCCTGAGCACTTCCGTGCCGCCTTTGCCCGGCATATTGAGGTCAAGCAGTATAAGAGAAGGGTGTTTTTTATCGGAGGCTTCATTGAGATGTCCGATCAGCTGATCGCCATTTACCATGAATGTGTAATCCTGATGATGTTTATTCTCCATAAAAGCATCCCTAATGGATTCTCTGTCGTCCTGGTCATCGTCAACAATAAAGACTGAATGTTTGATATTTTGATTCATGGGAGCGTGTTTTGCAGTAGTGTGTAGCACAAAATAACGAAAATAGATGACAAGTCGTAGTGCCTTCAAGGAAGAAATGAATAGCTATACCGGAATGATCATTGTAAATATAGCTCCATGGTCCGGTACACCGTCAGCGATAATTACACCGCTATGGTTTTCTATTATCTTCTTACAAATAGCCAACCCAATGCCAGTGCCTTCATATTCACTTTTGCCATGCAGCCGCTGGAAAATAGCAAATATTTTGGCTGCATATTCGTTCGCAAAGCCAATGCCATTATCCTCCAGTTGTATCTGTAGGTATTTTTTCGCTTTTGCCAGTTTGTATGGCTCTACAGCTTTTTGGCCCAGGTATTTATGTGTGATCTTTATGTGAGGCACAGTACCTGCGCGGGCAAATTTCAATGAATTGCTGATCAGGTTCTGGAAGAGCTGCCTGAATTGAGAAGGAACTCCGGAAATGTGAGGTAGGTCGTCAGCCTCAATAATGGCGTTGCTTTCTTCTATTTTATATTCCAAAGGAACAAGCGCCTCTTCCAGTATGAATTTCAGGTCGCAGTCTTCGTAAGCATTATTGCCAAGAATGGTAGAAACAGATAGCAGGTCGCTGATCATTTTTTGCATCCGCTTGGAAGCATCTATGATTTTATTCAGGTATAACTGTCCGTCCTCATTAAGTGAATTGCTTTGTGTAGTCAGTATTCTGTCACTGAATGTGGCAATCTTGCGCAATGGTTCTTTAAGATCGTGACTGGCTACATACGCATATTCCTCCAGGCTTGTATTAGATTGTTGTAATTGCAAATTCTTCCTGTATAACGCCTGTTCTATGGCTTCCTGTTGGGTTATATCCTGCAGTGTCCCATAAACCATCACCTTACCACCTGGCAAACTCTTGCTTTCGCCCCGTGCGTGAACACTCTTCATCCGGCCATCGGGAAGAATAATCCGATAATTAAAGTCGAAAGGCTGGCCGGTTTCAACAGCAGCCTGGATAGAATTACGTATAAGCGCTGTGTCATCCGGATGGTTGAACTTATCTAAATCTGTACTGTCTTTCATTGACTGCAGCTCCAGTTCATAAATTCGGTACATTTCGTCGGACCAGTTGACCTCCCTTGTATTCATGTCCCATACCCAGTTTCCTATGTGGCTTATTGCCTGTGCCTGTTTGTATAGTTCATCACTTTTCTGCAGTTGCTCGATCAATGATTGTTTATCTGTTAAGTCCTGACAGGTACCGGTCATCCTTATTGGCCTGCCATTCTCATCACGTTGCAGTTCGCTTTTTGTATGCAGGATGGTTACAGAGCCGTCCGGCCTTATGATCCGGTAATGATTATCTTCCTCAGTGCCGGTTTCCAACACTTTTGCCACCTGTTTTATTCTTTCTTCCTTGTCATCAGGGTGAATATGCGAAATATAGGTTTCATAATTCACCTCCTCTGATTGAGGTTCCAATCCATACACACGGAACATCTCGTCGGACCAGGTAACTTTATCTGCAACAATGTCCCATGTCCAGTTGCCAATATGAGTGCGTGCCTGCGCCTGTTTGAACAATGCGTCGCTTAGCTGCAACTGCTCTATGAGTAATTGCTTTTCTGTAATATCCTGAACAGATCCGAAGAGGGTAGTGGCTTTATGATTCTCATCGAAAGTTACGTCTGCTATAACATTCAGGTATTTGATGTTGCCTGATGGTAACAGAATGCGAAACATGTAGCTATGAGGTTTATTCTCTTCGAAAAGTATGCGTCGTGCTTCTGTCAATAAATGTTTATCATTAGGATGGTGATAAGTAGGGGCGTCTGCCGGCCTTATCAGTTCGCCCTCTGGTATATCCATTTCATATATCCGGAACAATTCTTCAGACCAGGTACAAACGCCGGTATTGAGATCCCATTTCCAGTTGCCCACGTGCGCCAATTCCTGTGCTTTTCGCGACTGATCTTCGCTCTCTATAAGTTTTTGCACTATCTTATAACGTTCGGTAACATCCTGGGCAGTGCCGGTAAGTATTTTGCGCCCATTTTTTATTGAAGCAATACCACGCGACCTTATTATTTTTTCTTTGCCGTTTATCAGGTAACGGTATTCGTTGTCATACAACGTTCCTTCTGCTATGGCTTTATCCCTGTTGTTATTTACACGTTCGCGATCGGCAGGATGTACATGGTCTAAGAGTTTGTATAAATCAAAATCTGACAATTCATAGATCGCTCTGAATTGCGGGGTCACTTCCATTTCTCCGGTCGCCACATCGAGTTCATAGCTGCCTACCTGCGCCTGCGCCTGTGCATCGAGCAGTTGGCTCTCCCTGAGCAACAATTTTTCTGAAACATCTTTTTCTGTACTTACATCCAGTATTATGCCAACAATCTCAACAGGAATTCCGGATGCATCTCTTTTAAAAACAGATGAATAATTCTTCATCCACACGTACGCTCCATTTCCTGCTTTCAGGCGCAGTTCCCACGCAATCACTTCTCCATCGGTTGCGGTAGCAAATTTTGAAAGTTCAATAGCAGTGAGAGACATATCATCCGGATATATAAGATTCTGCATAGCCATGTTTCCCATTTCGCGCATGCCTTCCATGTCATATCCGAAGAAGGTTGTAAAGTTTTTGTTGATGTATTGTATCGTTCTGTCAGTAAGATTGAAAATGTAATTTAATCCGGGTGTGGTATTAGAAACGATCTCTGTGAACCGAGCCTGTTCGCTTATCCTGTCTTTCAGAAGCTTTATGTAGATATTAGTAAAAACCAGGTCGCTTTCTTTTGTGTACTCATCTATTTCTTTGATTATTTCTATTGCCGTCAGCACATCGGTAGTATAAGAAGGCAAAAATTTTGTCATGGTTTTTTTGCGGAGATAACCTGATAGGAGAATGTCCTCTGCCGATATTTCATCCTGCTTAATGATTCCAAAATCATCAGCCATCCATCTCCGCAAGGATTTTTCGACATGGTCCTGTATTTTATTGTTCTCAACAGCACTAAGGAATTCGCCGGTAGAAACAACAGACATTTTGAATAGGTCTTCATCTGAAATAACTGATAAGTATTTCAGCATGGGCAGGTTAACTTCCTTTGTTATTCTAAGCTGTTCCCGTACGTATTCCTCGAGGCAATTATCTTTCAGATAGGCAGCAAAAGCCGGTAATTGCTCAAACACCCATTTGCTGGATGCTGCCGTGCTAGGAGTATAAGTATTTGTAAGTGCTTCCATTGACACTAATAGCGGTATTTAGCCTTAGAATTCTTTAATGATCTTAAATTAAAACAGCAATAACCTAAAAATAATCAGTTTGACCCGGTAATTTCTATTCAAACCATTTTACACTTCCTTGTTGAACATTAATTGCATAATGACATAATAATCATGCCAATAGGGAATGTGGGCGGGGTAAAATGCATAACACTCGCTATTTAACAGCCTTCATACATTGTATGTAATGCTGTATGGATGTTGCGCTGTCTATAGTAACGGTTTGTGAATAACCGGCAAGTGTGAACTTAACGATCTTCTTGGAAGTGAAGTCTTTTAATGTTTCATCTGAAAGGGGAAAGTTCAAATACCTGATCGCAAATATGCGGTCATCAGATATGTCATGATCTACCTGGATCGTGTCGTCAATAAATTTTGTTTTATCATCAAATTCGACTGTAAGTATTTTTTCTTCTTTTTCTACCTGGTTGCCATCGGCTGTTTTTGTATAGATATCGTCTAAAGGGCCGACTATACGAAACTGGAGGATAAAGTTGTCGAAAGGTTCATCGGAATTTATGTTATAGCTTCTTTTTACGGTCAAAGATGGTTTTTCGTTCTGGTCGTAAGGAGAGGTATAATCGAAGGCGGTTTTATCTTCTGATACTTCCTTTTTAATACGCTTGCAATAATCCTGTGCATAAACAGTCTGCAGGCAAGTGAGTGCAACGAGCAAGAGCATAACCCTCATAAAGTGTGTGATTTGTTACTTTAAATATACATAAATTATCCGGAGCGAATAGTTTTGCTACCACTCACTATGGGTAGGATTGTTCCTGGCGGCAGGTACGCCCGGCAGGTTCAAGCCAAATCGGATACCTGAATTATGACCTTTGTAACTGTCCCAGGACTGAATAAAGTCTACCCGCAACAGGCGAAATACCTTCCAGCCTATATTGTCTATTCCTATAAACGCTTCGGTATAGTAAAGGTTTGGGTTGGCATAAAAGGCATTGCCACCGAACAGCAGGTAATATCTGGCCTGCCGCAGCAGGGGTATTTTATTGCTCAGCAGGCCATTAAGGTGGTATTCTATATGTGCCTCACCATATAGCGGCACTTTATTGCTAAAAGTATAATAGGGGGCAAACTGGAAACTTTGAAGGTATGGCATTGCATAGCCAAGGCCACGGTTGCCGTCCAGGTGCATGAGGTCAGGTATCGATACATAGTTGGTGTTTAAGAAGCCACCTGCAACGAAATTATATTTCAAATTGCCGAGTAAACGAAGGCTTACCTGGTCTGTAACGTTGAATCGCCACTTATCAAAATCTGTTATACTGTTGAATATGCCTGGTATGCCTTTGTCGTACGTCAAAGTGAACAATGGCCATGTGCTGGGGTTAGCCGTCTTATAATCGGGGTATTGAGTATAGGTGATGCCCGGCCTGTAAGATACGGAGGCATGGATCAATGCGGCATCATGCTTTTGCCATGCCTTGGCCTGGGTCAGAAGGTTTGGCGGCAGATTAGATTTAAATTCTGAATCTCCATTTCCCGCCCAGTCGAAAAAGCTGTAAGAAGTGGAGTTTTGCAACGGCAGGCGTTGCTGATAGGATACCTTGACCATCCAACTAAAACCAGTGCCATAATTGCGGCTTATGAATACTGCAGCATCGCGGCGTTCATAGAGCTTGAGTTCGTTTTGTCTGAATAGAAGGGCAGTGTATGTATTGAACCATGCAGACACTGCATTGTGAGGATTGTATTGGTAAACGTACTGTCCGCCCTCGATACCATATAGCCATTGACGGCTTGGAAATTCCCTGTCTCTTGAAACATAGTAAAGCCTTGCAACAGAATTGAAGTGTGTGTTGCTGAATCCATAACGTACAGCCATATCTCCCATAAGCGTTTTGCCGGTATCTACGAAGTGTTTCCAGCGAAGCTTTGGTGCTATATCCAGGCCCTCTACGATATTGTAGTTGATCATGTTTTCATGTAGCAGCCCAATGAGTATGGAATTTGTGGTATAGATATTCTTGTAGTCTTTTGTGCTAAAGGAAAAACCGGCGACGAAAGGCCCAAGGGCTTTGATCTTATTGGCTTCCCTTCTTAGAGAATCAAGATAGGAGGGCGCGGATATCATTTTATATAAACTGTCCTTCGACACAAAATCTTTTTTCTCATCCTGCTCCAGCGGTATAGGCCTGGAGTCTTTCCAATAAAAAGAATCTTTCTTATTGGCAGTGCGGTCGTAAGTGCTGGTTATTTTACCGGAAAATATGGAATCAGGGATAGGCTCGTTTACTTTTTGCCTGTTGTAGACGGTAACGAAATTGGCGGTAATATCGAAGCCAAGCAGGTTGACTGTGACATACTGCACCTGGTTTTTTATTACCCATGTATCTTTTTTCAGCGGCAGGTATATCTGCGCTAATTTCATGGTATCAAACACATCCATGCCTGATTGTTTGGCAAGTGTCATATCCAAGCTGTGAATTGCCCAGTCTTCATCCACAATGTAAATGGTACCAGTGTAGCAAGGTTCAAATGTCCGTTTAGGGGTTACTTTAATCTTGTATATGGTATTGCCGTGTTCCTGGAACTCGCCTTCCAGTTTGTATTTGTAGTAATTGAGTGCGTTATCGCTAATAGGTGATATGAAACCACGTCCATCACCGCCGATCATGTTCACATTGTTAGCATAGAAAGTGACCACCGGCGGGAACTGCGAAAAGCCCAATCCGTTATTATTGCCACTCTCATGAACCGAATGTATGATCGTTTTTTCTTTGTCGCCATAGCTATAATAGTCTGCGTCTTCTTCAGTGAGGAATAGAACACCCTTACCTGAACTGTCAACAATTGTCTGCTCATCTTTTACTTTTTGTCCGAATATTTTTTCCGGTAGTTTCCTTGAGCGGGCAACACCCTTAAGATATATGCCTGTCTGGAATGATCTTACTTGTTCGAGGTGGAACTTTCGTTTCTTTATCGCATTTCGAATAATAGGGTAGGCCGGATCTTCTGTGTTGGCGCGAATGACCACTTCCTTCATCTCCAGGCTCTGGTCTTTGAGGACGAAAGTGTGTGTTTTAACTTCATTACCTGTAAAGACACAGGTAAATGTGCTTTGTTTGTAACCTATGTACTGCGACACTACTTTGTAAGTGCCGGGAGCCAATGTTAATTCGAAATCGCCGTTCCCGTTGGCACTTACACCTATAGTGGTACCTTCCACGAATAAAGTTGCATAAGGCAAGGTTTGCCCCTTATCGTCTGTAACCTTTCCTTTTAACACGCCTGCGAAAACGAAGCAAGGCATCAGCAGGCAAATGCAGCAAAGCAGGTATTTGAAATTGAACATACGGGAATGGGCTCACTTTTTACTGAAGAGGCCATGCAGTTGTGCATCTATTTTGCGTACTACATCAGCAAGGTCATCTTCTTTGTCTGCAAAATTGCAGTTATCTACATCTATTACTAAAAGCGGGCCATCTTTGTAATTGTCTATCCAGTTGTTGTATAAACCGTTCAGTCTTTTCAAGTAATCGAGGCGCAGATTTTCCTCATAATCCCTGCCGCGTTTTTGTATCTGGTCTACCAAAGCAGGTACTGATGCTTTCAGATAGATGAGCAGATCAGGAGGTTGTATCAATGCTTTCAGGTTGTGAAAGAAGGAGGTATAGTTCTCAAAATCGCGCTTGGTCATGAGCCCCATATCGAATAAGTTGGGAGCAAATATGTAAGCATCTTCGTATATGGTACGGTCCTGTATCACGGTGTCCTTGCCATTCCTTATTTCTATCAGGTTCTTGATACGATTGTTGAGGAAGTATATCTGCAGGTTGAATGACCAGCGGCGCATATCCTCATAAAAATCAACGAGGTAGGGATTGTGCTCCACATCTTCAAAGTGCGGCTGCCACTTATAATGCTTTGCGAGCATGCCGGTGAGTGTGGTCTTCCCGGAGCCAATGTTACCTGCTACGGCTATATGTTTAGTAGTTATTTTTGGAGGCATGTTTTGCAAATTCAGCGGTCAATGTTTCAAAGTAAGGACAGGGAGGAAGTCAATAGTAGTAAATAATTCACGGAAATAAAAAATTAATAATAGTTTATTCCCATCAGCTTGCGCGCTTCAGCTATTGTGACTGACGCACTAGCCCTTGCTTTTTCGGCTCCCTCCTTTAGTATCTTCTGCAGTTTTGCCGGGTCTTTTTGCAGTTCTGAAGCATGCTCACGTATCGGGCGAACAAATGCCGCCATATCTTCGGCAAGTTGTTTTTTCATATCTCCGTAGCGGATATTGCAATTGTGGTACTGGCTCCTGTATATCTCCGTTATCTCCGGTTTAGAGGTAAGATGCATGAGCAGGAACAGGTTTTGGATATAATCGGGCATTTCCGCATTAGGCTCGGTAGGGCCTGAGTCGGTCTTTGCCTTCATTATTTTTTTCTTTATCGTGTCGTCATCATCACTCAAGTAAATGGTGCTGTTGACATTTTCGCTTTTACTCATTTTACCAACGCCGTCAAGGCTCATGATCTTCACGGTATCATTGTTGAACCTGAATACCTGTGGCTCAGGGAAGAACTCACCATAGCGGCCATTGAAACGCTGTGCAAAATTGCGTGCCATTTCCAGGTGTTGTTCCTGGTCCTTACCAACAGGTACTTTTACTGCCCTGTGTATAAGTATATCTGCCGCCATAAGCACAGGGTAGGTAAGCAACCCTGCATTTACATTGTCAGGTTGCTGACGCACTTTGTCTTTAAAGGTGGGAACTTTTTCCAGCTCTCCTTTATAGGCATTCATGTTCAGCATCAGGTACAGTTCCGGTATTTCCGGAACATCACTTTGTGCATATAAAGCAACTTTATCAGGGTTTAAACCACTGGCTATATTTTCGGCAAGTACGCGGTATACGTTTGTTCTTAGTTCTTTTGGATCGGGATGGGTGGTGAGCGCATGATAATCTGCAACAAAGAAGTAACAGTTATAGTTCTCCTGCATCATTACATAATTCTGTATAGCGCCAAAATAATTACCGAGGTGCAAATGCCCCGTGGAGCGAATACCGCTCACAACAATTTCCTTACTCATAAGGGCAAAGATAATGGCTTGACTGCTTAAATTATTTAAAAAATGAGTTGAAATGAATTAGATTAATTTAAACTATTATTTGAGCAGCGTTTCTATCTGGGCAATGAGCTTTTCGGGACTTCCGGGCCGCTCGACGTATTTTACATCGGCAAATTTTCCTTCTTTGTCTATAAGGAAGTAGCTCGGGATGCCGGCTACGCCATATTGCTTCGCCAGTTCAGACTGAAAGTCCTTGTCAAGATGCGTGTTAATGCCGTTCACCTCGAAGTCTTTTATTGCTTTTTCCCAAACTGATACATCCTTATCCAATGAAACATAAACGAAGGCTACTGGTTTGTCCACAAAATGATCTCGTACTTTTTTTGCGTCCGGCATCTCACCGATGCATGGCGCACAACTCCTCGACCAAAAATCGATGTATACTATCTTTCCTCTCAGATCCGATAGTCTCATTTTTTTGCCTTCCGGTGTGGTGATGTCGAAGTCAATGGCATTTTTGCCTGGCCCCATTTTTGTTTTAAGCGCAATTGCGTCTTCTAATATGGCAATGTTTTTGCTCTTCGTGAAATGAGTTTTATAGACGGTGAACTGCCGATCTAGTTTTTCAGGCGGGCTGTTTTTAATTGAATAAAGTATCTGTTGGCCTACATGATATTCGGCGCTTTTGGGTGGCATGTGCCTGTAGCTAAGCGCCTGTTCCGAGTCTGAGAAATTCCAATCTGCATTTTTATTTATTGCCAGCTCACGGCTTAAATGCAGTGAGTAGAAGTTATTCAGGTATTGGGTGTATGCCGATATTGGCAGGTAAGCATCGTTAAAAGCCTCGGGTATATCTTTTATGATCGCATAGTTTTCGACGGGGACTTCTTTTATACTATTGCTTTTTTGTTTAAACATTTCATGCACGCGTGGGTACATGTCCATAGTAGAGTAGGTATTGTACATAATAGTAAGGCGATAGTATTCTTTAATTGCTTCAGGCAGGTTTTTCCCATTAGCCGCCAAAAAAGCCAGTTCTTTCTTTTGCAAGTCTTTCAGTGCGGTTTTGTACTCTTCAATATCTTTTGCGCACAACATCTGGGCCTGTGTATGGTATGCCCGGCTGGTGTGATTTTCCAACACACATTTTGCCATATAGTTTGCCACTTCCTTTCCTTTTCCTTCATAGTGTAACGAACTATCGAAATTTTTCCCATCGAGCTTAAGCGCGAGATCATATCCCGGTAGTACCATGAGTTCGGTTTGCTGGTCGCCGTTAGTAATTGTAACAGAGGTGAATTTATCTTTTACCTCAAATTCACTCTTGAAGCTGCCGTCTTTACCAAGCCTGAGGCTCAGGATAATCGGCTTATAAGCTATTGATGTGAAAGCATACATAATTTGTACGCTATCTGAAAGAGGATTTTTTATTTGCCCGTGTATTTTTACTACGTCTTTAGCATTTGCTGCTAAGCAACTGGAGATTGTGAGCAAGGACAAGATATATTTTTTCATTAGTGTGGTTTGTTATTTCCTTAATTATGCGAAAAAATAATTGTGGTAATATAATTGTTAATTCAACCTGAAACTAATGGGTTGTGTGAAATATACGGCTACATTTTTGCCTGCCTGCATTCCCGGCTTCCATGCCGGCATAGCTTTCACTACTCTTAAGGCTTCTTCAGACAGAGTGGTGTCAGGAGAGCGAACGACTTGTGGCTCCGTAATGTTACCACGCTCATCTACTACGAACCTGATGATGACACGTCCTTCTTTTCCTGCTTTGCGCGCGACTTCAGGATATTTAATATTGTTACCCAGGTATTCGGCCATATCATAACCCGGGTTGGGCATATTCTCGACGAAATTGTACACTTCGCGATGGCCAGATATTGCGCCGGCGTTTATAGTATCATAAACTATTTTCACGGCATTGATCTTTTGCGGTGATTTGTTAGGTTGCGGCTTGCAGCTCTGGAGGTAAATGATCCCAAGAATTATTAAGGCTGCTGAAGACCCGCATTTCACTACGGCAATACGCATTTTTGTGCGACTGAGCGGTGTTTTTTGTAACATCATGATCCTTCGTTTTAGAGGGTGGTAAAAGAAAGTATGAGATAGCCCAAACCGACCTGTATTGAATGTATCGTTGAGCAGTACCTGTATATATGTTTCTTTATGAGCAGCTGCAGGGGCATCGGCCTGGAATTCGTGAACGATCTTTAGTTCTCTGGTGATTGAATGCAATACAAAATTGGGCCAGAAAATTGCCCTAAGTATGCGAAGACAAATGATATCAGCACTGTGCCGTTGCCTGATATGAGCCAGCTCATGTTCATATATAAACGGGTCTATGTCGGCCGCAGGTAGAAAAATATAGTTTAAAAAGCTGCCTGGCCCGGCATTGGTGTGCAGCAATACTTGTACGCCTTCCATTGATTTCTTTTCATGCCGCTTAATAAATTGTGTGAAGCGGATGTACTGAAAGGCCATACGGCTTAGCAAGACCAGCGCGATGAGCAGGTAACCGGCTGAAAATATCGAGAACCAATTTACCTGACTACCCGGATTATTGTTTACAGACAGCACCACAGTTTCAGGAAGAAAGAAATCCATAGCAGGTGCGGGGATGGTGTTGTTGTGAATATCCGGAATTTTTATGAGCGGTATCACTATAGGAAGTATAGCACATAGAAGCAGGTATATGCGGCTAAGGGTATGTGATGTGCGGTTCTTCAATGCAAGTTGATATACGATATATAGCAATGCCGTATAAACAGTGACCTGGATCAAGTATAGCATGGTGTTCTATTTTTTAGGTTGATTGTTCTTAAGTTCTTTCAGTATGCTTTCCAGTTCTTCTATGCTTATGTCCTTTTCTTTTGCAAAGAAGGAAAGCATGTTGGCATACGACCCTTCGAAATATCCTTTAAGAAATTGTTTCATGGTCTTTTTAGTGTACTCATCTTTTTTTACCAATGGATAATAACGATTCGATTTCCCAAAAGATTCCGAGGCTACGAAGCCTTTGTCTGATAATATTTTTATTATGGTACTGACGGTATTGTAATGCGGTTTTGGTTCCGGCAGCTCGTCTACTATGTCTTTTACAAACGCTTGTTGCAGCTTCCATAGTATCTGCATGATCTCTTCTTCTGCTTTCGTAAGTGGTTTGAATTGTGCTTTCATAAATTGTGTTTAACTAACTATTTAGTAAATGTACTAAGTATTTAGTTTATAAACTAATTTTTTAGTTAAAAGTATAAAAGAAATATTTTGTATTAATGAGAAAGGCGTAAATATTTAACAGGGGCTAACGAATATTTTTATAAATTTAGGTATGATTCAGCGTCTATTTGACATAGCAGAACAACAAAGCAAACAAGCTCCTGATGCGGTAATGCTGGCTGCAAAGGAGAACGGCCAGTGGCGAACGTATAGCAGTAGCGAGGTATGGCAAACAGCACGTAAACTGGCGGGAGGTTTATTGTCAGTTGGGATAGCTAACCAGGTACTTGAGCCGGATCAGCAGGAAAAGATAGCCATTATATCGCCCAATCGCCCTGAGTGGATGATGACGGATATAGGGGTGCAGCTAACGGGCGCGGTGCTTACCCCGGTATATCCTACCATCAGCCCAACAGAACTGACCTATGTGCTGAGCGAAGCCGAAGTGCAGATATGCTTTGTTGCCAGTGCTGAAATATATGAACGATTTAAAGACGCGCTGAACAGCATCCCTACATTGAAAAGGGTTTATTCCTTTGATGTCATTGAAGGGGTAGCAAATTGGAAAGAACTGGTCGATAAAAACCTGCAGCCGGATGAAGGTGTAATAGCGCGCATAAAGCCTGAGACATTAGCTACTATAATTTATACATCAGGCACTACAGGCAACCCAAAAGGGGTAATGCTGACCCATAACAACATAGTGAGTAATGTACGAGATTCAATGCCTGCATTCACATTCGCGCAAAAGGGCAGTAAGGCGCTGAGCTTCCTACCGCTCAATCACATATTCGAGCGAATGGTGACGTATGTGTACCTGAATTCTGAAGTAGCCGTTTATTACGCTGAAAGTATGGACACTATAGGCCTTAACCTGAAAGAGGTGAAGCCGCTGGTGTTCACGACCGTCCCGCGCTTGCTGGAAAAGGTGTATGAGCGTATCATGAATACCGCCATGGACCTGAAAGGAATAAAGAGAGTGCTGTTCTTCTGGGCGCTGGATCTTGGTAAAAGATATGATAACGCCATACCGGGTAATCCGTGGTATCGTTTCCAGTTGTGGCTGGCTAATAAGATCATATTCAGTAAGTGGCGTGAGGCATTGGGTAATAATGTGAAAGCTATAGTAGTAGGCTCGGCGGCATGCCAGCAAAGATTGACGCGGATATTCTCTGCGGCTAACATTGTTATCATGGAGGGGTATGGGCTTACCGAGACATCTCCGGTAGTATCAGTGAACAGGTTTGAAAGTGAGAACAGAAGGGTAGGGACTATAGGCACATTAATAGAAAATGTGCAGGTGAAGCTGGCTGATGACGGTGAGATGCTTATCAAGGGCCCTAATGTGACCATTGGCTATTACAAACACCCTGAGCTAACCGCTGCAGCAATGGAAGATGGCTGGTTTCATACCGGTGATATAGGACAATGGGTAGATGGCCGCTTCCTGAAAATAACAGACCGTAAGAAAGAGATATTCAAAACATCTGGCGGTAAGTATGTGGCGCCACAGGCTCTGGAAAATAAAATGAAGGAAAGCCCATACATAGAGCAGATGATGGTGGTGGGTGCGGACCGTAAATTTGTGAGTGCGCTGGTAGTGCCCAGCTTTATGCAGCTGCGAAAATATATGCGCGACAACTACCCGAATATGAGCGTGACCGACAACAATAGCCAGCTGATCAAAATGCCGGAAGTGATCGCGCAGATGCAAAAACAAATCGATAAATATAATGTAGAGTTCAGCCATCCCGAGCAGATAAAGAAGATAGCCCTGTTGCCGGATGAATGGACCATAGATAGCGGAGAGCTTACGCCATCGCTAAAAGTGAAACGGAAAGTAATTGAGCAGAAATTTTCAAAGCAAATAGAAAATATTTATTCAGAGTAATTTCTTTATAAAAAACACATTTTTTAATTTGATGCTGCATTGCATTGATTTAAAATGGTTTGTAAAATAAGAGTTGTGCCCATGCACTGCATAGTGGCATACATGGAGGATTAGGAATTACAGCGGTGTTTTTATTGCAGTATTTTCGCATTTTATTCCTGTCCATGAGCATCCTCCATTCCATCAGAAAACAACTTAAGAAGGCATTTGAATTAATAAAGAACCGACAGTTAAAGGAGAACCTGCTACAGGCTACTCCTTTCTGGATAGCATCGTTGGTGACGGGGCTTATAGCAGTGCTGTATTCTAAATTATTCTCCGGTGCAGAGGCCGTTTCTATGTACTTGCTGCATCATTTTCAATGGTGGCTGCTGCTGATATCTCCGTCTTTGTTTCTTATTGCTTATTATATTGTGGCTAAGTATGCACCTTATTCGCGTGGCAGTGGTATCCCGCAAGTAATTGCTTCACTGGAATTGTCTACTCCACGCGAATACATAAAAGTTCGCAGCCTATTGAGTATAAAAGTGATCGTAATAAAAATATGCTCCAGCTTGCTTGCTGCTATGGGAGGTGCTGCGATAGGCAGGGAGGGCCCCACGATACAGATCGCCGCTTCTGTTTTTCGCAAAGTGAACCAGTGGATACCTGATAGCTGGCCCAAAATATCGCGAAGAAATATGATCATGACAGGTGCCGCCGCAGGGCTTGCCGCTGCATTTAATACGCCGTTAGGGGGTATTGTATTTGCAGTTGAAGAGTTGACCCGAACGCATATCAGCTACTTTCGCATTGCTATCTTTTCTTCTGTCATCATTGCCGGATTAACTGCACAATCTTTGCTGGGACCATATTTGTATCTTGGCTATCCTGATGTAAGTAACCTGCATGTGTTTTCCTATATCGGTGTGGTAATAGCAGCTATTGTGACAGGGATCATAGGTAGCCTTATGTGCAAGGTGATACTGTATGTGCTTCATCGTAAAAGGAAATTTACATTGGCCCAAAACCTTTTTTACGCTGCAGCATGTTCGATGATATTAATTACCCTGGCACTCATCGTCAGTTCGCAAACTATGGGTTCAGGAAAGGAAGTAATGAATACAATGCTCTTTTCCGCAAATAAGCGATCTGAATGGTATATGCCGCTGCTGCGTATACTCGGCCCTATACTATCATTTACAACCGGAGTTGCAGGAGGCGTTTTTGCTCCGGCGCTTAGTGCGGGTGCCACTTTCGGATCGATAATTGCGGAGTGGTTACATCTTTCACCCACCGATACCAACCTGCTTATCTTATCAGGTATGGTGGGTTTTTTAACCGGTGTAACAAGAACGCCATTTACTTCCGCAATATTAGTTCTGGAAATGACTGACAGGCACAATGTTATCTTTCATTTGATGCTTGCCGGCATGGTTGCAAGCCTTGTATCGCTTCTGGTGGATAAAGAGTCATTCTATGACCATATGAAAGATCAGTATCTTCATACCTTAAGAAATGAAGTGCCGGAACAGAACGTGCCAGGTCCGAATCCGGCTAATGCCTGACAAATTTTAAAAAGCAAGATTATGCCATTTACTTACCACGATCCCATATCAGTGCTCAGTCCCAGGAAATTCATCAAACAGGTTGATGTATTGTATGATGGTGGACCGGATGGATTTTCCCTGGCTATGATAGACTGGGAGGGCGTGGCGCATATAGGTATCAGGTGGAATGTAGCTATAAAAGAACAGGCCGATTTAAATAAGCGGTCCGGCGCAACAGTATGTGACGGCTCTCCGTCATTAAATGGCATACCATCATGGTTCATACTACCACGGGAGCTATTTAACCCTGAATTATTTGATAAAGACAGCAGCTCGTTTATGGGTTTGGTAGCGAAGTGGCGAGGATAAAAAAGGTTATGCAGGAATATAAATATCGAATGTAGCTCCCTGGTCCAGTTCGCTGGTAGCGGTAATTACACCCTCGTGATTCTCAATGATCTTTTTTACAATAGCTAATCCAATTCCCGTGCCCTGGTATTCGCTTACGGAGTGAAGCCGCTGAAATACTTCGAATATCTTTTCGCGGTATTCAGGTTCAAATCCAATTCCGTTATCTGTTACACTAATGTGGCAGTATGCTTTTTTTGCTGTCAGTTTTGGATGTATCAGCTCATTGCCATTTATTATCTCTGACTTTATTTTTATGACCGGATCACGATCTGGGCTGGAGAATTTCAATGCGTTGCTGATTAGATTTTGCAGCAGCTGGCGAAACTGGAATGGAATAATGTTCGCCATATTCATTTTTTCTACTACAATTATTGCATGTTTTCCCAACAGCAGGTCTTTGAAATCGTCCCTAACATCCTTAACCAGCTGCTGCAGGTCGGTTACTTTAAATATGCGTTCTGCACTGTTGGTTCGCGAATAAGCGAGCAGGTCCTCGATGAGTGTCTGCATGCGCTTTGCGGCGTTCTGCATACGCATAAAGTAGTCTTTGCCGGCATCAGACAAATTCTGATGTTCCTTTTCCAGTATGCGGTCGGAGAATGTTTGAATTTTTCTAAGCGGCTCCTGCAGGTCGTGGCTGGATACATAGGCAAACGATTTGAGTTCTTCGTTCATTTTCTCCAGCTCAATGTTTTTCTGTTCCAGTTCTCTTGTCCTTTCCTGTACCTGCCTGCTTAGTTCTTCTTCAAATAGCTTTTGTTTTGTAATGTCAGTTGTTACGCCAATGATCTGTGAGCCCTGCCCTTTATCGTCGTACAATGGAAGCCCTGCCGCATGTATCCAGTGTATCGATCCATCCGGCCAGGTGATACGATACTTCGCATCGTATACCGTGTGGTTTTCAATTGCATCTTTCACTATCTGCTCCCTGCCTGACCTGTCTTCAGGCAATACCATGTCAATCATTTCACCATAGGTGAAATTTTCTTTATCAGGACGGCCGAAATTTACCTTGCATTGTGGCGTGCAAGTAATTTTACCAGTTGCGAGATTAAGTTCATAAGAACCCAGGTTGCCTGCTTCCAGCGCCAGTTGCAGGCGTTGCGTGGTTTTAGAGAGCTGTTCTACGGCTTCCTCCGTTTTTTGTTTTGCTATGTTCAGGTCAGTAACATCTGCCGCGGTATTCATAACACCGTATACATGTCCAAAAGCATCGAACAGGGGAGTGAAGCTATAATTGAAGTAATAAGGTTTTATCTTACCATCAATCACCAGTTCAATACGTTGGTTTTGAATATGGAGTGGAACACCGGTTGTGAATACCTGGTCCAGCTGTTTGAATACCTCCTGGTTATCTAATTCCGGTAAAATTTCAGAGAACAATTTTCCTACTACATTATTTCCTTTGCCCCATACATCCAGTATCGCCTGGTTGGCCAGTTCTATACGCATTTCTTTACCCACGTATACGCCAATAGGGAAGGGGGCATTTTCCACCATTAACCTGACCCTTTGCTCATTCTCTTCTACCTTATGACGAGATAGTACCTGTTCTGTGACCTCAATACCTACCGTGAGTATACCATTGATTTCTCCGTTAGCGCTATATAGTGGTTCGTAAGAGAGATTGATGTAAGTTTGTGTAGGTACGCATTCTCTTATAATACTTACAGGCAGCTCTTTAACTGAATATGGCCTTCCTGTAGTATATACATCATCGAGTAGCTCTTTTATGCCTTGTCTTTGTAGCTCCGGGATGGCATCAAGTACCGGTCTGTTCATTACATCATCCCGGTTCCGGCCCCACAATTCCAGTGCTTTCTCATTGATTATTTCTACCATATAATCCGGGCCACGTAAGATGGAAATAGATACAGGCGCTTGCAAAATGATCTGGCGGATGTTCCGCTCGCTCTCTTCCAGTTTTTTCCTGTTGATCACTTTTTCAGTTGTTTCAGAACAGGTTACAAATACTCCCGCCGGTTTCCCAGTCTCATCACTTACCGGGCTATAGCTAAATGTCCAGTACACATCTTCAAGGTGGTCATTTCTGTAAATGGGTAGCAGCTGGTCTTCGCTCCATGTGCCGTCTCCGCCAGCCATTACCTGGTCTATGAGGGGCTTTATATTGCTCCATATTTCCGGCCATATTTCTGCACCGGGCCTGCCTAGTGCGTAGGGGTGTTTGCCACTATTACCGAGGCTGGGCCTGTATGCGTCATTATAAAAGCAAATTAACTCATCTCCCCAAAAGAGGAACATGGGGAACCTGGAATTGAGAATAATGCTGAGTGTAGTTCGCAGGCTCTGTGGCCATTGATCGGGAGTGCCCAGGGATGTTTGTGACCAATCATAATTTCGGGTAAGCTCACCCATTTCACCTCCGCCTGCAAGAAATTGAAATTTATGTTTAGGTGCTTTTACGCTCATACCAATGGTTGTCGAACGAATTTACTTATTTTATGAAGTTAATAAGAAGAAAAAGAAGCTACTTTTTCTTCTTATATATGTGGTCAAAAAAAAGGCCTTGATTTACAAGACCTTTTTAATGACAAAAAAAATCATGCCTAGTATGCCCTGGCAAACAGCACTCGTTGTCCCGATGGTTTGCCCGTCAATATACAAACGCCATCCTCTTGCTTGTTGTTTAATGGTATGCACCGTATGGTAGCCTTGGTCAGCTCTTTTATTTTCTCTTCAGTTTCAGGCGTTCCATCCCAGTGTGCTGATACGAAGCCTGCTTTTTCATCAAGCACTTTTACAAATTCGTCCCAGCTGTTCACTTCGGTTGTGTTATCGTTACGGAATTTCAATGCTGTATTGAACATGTTGGACTGTATGTCGGCCAATAGCTGCGGCATTTTTTCTGCAATGCCTTCCAGCGGGTAATTCGCTTTCTCCTTAGTGTCACGACGAGCTACTTCTGCGATTCCATTCTCAATGTCGCGTGCACCAAGCGTAATGCGCACAGGCACACCCTTCAGCTCATACTCTGCAAACTTAAAGCCCGGACGTGTGTTGTCGTCATTGTCATATTTCACGCGTATGTTGTGCTGCTTCAGCACTGCAATTGCGTCATGTGCTATCTGGTCTATCTTAGCTCTTGTTTCCGCGTCTTTGTTGTAGATAGGGATAATGACTACCTGTAGTGGTGCCAGTTTTGGTGGCAATACCAATCCCTCATCATCGCTATGTGCCATTACCAACGCTCCTATGAGTCGTGTTGATACACCCCATGAGGTAGCCCATACAAAGTCAAGGTTATTGTCCTTATCTCTGAATGTTACATCAAATGCTTTTGCGAAATTCTGCCCCAGGAAGTGAGAAGTACCTGCCTGCAATGCCTTACCGTCCTGCATCAGTGCTTCTATGCAATAGGTATCTTCTGCCCCTGCAAAACGCTCATTGGCTGACTTTACGCCACGCACAACGGGCATGGCCATGAACTCTTCAGCAAATGTGGCATATACCTCCAGCATCTTCTTTGTTTCTTCTATTGCTTCCTCTTTGCTGGCGTGCGCAGTATGCCCTTCCTGCCACAGGAACTCTGTGGTACGCAAGAATAAACGGGTGCGCATTTCCCAGCGCACTACGTTCGCCCATTGGTTGATGAGCAAAGGAAGATCACGGTAAGACTGTATCCAGTCTTTATAAGTATTCCAGATAATGGTCTCAGAAGTTGGCCTTACGATCAGTTCTTCTTCCAGTTTTGCGTCAGGGTCCACTATAACGCCACCACCATTGGGGTCGTTCTTCAACCGGTAGTGGGTTACCACAGCACATTCCTTTGCAAACCCTTCAACGTGAGCTGCTTCTTTGCTTAAAAAGCTCTTGGGGATGAACAACGGGAAGTACGCGTTCTGATGACCTGTCGCTTTGAATTGTTTGTCCAGTTCATCGCGCATATTTTCCCATAGCGCAAAGCCATGCGGCTTTATTACCATGCAGCCTTTCACTGCGGAATAGTCTGCAAGACCGCTTTTTAATACCAGATCATTATACCACTGGGCATAATCATCTTTTCTATTTGTTAAAATTTTCGACATAATAAACCTTGCACCTTTTTGGAAGTCTATTCAATTGGTGAAGTGTGGCAAAAGTAGTAATTTCACTAGGGATTTTTACGTTAAAAACAATAGAATATGAAACGGTTCCTATTAATAGGTTTATTGCTCATCGGGATGGCGCCGGGTACTTATGCGCAAACTGATGATATATATGCTTCCGGATCAGATCAGCGTGGAAGCCAGAGTGCCGATAGTAACCGGCACGATAGACGTACTCGGGGGAATTATGATACGCGTAACGATCAGAATTATGATAACAGCGCTCCCGACAATTACCAGAGCTATAATGACCCCGATGACTATGTAGATTATGATGACGATTCATACAGTTCCCGTATCAATCGTTTTGATAATGATTTTTATAACATGGGTTATTACAGCACGTTTTATAATCCTTTCTGGTACAACCGTTACTGGTATGACCCGTACTGGGGATATAATCCATGGTATGGCGGTGGCATAAGCGTCAGCTTCGGCTATGGCCCATACTGGACTGGTGGCTGGGGCTGGAATACATGGTGTGGTTATGGTGGTTTTGGTTGTTGGAACTACCCGATGTATGCAGGTGGCTGGTATGGCAACTACTATGGCGGCTACTGGAACAGGTATTATGGGGGGCTGGAGGGCCGTCGTTATGGTAGCCGTTATGCATCGTATGGTCCAAGACAAACAAGCATAGGCAACAGGATAAGTTCGCATGGCAGTGGTTTTAAAGGTGGTGGTAATTACAACCAAATGGGTTTAAGGAGCGCTCCGTTAACACGGGCCAATAACCGTGAAGGTTACAGGTCATCTTCGCCATATAGCGGCGGTGGACGGGCTCAAAGCTATAATAACGGTATGCCTCAGCGTGGCGGAGGCCAGGCGCAGCGTATGAGTAACCAGGGCAGTGCACGTGGCAATCGCGGCGGTGGCTTCTTTGGTGGCGGAAATCGCGCACAGAATGGCGGTGCTTCCGCACGTAACTATAGTAATGGCGGTGGCAATCGTATTTTTGGTGGCGGTGGCGCTTCGGGTCGTAATTTAAATAGCGGCGGCGGTGCCCGTAACTATAATGGGGGCAATTCCGGAGGCCGGGCATTTGGCGGCAATTCCGGTGGCGCTGCACGTAGCTTCGGTGTCGGCAATTCCGGCGGTGGCGGACGCTCATTTGGCGGTGGCGGTGGTGGCGGCAGCCGTAGTTCAGGTGGCGGCGGCGGATCACGAGGTGGCGGCGGACGCCGGTAGTAAACAAATGATCTTATAAAAGAGGCGTTATTACTTGAGGTGATAATGCCTCTTTTTCTTGAAACGGAAGGGTATGGTTTTTGAGGAGAAATATTTCATTGGTCAATTTTAAACATTCACAACTATTTTTTGTCAAAAGTAAAACAGGGAATTATGAACTGCCTCAGATATATTCTACTTACATCATTAGTGTCAGGCTCTATCGCGGCATCTGCCCAGGATATCAGGGAGGCCTATGACTTTTCTAATAATACAGTACAGGGTACTGCGCGCTCCATGGGCTTTGGCAATGCGCTGGGCTCAGTAGGTGGCGACTTCAGTTCGCTGAGTGTAAACCCGGCCGGGCTTGGTGTGTATCGCAGTTCGGAAATGACGTTCACGCCGTCATTGAGGATCAACTCAACAACAAGCCAATACCTGGGTACTTCTACAGATGATAATAACACTCGTTTTAATATAAATAACTTCGGGATAGTACTAACCAATGCGCCCAAGGGTAAGCGCTACGACCAGAGGAACTGGAAGACAGTTTCATTCGCTTTCGGTATGAACAGGACAGCTGATTTCAATCGTAATTATTCTTATTCTGGCATTAATGCTACCAGTTCCGGATCTCAGGCGTTTGAGTCGGATGCGAACTATGATCAAAACGGAGCTAACGCAGTATTTGAGGATGGGTATTCGCTTGGCTTTATGGGTTACAATTCTTACCTGCTGAATAAGAATGCCAATGGCGATTTTTATTCAATAGTACCCTTCAATGGTGGTGTGAATCAAATGAGAAGTGTGCAGGAAAGAGGCGGGGCAAGTGAGTATGTCATTTCTCTTGGCGGTAACTACAAGGAAAGACTGATGCTGGGCGGTACTATCGGTATTCCTTCTATTCATTATACGCGTGATATTTATTATTCAGAAGGGCTCGCAAGCGGTAATAATGTAAGCAACCCTTATGGATTCAGTTCCTTTAACTATAGCCAGCACCTGGATATTTCCGGCGGTGGTATTAATGCAAAGATCGGGGCGATCTACAAGATCAATGACATGTTCCGTATCGGCGCTGCATTCCATTCACCAACCTTTTATTCTGTGACTGACATTTATTCTCCTGTACTCACAGCAACGCACCATGACAGCACCTATACCATATCAAATGATCAGGGCTTTAACCTGGATAGCCGTTTTGACTACAACTTCTCTACACCATGGAAGAGCGTGCTGAGCGCCACTATTCTGATAGAAAAGCTTGGCTTTATTACGGCTGACTTTGAATATGTTGACTATGCTTCTATGCGCTACCAGCTAAATACCGACTATAATGGCAACTACTACCAGGCAGCACAGGATGCAATAAACCAGGAGATCAAGAAGGTATATAAAGGAACTCCGAACTTCCGCCTGGGTGGTGAAGCACGCCTGAACAAATATTTTATGGCGCGTGCCGGATTTGGCTTCTACGGTAATGCGTACACTCCTTATGGTGAATCAACAGCCAACTCATACTATACCACAGAGCGTATAGACCTGAGTGCAGGCATAGGCTTCCGCTTCGATCATTTCTTCACAGACCTGGGTTATGTACATAGCATGTACCAGGGCTACGAGCAGCCGTACAGCATAGATTATGGCGGCGTGATATCTGGTACACAGGTAAACATATCGGGTGCCAAAGTAAACTATGGTATCAATAATATCGCACTGACTGTCGGCTTGAAGTTCTAACTCTTTTGTATAGACTCCGTCATTGCCTTATAGATATTCTGCCAGCCGGGGTGCTGTTCCAATAATGCAATTTGTGACTGTATAGTGGAAGTATCATTTCGCACCGCAGGTCCTGTTTGTAATAACTGGGGAGAGCTTTGTTTTATCCTGTCAAAGGTTTGTTCTATTATAGGCAGCAGGGTAGAGAAGGGCAGATCATTATCAGTACATACCTTTTCGCAAATAGCCATCAGGTGAGTAATAAAGTTATTACTCATTACCGCTGCCAGGTGCAGCCATCGGCGTTGCTCGTACTTCGCTTCAAACAGCTCATCCGTTATAGCATGCATCATGGTCAGGACTATGCGCTTGGCTTTGTCGCTTGAGGTTTCCCATGCACAGGGTATGTTCCTGTGTGCCGGCAGGTTATTCTTCAGTATGGAGTAAACAGGCCAGACTACTGCGCAGTCAGCTGCGCTATTACTTATACTGTCAATTGTCACAGCACCGGCAGTATGCACCAATACCGTTTGTGACAAGGATATCTGTGATGCAACGGATGGTATAGCTGCATCTGATACTGCCATAAAGCAGGCATCGGCTTTACCGTCTTCTATTTCATCAATTGTACCGTACTTTTCGCACAGTAATGCCTCAGCAAATGTTTTTGCTTTCGCTGCATCTCTGCCATAAACACCTATACATTTGTGTCTTGCGGTAACCAGTCTTGTGCCGAGGAACCAGGCAATGTTGCCTGTGCCGATAATACTGAATTTCATGAGGAACGTTTATTTTGATTGGCTGTATAGTAATCTGACATGATATTATGCACCCGTCCCTTCAACTCCGGTATATCACTCATCGACAACCCTGCGGTAGGTATCGGGTCTAAAAAATGAATACGTATTGGCATGGGCCATGCCCACAGCTTTTTATTATGTGGCAGTATCTTTCCTGTGTTGAATATTACTCCCGGCATGATAGGCTGCTGGCTTCTGATGGCTGTTACAAATGCGCCGTCAAAAAACTGCTGCATAGGTTCGCTGGTCTTGTTCCGGGTGCCTTCAGGGTACAAGCACAGGTGTATACCCATATCCAATGTCTGGCGCATTTGGGTAAAACTTTCACGGCGGCTATTCTCTTGCTTTCGGTCCACCAGTATAGAGCCACATTTATAGATGACGCCGAATATCGGGGTCTTGGCCATTTCTATTTTGGCCAGTGTTTTATTGGGGCCCGGTATCCATGGCGAAGAAACAGGAATATCTAACAGGGAATTGTGATTGAGCACCACCACGTACGGTTGTCCTTTTTTGAATTTTTCTTTTCCTTTCCTCGATACAGGGCAAAATACTAAGGGCATAAAAACACCCATCCATGCTCTGAATACAGGATGTAGCGCACGTGCCCTCTTAGGCTCCGGCAACATGGAGATGATCCATATAGGGATGAAGACGATCAGCATCGTTATAACGAACATGATCAGAAAATACACAACATATACCCGTCCTAATATACTCTTCATACCCAATCCCGAAGGACCAATTTGTTTTATACTATAATAAATTCAGCCATTACGAATCTTGCTATTGAGCCATTAAACCAAACTCCAGTCTATTTGTTTTTCACCCTTTTCCCTTAGCCATGTGTTAGCTTTGCTGAAGTGTTTGCAGCCAAAGAAACCGCTGTGTACGGAGAACGGAGATGGATGTGCTGCTTTCAGCACCCGGTGTTTCGACGTATCGATCAACGTTTCTTTGTTTTGTGCAAATCGTCCCCACAGCATGAATACAACCCCTTCTTTATCTGCCGAAATATGTTTGATGACCTCATCTGTAAAGGTATGCCAACCTGCCTGGCTGTGTGAGTTTGGTGTATTTGCTTCCACCGTCAGTGATGCATTGAGTAATAACACACCTTGCTTAGCCCACTTTTCCAGGTTACCTGTATTGGGTATTGGTAGCTCCAGGTCGGTATGCAGTTCTTTGAAAATATTTACAAGAGAGGGTGGGGGCTTTACCCCGTCCGGTACAGAAAATGACAAGCCATGTGCCTGTCCCGGTCCGTGATAAGGATCCTGCCCTAGTATCACTACTTTTGTTTTATTGAATGGCGTAAACTCAAAAGCATTCAATATCTGCTTGCCCGGTGGATAGATGACCTTACCTGCTTTTTTCTCTTCTTTCAAAAAATGAGCAATATGCTCAAAGTAGGGTTTGCTGAACTCTTCTTTCAGTTCTTCCTTCCAGCTGTTTTCTATGGCTACTTCCATCGGTTTTAGTTGTGCATTTACTTTATCATTACATCCAGTACCTTATTGCCCTGCATATAACCCTCCAGATGGTCGTCCGGTTTTACTTTCCCTACACCTGCCGGTGTGCCTGTATAGATAAGATCACCAATGTGCAGGGTAAAGAATTGCGATACATAAGCAATGATGTTGTCAACGCTGAAAATCATATGGCGGGTATGGCCATCCTGAACGGTTTCGCCATTTATTTTTAGCTGAAAAGCAAGGTTACTGACCTGTGTTTCTACTGTTACAGGCACAAAGTTGCCGATGGCTGCAGAGCCATCGAAAGCTTTGGCTATTTCCCATGGCAGTCCTTTTTTCTGTTGCTCACGCTGCAGGTCGCGGGCAGTAAAGTCTATACCCAGCGATACCTGGTCGTAATATTTGTGAGCGAATTTTTCCTGTATGTACTTACCGTTCTTGCATATTTTCACCACTACCTCACATTCATATTGCAGGTCGTCGGTGAATTCAGGATAGTAAAGCGGTTTTTCCGGGAACAGCAATGCTGTTTTAGGCTTCATAAATATGACTGGTGTGGTTGGTACATCATTTTGTAATTCTTTGGCGTGATCTGCGTAATTTCGTCCGACACAAATTATTTTCATAAGACTGTAACATTTACCTTAACTAATTGACCATATTATGGGCCGTGTAAAGTTAAAATTTCCTGACGATAATCCGCTGTTCACAACTACTATTTCTGTGCGCATAGGCG
>Ga0209023_10000674_pt1 | contig 50210 bp, 47 predicted proteins | sample LakOneMetagenome_FD_187468 | JGI IMG/M metagenome (GOLD analysis project Ga0209023, IMG submission 187468) | Freshwater and sediment microbial communities from Lake Erie, Canada (SPAdes) (version 2) | ecosystem: Environmental > Aquatic > Freshwater > Lentic | place: Lake Erie, Canada... | reverse complement strand
CATAGCCGCCGTCCTTGTTGCTGTCGGAGTAGCCGAGCATGATTTCCTGCACCGGCTTGTCGCCCAGGATGGTGCGGCTGATCGGCAGTTCCAGCCACTGGCGCAGGACGCGAGGGCCCTGCTCCAGATCCTCGATGGTCTCGAACAGCGGGCTGATCTTGACCGACGATCGCGGCGCCGCGCCGCCCCAGACCAGACCCACCTGCTTGAGCAGGACCAGCGGCTCAAGGATGTCGGACAGGGTCGCCGACTTGGAGATCACATAAGCGCCAAGGCACCCGTGGCCATAGTCGCGCACCGCCTGGGCGGCGGCCTCCATCGTCGCCAGCTCACGCGTCGTCTCCTCGCCATAGGCGGTGAACGGCGAGACCAGCGGTCGCTGGTGCGACAGCTCCTCGATCAGGACCCTGCAGCGGTCCTCCTCGGGCAGGTCCAGATAGCGGATGCTGGTGCCGGCCCGCTGGAACAGCTCGTGCAGAGTGCGCTCGTGAACATCGGCGTTCTGGCGCAGGTCCAGGCTCATCAGGTGGAAGCCGCAGGCCTTGGCCACCTCGACCAGGGTCCGCAAGGCCGTCCCGACCAGGCGTTCGCCGCCGTTGCGCTCCAGGCTGTCGATGACCACCGACAGATCGGCGACAAAGGCGTCGGGATGGGCGTAGGGCTCAACGTCCGTCCGCTCGTTGGCGAAGGCGACCCACTGGTTGGTCAGCTTCTGGGACACCGCCGAAAGGCGATCAAAGATCAGTTCCAGCACCAGGCGATAGGGCTCGTCGATGCGGTGCACCGACGGGTCCCGGGCCTGGCTGGCCAGGGCCATCAACTCGTCGGAGACTGGCGTATAGGCCGTCGAGATCGCCAGGTTGGACCACAGCTTGCGGACCTCGCCAGCGTACCAGTCCAGGATCACCCGCGACTGCGAGCTCAGGGCCAGCTTCAGGGTCTCGCCGTTGACGCCCGGGTGGCCATCGCGGTCGCCGCCCAGCCACGAGCCCATCTTCAGCAGCGGGGCCAGCTCGGCGTTGTGGGCGATCTGGGCGGTCCAGTCGCCGTAGAGATCGATGATCGCCGGCAGGATCGAGGTGCGGACGATCGACAGGGCGTTGCGGATCTCGTCCTTCACGGTGATCCGCTCGGGGCGATAGAGGCGCGTGCGCCACATCAGGGCGATCTCGCGGAACAGCCGCTCGCGAATGTCGCTTTCCAGGTCGGCCGGCAGATGGTGGCGGCGCAGGGCCATCAGTCGCGAGATCTCGGTCTCGCGATCCACCATCGAGCGTCGGCGCACCTCGGTCGGGTGGGCGGTCAGCACCGGCACCACGTTCATGGCCGCGAAGATCCTGGCGATGTCGGCGTCGGTCTTGCCGCCGGCCTTCAGGACGTTGACGGCGTCGACCAGGGTGCGGGGGCGCTCATCGCCGGGCTGGGCGGCGGCTTCGGCGTGGCGACGGCGACCGGCGACGTCCTCGCCGATATTGGCCAGCAGCGAGTGGCTGGCAAAGGCCCGGGCCAGAAACACGGCCTGATCATTGGAGAGGTCGGCGAACAGGTGATCCAGAACCGGCGCTTCGCCGCTCTCGTCCTCGCGGACGGCGGCCTTGCGGGCCTTGGTCACCAGGGCGGCGGCCTCTTCGCCCTCCAGATAGGCGATGGCCTCGGACAGCAGGTCGCTCAGCAGATTGGCGTTCTGGCGGACGTGACGGCTGGTGGGACGATCACCGCCGAGCGACAGGGCCGGGTTACGCATGAGCGAGCTCCGCTGACGCCAGAGGCGCCTCTACAGAAGGAAGAACCTAACGCCCTGCCCTATCGGGCGCTGACGTTGCGGCGCCCTTAGCGCGCTTCGCCGTCCGGGAAAACCCGGACGGCATGATGGTTGCGCTACCATCAAATATTTGCGTGATTTTATGCCGCTAGCGGGCCAGCCAGCCGCCATCCACGGGCAGAGTAATCCCTTGGACGTAGTCCGCCGCCGGCGACGCCAGGAACACGGCCGCGCCGCCCAGGTCGCTCGGCTTGCCCCAGCGAGCGGCCGGGATGCGGGCCAGGATCGAGGCGTTGCGATCGGCGTCGTTGCGCAGGGCCTCGGTGTTGTTGGTGTCGAAATAGCCCGGCGCGATGGCGTTGACGTTGATGCCCTTGGTCGCCCACTCGTTGGCGAGGATCTTGGTCAGGCCGGCCAGCCCGCTTTTCGACGCGGTGTACGACGGCACGCGAATGCCGCCCTGGAACGACAGCAGGCTGGCGATGTTGATCACCTTGCCGGCGACGCCGTCGACGGGACCCTGCTTGAGCGCCTGCCTGGCGAAGGCCTGGGTCAGGAAGAAGACGACCTTCAGGTTGGTGTCCATCACCGCGTCCCAGTCGGCCTCGGAGAAGTCGATGGAGTCCGCGCGGCGGATGATGCCGGCGTTGTTGACCAGGATGTCGACCTTGCCGAACGCGGCGACGGTCTCGTCGATCACGCGCTGCACGGGCTCGATCGAGCCGAAGTCGGCCTTGATCGACAGGAACTTGCGGCCGGTCGCCTCGACGGCGGCCTTGGTCTCGGTCGGCTCGCTGCGACCGGCGGCGGCGATATCGGCGCCGGCCTCGGCCAAAGCGACAGCGATGGCCTGACCCAGGCCGGTGTTGGCGCCGGTGACGAGCGCGACCTTGCCTTCGAGGCTGAACGGATTGGCCATGGTGTGTTCCTGTCAGAAAATGCTGTCATCCCGGCGAAAGCCGGGACCGCCGCAAGCGCAAGCGCCTTGGGCGGTCCCGGATCTACGCTACGCTCCGCCCGGGATGACAGGTCGGAAGCGCGTGGGCCGAGGCCCCTACTTCAGCTGGCAGATGTCCAGCACGTTCATGTCGGTATAGTCGAGGTTCTCGCCGCCCATCGCCCAGATGAACGTATAGTTCGAGGTGCCCGAACCCATGTGGATCGACCACGGCGGGCTCATCACGGCTTCCTCGTTGGCGATCACGATGTGACGCATCTCGTCCGGCTCGCCCATGTAGTGGAAGACCCGGTCGTTCTCGCCCAGACCGAAGTAGAAATAGGCTTCCGAACGGCGATCGTGCAGGTGGGGCGGCATGGTGTTCCAGACGCTGCCCGGCTTCAGGACGGTCATGCCCAGCAGCAGCTGGGCCGACTTGCAGGTGGTCGGCACGATGTACTGATAGATGGTGCGCTCGTTGGAGGTCTCCAGCGCGCCGCGCTCCAGCGGGACAGCGTTGGCGAATTCCAGCTTCTTGGTCTCGAAGGCGGCGTGGGCCGGCAGGCTGGTCAGATAGAAGCGGGCCGGGTTGGCGGCGTCGATGCTCTCGAACACCACGTCCTTGGCGCCCATGGTCACGTAGATGCCGTCACGCGGCTCGATGTCGTAGACGACGCCGTCGACCGTGACCTTGCCCTTGCCGCCGCCGACATTGATGGCGCCCAGTTCGCGGCGCTCAAGGAAGGGGTGACCGGCGGCCGAGGCCGGCTCGGTCTGGTCGGGCAGCTTCACGCCCTTCGAGATCGGGGCGACGCCGCCGACCACGAAGCGTTCGGCGTGGTTGTAGTGCAGGACGATGCCGTCCTCGGCGAACAGGCCGTCCATCAGGTAACGATCGCGCAGATCGTCATTGCTGACCGAGAACATCATGTCCGGATGGGTGGCGTGATAGGTCTTGCTGAACATTCTGGAGCTCCGGAATTCTTATTGGGCGGCTTGGACCGACGAAGGCGTCGGCCGGGGTTGGTCGAGTTTGTAGGCGCGCTTGGGCAGGTTGTAGGTCAGGTCGACGATCAGCTCCTGGGCCTCGACGAGGTCCATGCGGTGTTCGGCGACCATGCGGGCCAGGAACGAGGAGTCGACGCGGCGGGCCACGTCGTGACGCGCCGGGATCGACAGGAAGGCGCGGGTGTCGTCGTTGAAGCCGACGGTGTTGTAGAAGCCCGCGGTCTCAGTGACCTGTTCGCGGAAGCGCATCATCCCTTCCGGGCTGTCATGGAACCACCACGAGGGGCCCAGCTTCAGCACCGGATAGTGACCGGCCAGCGGGGCCAGCTCACGGCTGTAGCTGGTCTCGTCCAGGGTGAAGAGGATGATCGACAGGCGCGGATCATTGCCGAACTTGCTCAGCAACGGCTTCAGCGCCTTGACGTATTCGGTCTGCACCGGGATGTCGGCGCCCTTGTCGCGACCGTGCGAGTTCAGCAGGCCGACATTGTGGTTGCGATGCGAGCCCGGGTGGATCTGCATGACCAGCCCGTCGTCCAGGCTCATCCTGGCCATTTCCGTCAGCATCTGGGCGCGGAACAGCTCGGCCTTTTCAGGCGTCACGTCGCCCTTCACCAGGCTGAGGAAGAGAGCCTCGGCCTCGGCAGCGGAAAGATCAGCCGTCGCGGCGGTGGGGTGACCATGGTCCGACGAGGTCGCGCCCGCGTCGATGAAGGCGCCGCGGCGGATGCGGTGGGCTTCCAGATAACCCTGCCAGCTATGGACGTCCTGACCAGAGACCTCAGCGAAGCGCTCGAAGGCGCGCGGCGAACGCTCGTCCTCGAAATCGATCACCGCGTCAGGACGATAGGCTGTGATCACATGGCCGCCCCAGCCGCTCTCGCGGATGGCGTGGTGGTGCTTGAGGCTCTCGTGCGGGCCTTCGGTGGTGGCCAGGGTCTCGATATTGAAACGGTCGAACAAGGCTCGGGGACGGAACGCGTCGGTCGCGAGGGCCTCGTTGATGGTATCGAAATAAAGATCCGATGTTTCGCCCGAGAGGAACACCTCGAAGCCAAACACCTTGCTGAACACGTGATTGAGCCAGATCCACGACGGCGTGCCGCGAAACAGGTGGAAGTTCTGAGCCAGCAGTCTCCAGGCCTCGCGCGGATCGGTCTCGGGGACACCCGACTTGGAGCGCACCTTCAGGGAGTCCAGCGAGATCCCCTGGCTGTAGAGCATGCGGAACAGATAGTGGTCCGGCGCCAGCAGCAGGTCGGTAGCGTCCTGGAACGGCGCATTGGTCGCAAACCAGCTGGGATCGGTGTGGCCATGCGGGCTGATGATCGGCAGCGCCTTGACCGTTCCGTAAAGCTCACGGGCAATCGATCGCGTCCGCTCATCGGCGGGAAACAACCGGTCTTCGTGGAAAATCAGGGGCCTGGCCATGGATTTCTCCTGCTTCCTCTCCAGCCGGCGGCTTTGCGGTTAGCCGCTTCTGACGCGCGCTTGGTAACCGGTGTCATGGCTGGATGCAAGCCAGCCTGTCGTCAGGTCAGACTACACCGAAGGCGCGGGGCCCGACGACTCCCGAACGATCAGGGTCGGCTCGGTGCGAGCTGGATCACGCTCTTCACGGCGCTCGCGCCGCTCCGCGTCGATCAGCTTCTCGGCTGCCATTCGCCCGATCTCACGGGTGGGTGTGCGGATCGTCGTCAGTGGCGGCCAGACCGCCTGGGCGATCTGAAAATCGTCGAAGCCCACCACGGTGAGATCCGCGGGAACATTCAGCCCCGCCTTACGCGCCGACTGCAGCACGCCAGCCGCCATTTCGTCATTGCCAGCGAAGATCGCAGTCGGACGAGGCATTCGCGCCAGAAGTTCGTCGCCGCAGGCCACGCCGGACTCGAAGGTATAGGCGCCTTGAATGATGTCGCTCGGCTCCAGCTTCATGCCGCGTTCGGCCAAGGCCCCCTCGAAGCCCCCTCGCCGCTCATGCGACGAACGGAAAGTCTCAGGACCGGAGATGAAGGCGATACGACGATGGCCGAGATCCAGGATGTGTCGCGCCGCCTGCGCGCCACCCATGCGGTCATGGCCGACAATCATGTTCTCGGGCTTGTCGAGCTGGACCGAAGCGATCCGGATGTAGGAACAACCGATTTCGTTGAGCAGCTTGGCGACACGGTCGTCTTCCGAAACGGAAGGCGGCAGCACAACGCCATAGAGCTTCTGTCGCTCGACGAAGGTGCGGACGTCGGCCAGAAACGTCGGACTGGCGCGGTTGCAGGGATGCACGACCAGTTCGAAACCCGAGCCCCGCATGCCATCCAGCAGGCCCAGCTGCATGTTCACGACATACTGCGGGTTGGGGTTGTCGTAGATCATGCCGATAAGGAACGACCGGCGAAACGCCAGGCCCCGGGCTTGGGGATCGGGCGCATAACCCCACTCAGCGATGACCGCCTCAATCCGCTCCCGGGTCTCGTCGCGCACGAAGGGCGACTGGTTGATCACCCGCGAGACGGTCTTCTTGGAAACCCCGGCCAATCTGGCGATGTCATTGATCGTGGCGCGCTTGCGTCCGCCTTCAAGTCCGCTCTCGGGTTCGTTGTCGCCCTGCGACGGCATAGGCGGTTTTGAAGAATTCACGACGTTTCCATGCAGCTTTGAGCGCTCTCTTTCGTCATACTCTACACGCGCAGACGTCGCCACCAATGGACGAAACGGACGTTTGCAACAAAACTGACACCGGTTACCATTCCGCCGAATGAGGTTTCGCGGCTGATATGGTCGCCATATGAAGGCAGGAATGACCCAGGAAAGCGCTGTTCGTGACGAATCGATTCATGACGTCGATCCCCGCGATCACGTAGCCACAGCGCTGCGCGATATCCTGGCGGGCGAAATGCTCGACCTGCACGGCCGATCCGTTCTGGCTCGCGCCGATGTTCCCAAGGGCCACAAGATCGCCATCGGCGCAGCGGCCGTCGGCGAGGATGTGCTGAAGTATGGCTGGCCGATCGGTCGGGCGACAATGGACATCGCCATCGGCGACCACGTCCATGTCCACAATGTCGAGACCAAGCTCTCGGGGGTCGAAGGTTACGCCTGGCAGCCTACAACGCTCGCACCGGTCGCCCCCCCCAATGACCGCACCTTCATGGGCTATCGCCGCCTGAATGGCCGGGTCGGCACGCGCAACGAGATCTGGGTGCTTTGCACCGTGGGCTGCGTCGCCAACACCGCCCGCCGAATTGCTGAAAAGGCCAATGCTCGCTTCGCCGGTCGCACGGATGGGGTCTTCGCCTTTCCGCACCCCTTTGGCTGCTCGCAACTGGGTGACGACCTGTCACACACCCGCAAGCTCATCGCTGCTCTGGCCGCTCACCCGAACGCCGGTGGCGTGCTGATCCTGGGGCTGGGATGTGAGAACAACCAGTTGAAGGCCCTACTCGACAGCGCGCCCGATCTGGATCCCGCGCGCCTGCGCTCGTTCACCACCCAGATGGTCGATGACGAACTTGAGGATGGCCTGGCCGCGATCGAGGAGCTGATCGCCATCGTGGAAAAGGATGCGCGCGAGGCCTGCCCCGTCTCCGACCTCGTGGTCGGCCTCAAGTGTGGCGGGTCGGATGGCTTTTCGGGCGTTACCGCCAACCCCCTGGTCGGCCGTATCGCCGACAAGGTGTCGGACGCCGGCGGCACACCAGTGCTCACAGAGATTCCGGAAATTTTCGGCGCCGAGCAGATGCTGCTGGCGCGCGCCTCCACCCAGGCGGTATTCGACAGCGCCGTGCAGGTGGTCGACGACTTCAAACGCTACTTCATCGACAACAACCAGCCGATCCACGAGAATCCATCGCCCGGCAATATCGCGGGCGGCATCACGACCCTTGAGGAGAAATCCCTGGGCGCCGTGCAGAAGGGCGGCCGCTCGGCCCTGGTCGAGGTGATCCGCTATGGCGACCGCGTGGGCCCTCACGGACTGACCCTGCTTGAGGCCCCTGGTAACGACGCGGTCTCGTCGACGGCGCTGACGGCGGCGGGCGCCACGGTGATCCTGTTCACGACCGGTCGCGGCACGCCGCTGGGCTTTCCCGCGCCAACGCTGAAGATCGCCTCCAACAGCGGCCTCGCGGCGCGCAAACCCGGCTGGATCGACTTCGACGCCGGCGTGGTGCTGTCTGGTCAATCCATGGACGACGCAGCTGACGCCTTGATGGATCTCGTCGTCGAGACTGCGTCCGGCAAGGCCACCAAGGCCGAACTCAACGGCGAGCGTGAAATCGCCATCTGGAAAAGTGGTGTGACCCTGTGACGGCTCTTCCCGTATCTTCCGCCCTCCGTCTTCGCGCGACCAGCAGCCCCGCCGCGCTTGCGGGCGTCGCTCTGCCTGGTTACGACCGCGACCGGATAACCGTCGGCGTCGTCCACCTCGGACCCGGCGCGTTTCATCGCGCCCACCAAGCCTACTATTTCGACCAGTTGCTGGAGAAGGACCCACGCTGGGCCATCTGCGCAGTCTCGCTGAAGAGCCCCGGCGTGCGCGACGCGCTGGCGCCGCAGGACGGCCTCTACACCCTGGCTCAGCTCGACGAAGAAACGACCTTCAGGATCATCGGCTCGATCGTCGAGGTGCTTGTCGCGCCCGAGGATCCGCCGGCGGTTTTCGCGCGTCTGGCCGCTCCCATGACCCGCATGGTCACCTTGACCGTGACTGAGAAGGGTTATTGCCTGTCGAGCGAGGGCGGTCTGGACGAAAGCCATCCGGATATCATCCATGACCTCGCCCACCCGCGTGAGCCGGTCAGCGCGATCGGCTATCTGGTCGAAGGGCTGCGTCGACGCTTCTCGATCGGTCTGCCCCCCTACGCCGTGGTCGCCTGCGACAACCTCGCCGACAACGGCTGGCGGCTGAAGGCCGCGGTTACGGCTTTCGCCGCCAAGGTCGATCCCGAGCTCGCTGCCTGGATCAAGGCTGAAGGCCGCTTCCCACGCACCATGGTCGACAGCATCACGCCCGCCACCGACGACGCGCTGCGGTCGCGGGTCGAAACTGCCACGGGACTGCACGACGCCTGGCCGATCCAGCGCGAAGCTTTCACCCAGTGGGTTGTCGAGGATGTTCTGGGTCCGGACGCGCCGGACCTCGCCAGTGTCGGCGTTACCCTGACCGACGATGTGCGCGGCTTCGAGCGCGCCAAGCTGCGCCTGCTGAACGGCGTGCACTCGACCCTGGCCTATGCTGGCATCCTGCGCGGCCACGAGACCGTGTTTGAAGCGATGAGCGACCCCGTTCTGGCCGATCTCGCGCGCGATCTGATGATCGAGGATATCATCCCGACGCTGACGGCTCCGCGTGGCCTGGACTTGCAGGCCTATGCCGAAGCTATCCTCAAGCGGTTCCGCAATCCGGAAATCCGGCACCTGCTGGCGCAAATCGCGTGGGACGGATCGCAGAAGCTACCATTCCGGATTTTGGGCGCCTTGACCGAAGCGCTCGAGGCCGGCCGCTCGCTCGACCGGCTGACCATCCCGCTGGCCGCCTGGATGCGTTTTGTGCGCCTGCGCGCGGCGGCCGGAGAAAAGATCGTCGATCCGCTGGCCGACAAGCTCGTCGCGATCGCCGCGACGTGTTCGGGCGATGCGAAGGCCGATGTCGCCGCGTTCCTTACGCTGGACGCAGTGTTCCCGGCGGGCCTGGTTTCAAGCCCCGCTTTCGTCAGTGCTCTCGAAAAGGCCTATGCCGATCTGGCGTAGTGCCGACTAGCGCGTCACGCCCCGGCCGGTGACGACCGGGGCGACCGTTCTGGCCAGGACTGCAAGATCGAACCCGAACGAGCGCCTTGCCAGATAGTCCGCGTCTAGCGCCACCTTGTCTGGGATGGAGAGCTCGTCACGGCCGTTGATCTGAGCCCACCCCGTGACGCCCGGGCGAAGCTTATCCACGCCCGCCGCCATTCGCGCAGCGATCAGGTCGTCCTGATTGAACAAGGCCGGCCTTGGTCCGACCAGGCTCATATCGCCAACCAGCACGCTCCACAGTTGGGGCAGTTCATCCAGACTGAGCCGCCGTAAAGGCGCGCCGATTGGGGTCAGCCACTGGTCGGGATCATCGAGCAGGTGGGTCGCGACCTCGGGCGTATCGATATGCATGGTCCGAAACTTCGGCATTGAGAAAAGCCGCGAGTCCTTGCCAACCCGCTGGGACCAGTAGAGCGCTGGCCCTGGCGATGTCAGACGAACCAGCAGCCAAAGCGCAGCCAGCGGCGCCAGCAGGACCAACAGCCCCAAGGCGGCTGCGGCGACGTCGAAGACGCGCTTCAGCATAGGCGTGCGACTAGGCCAGATCGCCGGTGGCGGCGTCCAGCAACAGATAGGCGCGACCGGCATCGGACGACAGCAAGGCCGCAACCAGGAAGCCCTCGCGATCCTGACCGCCCGCTTCCTCGATCATGCCCGCATAGCGCTTGAGGAACCGCTCCGCATTGGCTCGCAGGGTGGCGTCCGAGAACAGACGCCGCACAAGCCGGCGAATAGCCGCTGGCGCGAGGCGCTTGACCACCTCACGCGCCCCGGAAGAGTCTCGGGTCTGGATGGCGGCGGCGATCTCATCGATCCGGCCGCGCGGCAACAGGGCATGCGGGTCGATACCCATCGCCGAGATTTCCGCAGCAAGCTTTTCGCCCATGGCCGCGTCGCCCGGTGAGCTATTCTCGATCCCCGAAAGCAGGGATCGCCACGACCAGTTCTGCCCGTCAGGGCCTTCCGGAGCAGCCGGCCCACCGCGACCACCCGCAGTGTCAAAGACCGATCGGAACTCATCGTCCGTGGCCGTCGGCGTAAGGCGCAGACGGGGCCGCTGTCCCGGCTCATCCGCCAGCAGGTCGTCATCCATCTCGGACATCGAAGACGGCGTAGCTGGCGGTGGCGCGACCGCAGCGGCCTTTGCGCGCGTCATCGACGGTTGAGGCGGACGAGCCGGAGCCGGTCCGCCCATAGCTGCGGCGGCTTCGCTGAGCGCGTCGTAGTTGCGACGCACGCGGTCCTGGAACGCCTGGTCGATCGCCGCCGTCTCTTCAGCCGTGCGGCGTGCGGCGGCCATCAGTTCCTCGATGCCCTTTTCAATCGAGGCGCGAACCTCGACCGCTTTCTGCATCGCTTCAGCCGGCATTTCCGCTGTGCGTTGGCCAACCTCGTCCAGCATGGCCTCAAGCTCGCCGAGCGTGCCGCGTGCGGTCACAACCGCTTCGGCCAACTTCTGAGCGGTGCGAGCGCCGGCCTGCTCGACCATCTGCGCCGACTGCTCGATCAGATCCCGCGCCTCTTCCATGCGCGCTTCGAAGACAGTGTCCGCCTTCTGCCCAGCTGCGAAGGCGATCTCGTTCAGTTGGTCGACGCGGCCACGCGCCGACTCGACACGGGCGTCAACACCCTCGCTGGCTTTCAGCGCCGAAGCGGCAAGGGCTTCCATTGCCTGCTTGAGTTCGATCTCAAGCCCTTCGCGTTGTCCTGCGGCGGCGTCGGAGATCGCCGTCAGTACCTTGTTGGTCTCTTCGACGAGACTGTCTCGCTCAACCTTGGCGTTCTCGGCCATGTCCCTGAACTGCTCGGCGACGGCCGAGATCAGGCCGCGCAGGACTTCGGCCCCCATCGCCGCCACATCGCTCAGTTCCGTGGCGCTAACCCGCGTATAGGAAACAAATTCAGTGAGCTGGGCGGTGCGGGTCTCAGTCTCGGCCGCAAAATCTTCCTGTTCGGACCGCAACGACTGACTGGCGGCGACCAACGCCGCCCGCTGTTGGGCCAGGTTCTTCTCGACCGAGCTCATCTGGTCGCCCAGACCCTGCCCCGCCGTTTCCAGGCGCGCGATCTGACGCGAGATGTCTTCGGCGCCGACGCGAGCCGCGTCGGACGCTTCAGCGGCGGCGGCGGCCAGATCAGCGGCGCGGGCCGCTAGGGCGGCTTCAGCCTCGCGAAGCTGGGTTTCGGCCAGATCGGACGCCTCGGCGACCATCCGGGCCTGACTGCCGATGGCGTCGACAACAGCGGTCGAGCGGGTGTCGAGAGTCAGGGACAGGGTTTCAAGCGCCTGGCGCTCATGGCCAAGGCCCTGAGCAAGCTGGTTGGCCATGCGGGCGGAATCGGCCGCCGCATCGGCCAGCCTCGCGGTCTCTTCGGCCAGCGACTGCCGCAACGACAGGATACGTTCCCGCGCCTCGTCGGCGGCCAGGGTCGCGCCATCGATCTGGGCGCGAATGGCTTCCACCGCGCCGGAGGCGCCCGCCGCGGCCAGAACGGCTGGTGTAACCAGCCGATCCGTGAGGGTGCGCGTGCGACGCAGTTCGGCCGAAACGCCCTGAGCCTGCCGCAGCAGATAAGCGCCCAACAAGGTCAGCAAGGCCGGCCCGATCGCCAGACCGGCAAAGACCGCCAGCGCGAAACCTTCCACCTTCAGGGCCGGAACGTCGCGAGCATAGCCAAGGGCGAATGCGATCGGCGCCAGCGCCCAAAGCGCCGCCGCAGCAACCGCGAAAGTCCAGAAAAGGAACGACGGCATGGGACCGCGTTCTGAACGATCCGGCAGGTCGAAAGCCTCGGTGGGGCGTCGAACCTCCGCCGTGGCGGTGCGCGTCTCGGCCCGGGCCGGAGCCGAATTATGCTCAGGCTCGACTACCGGAGCCGGGGGTTGCGCCGCGCTGGTCGCCAGCGACTTGGCGGACAACGACGACTCGAACGAAGGCTGCGAAGGTTCGCTAATCCTTCCCCGGCGCGAGGCTGCCCGCGCCCGGGGTGAGGACGGCTCCGGCTCCGAGATCTCAAGATCGAGATCCGTTTCGCCCATAGGCGGATCGACAGGCGTAGTGGCGTCAGCCTCCGTCGCGTCCTCGGCAAACGAGGCCTCGGACGAGGAGACTTGATCCTCTACAGGCGCCTCCACGGGGACGGCGGAGAAATCGAGCGGTTGGCGCTTCTTAGGCTTCATACACAGCCAGGGTCCCAAGGCGGTCAGCGAAGGGCGAAGACAGTCAACGCGCGCCCTGCCCCTATTTCGCGTAGAGAATGAACCTAGCGGCGAAAAGCCCGCGCGCAAAGCGGCTTCGGTTGAGTTTTAAGGGCTTCACGTCGTCGCAGAGGTGGAGGCGTCGCTTCTGACGGCCGGCGTCGCTCTGCTTTGCGGAGCGACCGGCGCTTGACTTTGCATGGATCCGCGCGGCGAACGCGAAACCGTGCGTTCTGGCGGCGACTTTGCGATGGGGTAGGTATCGAGCAGGATGCCGAACTGGCCCAGCGCCACGGACGACAGCCAGACCACGACGACAGCCAGCATTTCCGCCAGAAAGCTCATGGCCCAACCCACAGTGCGATAGCGGCGTTATGCGACAGGCTCGCGCCCAAGCCGAGTGAACTTTTGGTCATGATGGTCAAGCTCGGCGCCACCCAAGCTGACAGCGCCTCCAGAATTCCGACGCTTGCTCCAGGGCCGCGCGCTGCCTAGGTCGCCAGTACACAGCCCGCTCTCGCCTTTCCCGGCGACGAAAGGGACTTTTTCTGTTTGCGGACGCTTGTTTTGGCCCCTACCCAGCTTGCATCGATCGCGCCCAGCGCTTCGCCGGAAACGCTCATGACCGACATCTCGCCGGCTCGCCTGACCCACCTCCAGCGCCTGGAGGCCGAGAGCATCCACATCCTGCGGGAGGTGGCGGCCGAGTGCGAGCGGCCGGTCATGCTGTATTCGATCGGCAAGGACAGCGCGGTGATGCTGCATCTGGCGGCCAAGGCGTTCTTCCCCTCGCGTCCGCCCTTCCCGCTGCTGCACGTCGACACCACCTGGAAGTTCCGGGCCATGTACGAGCTGCGCGACAAGGTCGCCGCCGACCTGGGCTTTGATCTGCTGGTCCACAAGAATCCGGAAGCCGAGGCCAAGGGCATCAACCCCTTCGACCACGGCAGCGCCCTGCATACCGACATGTGGAAGACCGAGGGCCTCAAGCAGGCCCTGGCCAAGTACGGCTTCGACGCGGCCTTCGGCGGCGCCCGCCGCGACGAGGAGAAAAGCCGCGCCAAGGAGCGGATCATCTCGTTCCGGTCGGCGGAGCAGCGCTGGGATCCCAAAAATCAGCGCCCGGAGCTGTGGAAACTCTACAACACCCGCAAGCACCCCGGCGAAAGCCTACGGGTGTTTCCGATCTCCAACTGGACCGAGCTGGACGTCTGGCAATACATCCACCTGGAGAACATCCCGATCGTGCCGCTGTATTTCGCGGCCGAGCGGCCGGTTGTCGAGCGCGACGGCACCTTGATCATGGTCGACGACGACCGCTTCCGGCTGCGGCCGGGCGAAGTGCCCCAGATGAAGAGCGTCCGCTTTCGCACCCTGGGCTGCTATCCGCTGACCGGCGCGGTCGAGAGCACCGCCTCGACCCTGCCCCAGATCATCCAGGAAATGTTGCTGGCGACCACCAGCGAGCGGCAGGGCCGGGTCATCGATCATGACCAGTCCGCCTCAATGGAGAAGAAGAAGCAGGAGGGCTATTTCTGATGAATACGATCTACAAGCCCTCCGACCTGATCGCCGACGACATCGACGCCTATCTGGTCGCCCACCAGCACAAGTCGCTGCTGCGCTTCATCACCTGCGGGTCGGTGGATGATGGCAAGTCGACCCTGATCGGCCGGCTGCTCTACGACAGCAAGATGATCTTCGAGGACCAGATGGCGGCCCTCGAAGCGGACTCCAAGCGGGTCGGCACCCAGGGCGGCGCGATCGATTTCGCCCTGCTGGTCGACGGTCTGGCCGCCGAGCGCGAGCAGGGCATCACCATCGATGTCGCCTACCGCTTCTTCGCCACCGACAAGCGCAAGTTCATCGTCGCCGACACCCCCGGCCACGAGCAATATACCCGCAACATGGTCACCGGCGCCTCGACCGCCGACGCGGCCGTGATCCTGATCGACGCCCGCAAGGGTGTGCTGACCCAGACCCGTCGCCACAGCTATCTGGTCAGCCTGCTCGGCATCCGGCACGTGGTGCTGGCGGTCAACAAGATGGACCTGGTCGGCTGGGACCAGGCGGTGTTCGACAAGATCGTCGCCGACTACCGCGCCTTCGCCGAGCAGATCGGGCTGTCGGTGTTCACGCCGATCCCGATCTCGGGTCTGGGCGGCGACAACATGGCGAGCAAGAGCGAGGCCTCGCCCTGGTACGACGGCCCGATCCTGATGGACTGGCTGGAGACCGTTCAGGTCGAGGACGACCTGCAGGCCCAGCCGTTCCGCCTGCCGGTGCAGTGGGTCAACCGCCCCAATCTCGACTTCCGCGGCTTTTCGGGCCTGATCGCCTCGGGCGTGGTCAAGCCGGGCGACCGCATCCGCGTGTTGCCGTCGGGCCGCGAGAGCCGCGTCGAGCGCATCGTCACCCTGCCCGATGACCTGCCCCAGGCCGTGGCCGGCCAGTCGGTGACGATCACCCTGACCGACGAGATCGACATTTCGCGCGGCGACCTGATCGTCGCCGCCGATGCGCCCAGCCCCGTGGCCGGACAGTTCGAGGCGACCGTCGTCTGGATGGACGAAGAGCCTCTGCCGCCGGGCCGCGCCTATCTGCTGAAGATCGGCGCCCGCACCGTCGGGGCCAGCGTCACCGAGATCAAGCACCGGGTGAACGTCAACACGCTTGAGAAGTCTGCCGCCAAGCGGCTGGAATTGAACGAGATCGGGCTCGTGAACCTGTCGCTCGACCAGGCCGTGCCGTTCGAGGCCTATGCCGACAATCGCGAGTTGGGCGGCTTCATCCTGATCGACCGGATCAGCAACCGCACCGTCGGCGCGGGCATGCTGAACTTCGCCCTGCGTCGCGCCGACAATATCCACTGGCAACATACGGACGTCACGAAACAATCCCGCGCGGCGCTGAAGGGTCAGCGCGGCCAGGTCGTGTGGCTGACCGGCCTGTCTGGGGCCGGCAAGTCGACCATCGCCAATCTGGTTGAAAAGCGCCTGCACGCCCTGGGTCGTCACACCTATCTCCTGGACGGCGACAATGTCCGTCATGGCCTCAACAAGAACCTCGGCTTTACCGAGGAGGACCGGGTCGAGAACATCCGCCGGGTCGCCGAGGTGGCCAAGCTGATGGTCGACGCCGGCCTGATCGTGCTGACCGCGTTCATCTCGCCGTTCCGCGCCGAACGCCGTCTGGCCCGCGAGATCCTCGAGGGCGACGAGTTCATCGAGGTCTTCGTCGACACCCCCCTGGCTGTGGCCGAGCAGCGTGACGTCAAGGGCCTGTACGCCAAGGCCCGGGCGGGCCAACTGAAAAACTTCACCGGTATCGACAGCCCCTACGAGGCCCCCGAAACGCCCGAACTGCGCATCGACACCACGACCATGAGCCCGGTCGAGGCGGCCGAACGGATCGTCGAATGGCTGGAAGGCCGCGAGGTCGACTACGACATCTGAAGCCGTCCCGTGCGGCGGTTGAGGGCGATGGCTCCGGCCAGACCCAAGGCCGCCACGCCGGCCATGGCCAGATAGCCGTAGGACCCGAAGGCGTCGAACAGCGGCCCTGCGAACAGGGTCGCGACGCCCAGGGTGAAGCCGCCCGACAGGGCCGAGTTGATCGCCTGGGCGGCCGAGGCGTTGGCGGGCGGGGTCAGTTTCTCGATCAGACGAAGCGAGGCCAGGAAACTGGCCGCGAAGGTCAGGGCGTGCAGAAGCTGCATCGGAAACAGCATCCAAAGCGGCGGGGCGAAGGCATAGGCCAGCCACCGCAGCACCGCCGCCGCGCCGCCCAGGATCATCAGCTTTTCAGGTCCGATCTTGCGGCGCCAGGGCTCCAGGAACCACATGAAGGCCACCTCGGCGGCGACACCGACGCCCCACAGCAGGCCGATGACCGGCTCTGAAATCCCCTGCCCCCGCCAGAGGATGGTCGAGAAGCCGTAGTAGAAGGCGTGGGCGCCCTGGATCAGGCCGGCGGTCATCACGGCCAGCAGGAAGGTCCGGTCGCGAAGGAGCGATCCGAGACCTTTCCAGCGCTCCGACCCAACGGGCTTGGCGCCTTCGGCATGGACCCGCTCGGGCGGCACGAACACTGCGGCCGCAAGCGCCGTGAGGAAGGCGGCCGCCGCGATCCAGATCGGAATGATCGCCGGCGCCGCGACGGCCAGGACGACGCCCATGATCAGGTTGGCGACGATGAAGGCCGCCGAGCCCATGCCCCTTGGCAGGCCGTAATTGAACCCCTCGGTGCGCGCCCGTCGCAGGGTGATGACATCGACCAGGGGCGACACCGTCGACAGCAGCGTCTGGCCGATCAGCCAGGCGATGGCCAGGCCCAGGGCGCCGGGCGCGATCAGCAGGGCCGCGTAGCCCAGTCCGGCGCCCAGCGACAGCAGCACCATCGGCGAGCGCCGCAGGGTGAAGCCGTCGGCCCACACCGCCAGGGCGGGGCCGGTGAACGGCCGGGCCAGCATCGGTATGGCCAGGATCAGGCCGATCGCGGCGCCGCTCATGCCCCGGTCGCGCAGATAGGTGGCGATATAGGGCAGGCTGACGCCCGTCCCGAGATAGATCGCGACGTAGAAAAAGCTGAGCCGCGTCAGGCTGCTCATCGGCCGGCGCGGCCCATGTCGCCGACCAAGATCACCCCTCTTCCGCCCCGCCGAAGCGGGCCGTCCATTCGGCGATCATGTCCTCGTCGATCTTCTTGAAGAGCACTTCGGGCGCGCGCACCGAAAGCCCGGTCGGCAGCTTGTTGAGCTCGACCGCCGCGTCGTTCGACGGCCAGGCCGCCGGGACGTCCAGCGAGAAGGCCTTGGCGATCTCCCCGGCCGCGAACGGAATGAACGGCGCCGAGATCTTGGCGTACAGCGCCGCCAGATTCAGGGCGGTGCGAACGATGACGGCGGCCCGGTCGCGATCGGTCTTGATCGCGGTCCAGGGCGCGGCTTCCTGCAGATATTCGTTGCCGACCACCCACAGGGCCCGCAGGGCCTGGGCGCTCTTGCGCACCTCGATGGCGTCCATCTGTTCGGCCAGATCAGCCAGGCGGGCCGAGACGTCGGCGAAGAGCTTCTCTTCCAGCGGACCCGGCTCGCCGCCCTCGGGCACGATCCCGTCGAACTTGCCTTCGGTAAACTTCAGGATCCGATTGATGAAGTTGCCCAGCACGTCGGCCAGGTCGCGGTTCACCGAACTGGCGAACATCTCCCAGGTGAAGGCGGTATCCGAGCTCTCCGGCGCGTTCGACGTCAGGTACCAGCGCCAGAAGTCGGGCGGCAGGATCTCCAGCGCCGCGTCCATGAACACGCCGCGCTGGTTGCTGGTCGAGAACTTGCCGCCATACCAGTTGAGCCAGTTGAAGGCCTTGAGCATGTCGACGCTCTTCCACGGCTCTTCCGAGCCCAGGATCGTCGCCGGGAAGCTGACGGTGTGGAAGGCCACATTGTCCTTGCCCATGAACTCGACATAGCGAACGTCATCGGCGCCGGCGTCGGTGCGCCACCAGCGTTGCCAGTCACGGCCTTCCTCGGCCTCGGCCCATTCCTGCGTCGCGGCGATATATTCGATCGGGGCGTCGAACCAGACGTAGAAGACCTTGCCTTCCATGCCCGGACGCGGCGCGCCGTCCTTGACCACCGGCACGCCCCAGGCGAGGTCGCGGGTGATGCCGCGATCGATCAGACCTTCATCCAGGAACTTGTAGGCGATCGACTTGGCCAGGATGGGCCAGTCGCCATGGGTGTCGACCCAGGCCCTGATGCGGTCAGCCATTTTCGTCTGAAGAAGATAGAGGTGGCGGGTGTCACGCACCTCCAGGTTCCGCGAGCCGGAGATCACCGAATAGGCGTTCTTCAGGTCGGTCGGGTCCAGCAGGTTGCCGCAGTTATCGCACTGATCGCCGCGCGCCTTTTCGAAGCCGCAGTGCGGGCAGGTGCCCTCGATATAGCGGTCGGGCAGGAAGCGCTTGTCGTCGATGGAATAGACCATCTCGTCGACGCGTTCCTCGATCAGGCCATTGGCCTCCAGAACTTCGGCGAAGTGCTGGGTCAGCTTGCGGTTCTGGGGCGAGGACGAACGGCCAAACCAGTCCCAGGACAGGCCAAACGCGGCGGCGACGTCGCGCTGCAGGATGTGCTGTTCGGCGCAGTAGGTCTCGACATCCTGACCGGCGGCGGCGGCGGCCAGCTCGGCCGGGGTGCCATGCTCGTCGGTGGCGCAGATATAGAGGGTCTCATTGCCCCGGGCCCGCTGGAACCGCGCATAGACGTCGGCCGGCAGCATCGATCCCGCCAAATTGCCCAGGTGCTTGATGCCATTGATGTACGGCAGGGCGGAGGTGATCAGGATACGAGCCATGAGGCGCAAATCTTCCGGGGAGTCAGGGACCAAGGAAACAGGCGTTCGCATATAGAAGGCCGGGCCGCGAAACAAAAGCGCCGGACCGTTGACCAAACATCGTTATGCGGCTTCCCTTCCCCTTGGGTGAGCCGGACGGGACGATCCGGCCCCATCGGGGGACAACGCCTATGAAGAGCATCAACTGGCTGGGCCTCGTCGCGGCCCTGGTCGTCGGCCAGATCATCGGCATCGTCTGGTACGGCACGGTGTTCAGCGACGCCTGGATGGCGGCGATGGAAATGACCGAGGCCGAGTTTGTCGGAACCGAGTGGCGAATGGGCCTGGGCTTTATCAACATGGTCGTCATCCTGATCGGCCTGGACTGGCTGATCGGCCGGCTGGACGCCCGCAGCTGGGTGGGCGGCGCCAGGGTGGCCCTAGCGGCTTGCGTCTTCTTCGCCCTGACCGTGGTCAGCCTCGACTACGTCTACGCGGCCGGCAACCTGCCGCTGCTGTGGATCGATGGCGGCTATCAGTTGCTGACCTATGTGATCGGCGGGGCGCTGCTGGGCGGATTGCGGTTGAAGGCGAAGGCGGGGTGACACGGCGCCGCGACCTCGCGCGGAAACCGCCGAGTTGATGGAAAGGGTCGCGGAGCGTCCGGACCACGTCCGGATGAGAGATAGAAAATACCGTTTCGACGAAGCCGAGCGCTCCGCGTAACCGTTTTCCGCCAGCCTCCCGTCGGGTGGCCCTCTTAAGGCCTTACCGGGACCCGAACCGCGCCGTTTCCAGCGCGCTCCGGCGGTCGAAGAGGACGGGCTTTCAGCCAGACACGCCCTTTTGCCTTCAACCACGCCGACGGCGGGCGGGTCTGGCCAGCAACCAGATCCCGGACCGGTCGAGTATCCCCCTCGACCCCAGTCCCGCTCGATCACCCCCCGACGCCGCAATGGTCGCTGGCCTTGCGCCCTTTCCTCGCGACGAGGTGGGTACAGAATACGGGAGGTTTCAGCGCGTCTGATGGGCGCGGTCGGTTTATTTGCAAAGCTCTGCTCAGGCTAAGCTTTTCCCGAAAGACCAGGGGATAGCGCGCAGCTTATCCCCGCACTTGCCCCCTACGGGTCGCTTTGCGACCGTCTTCCCCCGGAGGGGGAAGATGAGGTCGGCGCGCTTCATCTTCCCCCTGAAAGGGGGAGGACGACCTGCGAAGCAGGTCAGGAGGGGGCCAGCGGCGTTGGCCGGGGGAGCGCTCCCACCGTGAGGGATTGAGGTCAAAGCCATTGCCCGCCAGCGGTCCGGACGCTAAGGAAGCCTCCGTCCGCTTCGCGCGGCGATTGGCCGGTTTAGCTCAGCTGGTAGAGCAGCGGTTTTGTAAACCGAAGGTCGCGGGTTCGATTCCTGCAACCGGCACCATTCCCCTAAGACGCCTTGGTCTCGGCGCCCAGGAACACCACCTTGGCGCCCTTCTGCACGGCCGCGCCCAGTTCGGCGGCGTCCCAGTTGGTCAGGCGCACGCATCCGTGCGAAGCGCGCTTGTTGACCAGCCTGGGATCGGGCGTGCCGTGGATGCCATAGGTGTCCTTGGTCAGGTCAATCCAGGTGGAGCCCACGGGGTTGTTAGGCCCAGGCTGGATGGTCAGCTTGCCCTTGGGCTTGCCGAAGGTCAGGCGCGAGGGGTCATAGGTATAGGTTGGCGCGGGCGCCACGGTGTTGACCGCCCACTCGCCGGTCGGGGCCGGGCGCTCGGTGCTGCCGACCGTGGCGGGATAGACCGCCAGCTGAACGGACTGGTCGTCGAAGGCGCGGACCTGACCACGAGCCTTGTCGATCTCGATACGCGCCACCTTGCCGGCCAGCTTGTCGGGACCGACGGCGGTGACGACGATGGACGTACCAGCCGCCGTGAAATCGACGCCGGGATTGAGGGCGCGCAGCAACGCCTCGTCGATGTGGAAACGTTCGGCCAAGGCCTCGACCACATCGCCGAACGACAGGGCCGGCAGCCTGGCCATGGCTTCATAGTCGTCCTTGGGGATGTTGGGCTGGAAGGGACCGGCGACATCCTCGGCGGTGATGACGTAGTCGGTCATCACCGGTCCGCCATCGCTGGCGACCAGGGCCTCCCATGAAACCTTGTCCAGCTGGCCATTGACCGGCAGCCCCCGGGCGGCCTGGAAGGCCTCAAGGGCCAGGGTGAGATTGGTTCCGGGCCGGCCGTCGATGACGCCGGGCGACAGATGGGCGCGGTCCAGCAGGACCTGGGCGCGGATCATCGCCGTCTTCATTCCCTCCGGATCGACCACGGCCGGATCAAGGACGGCCGCATCGATCGCCCGGGCCTGGGGCGAGGCGGAGGCCGTCACGGGGGCGGACGGCGCGGCAACCACGGGTACATTGGCCTGGGCCGCCGGCGTCGCCGCCGCCCGGGGTTCCGAGGCAGGGTCCGAGCACGCCGTCGTGGCGAAGAGACAGCCAAGCACAAGGGCGACGGAGCGCGGATCGAAGGGCATGGTGGAAACTCCAGACGGAACGACTGCCGGTCTGAAGCCTTCAGTCATGGCGAAGTTCCAAGACGCCTGGGGAGAAACGGTTGAAGCTGCTGCGCCCCCTGGCCTGGATCTTCGGCCTGCTCACCCTGGCGGTCGCCGCGTTCATCGTCTGGGTCGTCTGGCCTGGCGATGATCCCGTTCCATCGCCCCTGGTGACCGACCAGCCGCGCCCGTGGGAGCAGCAGGCCGCGACGCAGTATATTCCCTCGGTCGATCCGCCCGCCTCCGCTCCCAACGCTCAGCCAGACGAGAACTGCGAGTCCCGCCAGGCCCCGGCCGGCGCGCGCAGCGCCAACACGGCCTCGCTGAGCAGTATGATCTGGTACCCGTTCGGCCGGCCGGAAGTTGGCTGGGAGATCTATGCGCCCCGCATAGCCGCCGAGATCCGCACGCGCTGCGCGCCCTCCACCCCGGGTTTCGCGGCGGCTCTGGCGATCTGGCAACGCACCCACGGGCTGCAACCGTCCGGAATCCTGGACGGGAACACCTTCCAGCCGATGCTAAGCGGCTGGCATCTGGCGCGGCCATTCGTTCGGATCAACGCCCAGGGGATCTGTCCCGGCGCGCCGCCGCTATCGGCCCTGGAAACGGCGCGCTCCGAGGAAAGCTATGGCGGCAAGACGATCCAGCTGCGTCCCGGCGCGCTGGACTCCTATCGCCAGATGGTCAGTCAGGCCAAGGCGGCAGGCGTGGTCCGTCGTCCCGAGATCCTGACCATCTTCTCCGGTTTCAGAGATCCGGCCGCCGACGCCGAGCGCTGCGCGCGCGACAATAACTGCCAGGGCCTGGTGCGGACCATCTGTTCGGCCCATCGCACCGGCCTGGCCATGGACATCTACATCGCCGCCGCGCCCGGCTTTGGTCCCGACAGCTCGGCCGACGACAATCGTCGGGCCATGGCCCGCTCGGACGTGTTTCAGTGGATGATCGTCAACGCCGGTCGCTTCGGCTTCGTCAACTATCCCTACGAGCCCTGGCACTGGGAGTGGACGGGCGAGCCCCTGCTGCCGGGCGTGCCGATCAAGAGCCTGCCGCAGGCCGGATCGACGCCGGTGGATCCCACCCCCGTGCCGGCGCCGTTGCGTCTTCCGCGCTAGGGAACCAGTCCGGCTGTCGAGCGCTTATTGTGCAGGTTCGAGACCTATCCCCTCCCCTCGATCCCATCCCCTTGTACCACGCTCGCGTGCGCGGCCACTTCTCTCCAGCCCCTTGCGCCTCGCGCATCGGGCTGGAGCTTTTCTTCCCCCTCACCTTGAAGCCTCTCTCTTCCAAGGCAGCGCCCATGCTATGCGCGTGGCCGTATTCCTTGAGAGCCTCGCCGTGAACGCCCCTCGCCCGCCCGTGATCTTCATCGACGCCGACGCCTGCCCGGTGAAGGACGAGATCTACAAGGTCGCCGCGCGCTACGGGCTGAAGACCTATGTGGTCTCCAACAGCTGGATCCGCGTGCCCTTGACCCCGGCCGTCGAGCAGGTGGTCGTCGACGCCGGCCCCGATATCGCCGATGACTGGATCGCCGAACGGGCCCAGCCGGGCGACGTGGCCGTGACCAACGACATTCCGCTGGCCGACCGCGTGCTGAAGGCCGGAGCCGCGGCCCTGGCGCCCAATGGCCGGATCTTCACGCCCGACATGATCGGCTCGGCCCTGGCCTCGCGGTCGATCGGCGAGCACCTGCGCTCGATGGGCGAGATCACCGGCGGCCCCAAGGCCTTTGGCCCCAATGACCGCAGCAAGTTCCTGCAGGCCCTCGACACCGTGGTGGTCAAGGCCACGCGAGGCCGGCGATGATCGAGATCACCAGCTGGCTGCGCATCGACGACGACGAGATCATCGAGAAGGCGACCCGCGCCTCGGGTCCCGGCGGCCAGCACGTCAACAAGACCTCCACCGCCATCGAGCTGCGCTTTGATGTGCGAAACTCCCCGACCCTGCCCGAGGATGTGAAGGCGCGGCTGGAAACCCTGGGCGGCAGTCGCATGACCCTGGACGGCGTGCTGGTGCTGTTCGCCCAGGGCAGCCGCTCGCAGGAAATGAACCGTCAGGAAGCGCGCGACCGGCTGGTCGAGCTGATCCGGCGCGCGACAGAAAAACCCAAGCCTCGTCGGCCGACCAAGCCGACCTATTCCAGCAAGCTCAAGCGGCTGGAGACCAAGGGCAAGCGCGCGGGGATCAAGAGCCTTCGGGGCAAGCCCAAAGGCGACGACTAGAGAGCGACGACTACGCCGTCAGCGCCTCGGCGCGCTGGTTGAAACCCAGCACGTCCTGCTTCCACTCGGGCTCTTCGATCAGTCCGCCCAGGATCTTCTTCAGATAGCCCGTCATCACGACCTGCTCCTCGGCGGTCAGCTCGCTGCAGACCTCCTCGTTTAGCGGACGGATGTCGGCGCGGATGCGGGTGAGCAGAGCATCGCCGGCGGCGGTCAGGCTGACCACCACGATGCGGCGATCGGTCGGCGAGGTCTTGCGCTCGACAAGGCCGTCGCGGATCAGGCCGTCGATCGAGCGTGTCAGGGTGGTGCGGTCGCTGGCCGACAGCTTGGCCAGGCGGGTCATCGAGCACTCGCCGAAGCGCCGCAGGGCGACCATGGCGATCCATTTCGGGAAGGACAGGCCGTGCCGGGCGATGCAGTCGGAGGCCAGCGCGCGGCGATGCTGCTCGGTCTGATAGAGCAGATAGCTGAGATAGCTTGGCAGCGGCACGGCGTACTCTTCCCCGATGTCCTGAACCCGCATTGCGTCCCCCCGGGCGAGCGTGGGCGTCTTCATGTCATGAGGTCCGGGCCGGCGCAACAGAGGTCAGACCAGCACGACGTTGAATAGAGCGTGATCACGCAGGTCGCGTCTCGGGACCGCGATCCGCAGCCAAAAGAAACCCCGCGAGAGAGCTCGCGGGGTTAAGGCAGGGTGGGGTATTTTCGGAGGCTGCGAGGATCCCCGCGAGGATCAGGCGTCGGCCGACGCCCGGTTGCGGGCCCGGCCGCGGCTGAGCCAGTCATCGGGATAGGTCTCGCGCACGGTGATCGACTTGAACTGGCTGACAGGGATGCGCGCCGCGTCCCCGGGGTTGAGATCGCGCGACACCGAATGGCCGGCGAACTCTTCGATGATGGTGATCACCTGGCTGCTGCCGGCGGTGTTTTCGATCAGGACCATGTTCATGGGAATCTACTCAAGGCAGGCGATGAGGATTTGGAGACGGGCGGATGGCTCTCAGCCGAGACGTTGCTGAATCCGTTTTTCCGGAACGCCCTGGCGGGTCCAGGTCTCGATCTCGCCGGCCGACTGAAAGCGACGGAAGGCGCCCTGGGCGTGCTGGTCGCAATAGGAGCCGCGCTTGGGCTTCTCGCGGCCGCAAAAGCCGAAATCGTTCTGATCGGGATTGCCGATCGGCCAGCGGCAGGAATGGATCTCGAGGCCGAGGATGCCGGAGGTCGGCTCCAGCTCGACAATGGTCGGCGCGACCCGGATGACGGCGCTACGGGTCGGCGCGGGGGTGTTGGTCGGACGGGTCCTGACCTGGATGCGGCTGGACGAGCGAGCCGACGAGGTGCGCGGACGAACCGGCGCTTCGCGGGCGGTGATGCCCAGGCGATGAACCTTGCCGATAACAGCGCTGCGGCTGACGCCGCCCAGCTGCCGGGCCACCTGGCTGGCGCTCATGCCTTCCAGCCAGAGTTTCTTCAGAACCGCGGTCCGCTCTTCGTTCCAGTCCATCTTGTTTTTCCCAACCCAAGGCGGGGCAGCCCCCCCGCCTCTTTTGGGTAGGATCATGGTTAACGACCGTCAAATATTTATGTGCAGACCCACGGTTCGCGAATTCACCTTTTGTGAGAAGAATCATGAGCGTACCGATAATTGTCGCAGGGGCCGTTCTAGAACCGTGGCGGAAGCTTGACGGCATAACGGCGTTATACGAGAAATTGTGGCTCAGAACCTTCGCTGTAATTGAATGTGGCGCGGCGTCGCATACTTTGCGTCTTAGTGTCGCTCGGGGATTTTCATGCGCGTCTTTCACTCCGCCGCTTTCGTGGCGCTCTGCGTAATTCTGGCCGCCTGCTCGAAGGGTGAAGAGACGGCGGAAAGCACCCCCGCAGCCGTTCCCGCCGTCGCCGCCGGCCCCAGCGACGCCGAGAAGGCCGCGCTGCTGGCCAGTCTCCCCGCCCCTTACGGCACCGGCGACCTGGCCAACGGCCAGCGCAAGTTCGCGCTCTGCCGCTCCTGCCACACGATCACCGAGGGCGGACCGGCCCTGACCGGCCCCAACCTGTATGGCGTATTCGGCCGCCAGGCCGGCGCGGCCCCGGACTATGCCTATTCTCCGGCGGTCAAGGCGGCCGGCTTTGTCTGGGACGGCGAGCATCTGGACAAGTGGCTAGCCGACCCGCGCGGCTTCATGCCCGGCACCAAGATGTCGTTCGCGGGTCTTAAGGACCCCAAGGATCGCATCGATCTGATCGCCTATCTGAAGGTCGAGACGGGTTACAAGCCGGCGCCGTGATGACCGAGGCCGAGGCGCTGCTAACCCGGCTCTTCGAAGCCTATAATCGCCGCGACTTCCCGGCCTTCGCCGCCGGCTTGCGAGAGGACGTCAACTGGCCCGACCAGACCCGCGGCGGCCGTCTGGTGGGCCACGCTGCTCTGCGCGCCTATTGGGCGGCCAACGACCAGTCCATCCGGGTTGAGGTGGCGCCGATCGCCATCACGGTCGAGGACGACGGTCGGGTGCGGGTCGATCTCAATCAGGTTGTGCGCAGCGTGACGGGAAGCCTCTGGTCCGACCTCGAGGTGCGGCAGTATTACACGCTTCACGACGGCAAGGTTTCGCGCATGGATATCGGATACCCCGACGAACCCGGCGCAGCGCCATGACACCCTTGGAAGCCCGTAAACCCAAGCCCCATCGCGCGTTCGACAGCGGCAGGAGTGCGCTCTGATCACCCCGATGGACGGCGAAGACGACAGGCATGAAGCGGACGCCGCGGTGGAAGCCCTGCTGACGGCGCTCTATGACGCGATCGATCGTCAGGACCTTGAGGCGGTCGTGGCGCTGTTCGGACCCGACGCCCGCATTCCCGACAGTCTGGAAAGCGTCACCGTGGTGGGGCGCGATCAGATCCGGGCCTATTATCTGCGCCAGTTCGCGACGATCCAGGTTGGAACATCGCTGCTCTCAACCCGTCGCCTGCCCGATGGCCGGGTCGAGGCCGACCTGCATGTCCAGCTGCGCGGCGCGTCGGGCGGGTCATGGGGTGAACGTCGGGTCAAGGCGACCTACCGCATAGACGACGGCAAGATCAGCGAAATGGTTGTCGATGAGGCCGTCGGAATCTGAGATGCGGCGCGAGCGGTCCCTGCTAACCAAGGCCTATGAAGCCTACAACGCCCGAGACCCCGTGGCGCTCGGCGCCTTGCTGCATGAAGACGTGGAGTGGCCCGACAGCCTGGAAGGCGGGTTCCTGAAGGGCCGCGCGGCCGTCGTCGACTACTTCGCCCGGCAGTTCGACCTGATGCAGTTGGACGCCCGTCAGGTGACCGTGCGCCAAGAGCCGCCGGCCCGGATCGTGCTCGACATCCAGTACGCGGTCAGAAGCCGTGAAGGCCAGCTGTGGTCCGACACCCGCGCCGTGCTGGCCTATGACTTCGCCGACGGCCTGATCCGGCGCATGACGATCCTGGAAGGGCTCTAGAGCATTTTCCGACGAGGTGGACGCCGGTTCGTCGTCAGAAAATGCGTCAAAACAAAAGACTAGAGCATTTCACCGATCCAGCCGGATCGGAAAATGCTCTAGGCCAGCAGATCCGCGCAGGCGTCGAGCACCGCCTCCGCGTCCAGGCGATATTTCCCGTAGAGATCAGGCAGGTCGCCGGACTGGCCGAAGGTTTCCAGTCCCAACGCCCGCACGCGCTGGCCGCGCACCGAACCCAGCCATGACAGCGCCAGGGGCGAGCCATCGGTCAGCGTCACCAGACCCGCATCGCGGTCCAGCGTGGACAGCAGGCTCTCGATGGTCGAGACGCGAGGAGCGTTCCCGGCGCCCTCTCCCGTCCAGCGCGCCCGTCCGCCGCGCGTCCAGTCGCGGTGCAGGACATCGGCCGAGGTCACGGCCAGCAGGCCGGCCTCGGGCATGTCTTCGGCCACGGCCTCGAACGCCGCCAGGGCCTCGGGCGCAAGGGCGCCGCTGAAGACCAGGGCCAGCTTCGCGCCGGGCGCGGGCGGCCTCAGCCAGTAGGCGCCGTCGATGGTTCCCTGCCGCCAGGCGTCATCGGCCCGCTCTGGCTGGGCGATGACCCGGGTCGACAGCCGCAGATAGGTCGAAGCGCCGTCCGGAGCCTGGATCCGGTCGAAGGCATGGGCCATCAGCACCGCCGTCTCGTCGGCGAAAGCCGGCTCGTAGGTGTCGAGGCCCGGCTGGGCCATGCCGATGACCGGCCCGTTGATCGACTGGTGCGCGCCGCCTTCGGGCGCCAGCGTCAGGCCGCTGGGCGTGGCGACCAGCAGGAAGCGGGCGTCCTGGTAGCAGGCATAGTTCAGCGCATCGAGACCCCGCGCGATGAACGGATCGTACAGCGTGCCGACCGGGAACAGCCGCTCGCCAAACAGCGGCGCGGTCAGGCCCAGGGCGGCCAGGACGATGAAGAGGTTGTTCTCGGCGATGCCCAGCTCGACGTGCTGGCCGGTCTCGACCATCGACCAGACCTGGGCCGAGGGGATGCGCCGGCGCTTGAAGACGTCTTCGTGCGCGCGACGGTGGAAGACCCCGCGACGGTTCACGAACCCGCCCAGATTTGTGGAAACCGTGACGTCGGGCGAGGTGGTCACCACCCGGCCCGAGAACTCGTCGGTGCGGCGGGAAATCTCGAACATCACCTTGCCGAACGCGGCCTGGGTCGACTGCTCGCCGCCGCCCGCGACGGCTTCGAGCAAGTCGTCGGCGCCGGGCGTCGCCACGGTGGGAGCGACATGCTGGCGCTGGACATCAGCGGCGAAGGGCGCGCGGGCGATCAGGCCCTTCAGGGCCGTGCGCTCGGCGCTCGACAGGCCTGACAGTGGATCCCATTCCTCCCCCTCGAGCACACCCAGCCTCTGGCGCAGCTCGGCGATCTGGGTCGGGGTCATCAGGCCGGCGTGGTTGTCCTTGTGGCCCTGGAACGGCAGGCGCAGGCCCTTGACGGTGTAGGCGATGAAGAAGCGCGGGGCGTCGTCGTGACTGGCCCGCTCGAACGCCTCCAGCAGGGTCTCCAGGCAGTGGCCGCCCAGCTCGGTCATCAGCTCGCCCAGGTCGACATCCTTGTAGGACGCGATCAGGGCCAGGGTGTCGGCGTCGTCGGCCAGGTCGGCGTTCAGGCGCTCGCGCCAGGCCGCGCCGCCCTGATAGGTCAGGGCCGAATAGAGGTCGTTGGGCGCGGTCTCGATCCACGCGCGCAGCGCCTCGCCGCCCGGCCTGGCGAAGGCCTCGCGCTGGCGCCTGGACCATTTCAGGGTCTCGACCGTCCAGCCGGCGGCCTCGAAGATCTCGCCATAGCGGGTGAACATCCGGTCCTGGGTGGTCGCATCCAGGCTCTGGCGATTGTAGTCGACGATCCACCAGGCGTTGCGGACGTCGTGCTTGCAGGCCTCGATCAGGGCCTCGTAGATGTTGCCCTCGTCCAGCTCCGCGTCGCCCAGCAGCGAGATCATCCGGCCCATGGCCTCGGGCTTCACGGCCCCGCGCGCCGCCAGATAGTCCTGGGCCAGGGAGGCGAAGGCAGTCATGGCCACGCCCAGTCCCACCGAGCCGGTGGAGAAGTCGACGTCGTCGACGTCCTTGGTGCGCGAGGGATAGGACTGCGCGCCGCCCAGCGAACGGAAGCGCTTGAGATTGTCCAGGCTCTGGCGGCCGAACAGATGCTGGATGGCGTGGAACACCGGGCTGGCGTGCGGCTTGACCGCCACCCGGTCCTGCGGCCGCAGCGCCTTCATGTAGAGCGCCGTCATCAGGGTGGTCATAGAGGCGCAGGAGGCCTGGTGGCCGCCGACTTTCAGGCCGTCACGGCTCTCACGCAGGTGGTTGGCGTTGTGGATCGTCCACGAGGCCAGCCAGAGAATGCGTTCCTCGATGCGGCGAAGGAGCGCAATCTCCTGCCGCTTCGCGGTCATTGAGCCGTCAGGCATGCTTCCTCACCCGTTTATGCCGGTGAGGATTGCCCCTCACCGCTTTGTTCCCGGGCTTCATAGTCCTCGATCTGCCGCGCCGTCCACTCCGGAGACTTCGTGTAGCGGGCCAGCAGGTTGTAGAAGACCGGCACGACGAACAGGGTCAGCAAGGTGGCGAAGATCGCGCCCATGAAGATCACGGCCCCGATGGTCTGGCGGCTGCCCGCCCCGGCCCCGGTCCACAGCACCAGAGGCAGAGCGCCCATGGCGGTGGCGATCGAGGTCATGATGATAGGCCGCAGGCGCAGGGCGGCGGCTTCGATCACCGCCTCCTTCACCTTCAGGCCCTCGTCGCGCAGCTGGTTGGCGAACTCGACGATCAGGATGCCGTTCTTGGCGGCGATGCCGACCAGGATGATCAGCCCGATCTGGCTGTAGGTGTTGATGGTCGAGCCGGTCATCAGCAGGCCAAACAGGCCGCCCAGAACCGCCAGCGGCACGGTCATCATGATGACGGCCGGGTGGATCCAGCTCTCGAACTGCGCGGCCAGCACCAGGAAAACCAGCAGCAGGGCCAGGCCAAAGGCAATGCCCACCGCGCCCGACGCTTCCAGATAATCCTTGGCCTGGCCGCCCCACTTGATGCTCACGCCGGGGGTCGGCCGGGACTCCGCCTGATCCTGCAGGAACTTCACGGCGTCCTCGACGGTGTAGCCGGGGGCCAGTTGCGCGGTGAGGGTCACCGAGCGCAGGCGGTCAACGCGCGGACGGTCAGGCGTGTCGCCGCGCAGCTGGGTGGTGACCACGGTGGACAGCGGCACCAGGGTTCCCGACTGAGTGCGAACCTGCAGCTGGTCCAGGTCGGCGACGCTGCGGCGTTGCTCCAGGGTGGACTGCAGGATGACATCGTATTCCTGGCCGTTCTTGATGTAGGTCGTGGCGCGCCGCGACCCGAACATCGTCTCAAGCGCCCGACCGATGGACTGGGCCGAGATGCCCAGGCTGGCGGCCTTGTCGCGGTCGATCTGCACCGACAGGCGCGGCGAGGTCGGCTCGTAGTCGATGCGCGGACGCGACAGGCCCGGATTGTCCTGGGCGGCTTCCAGCATGGGCTTGAGCCAGTTGGCCAGCTCCACATAGTCGTTGCCGACAGCGATCAGGTCGACGTTCGTCCCACCGCCACCGCCGCCGCCGCGCTGGAAGGCGCCGCGCACGCTGGCCACGGCGCGCACGCCGGTGATCTTGCTGAGGGTCTTGTTGAGTTCGGCGGCGACCTCGTCAGCCGTCTTGTCGCGCTCGCCCCAGTCCTTGAGCACCAGAACGCCGTTGCCGGTGTTGAACTGGCTCTGACCAAAGCGCGGCACCGAGATGATGGTCCGATCGGCGACGCCGTCGGCGCGATATTTCTCAAGCTGGCGCTCGACCTCGTTGGCGGCCTTGACGGTGTAGTCGAAGCCCGCGCCCTCTGGGCCGTTGATGTTGATGTCGACGCGGCCGCGATCCTCGGCCGGCACCATTTCCTTGGGCAGCATCACGAAGAGGCCACCGGCGGCCGCCGCCAGAATGATGACCACGGCGCCGGTCGCCCAGCTGGCGGCGCGGGCGGCCAGAAGACCTTCCAGCGAGTGGCGATAGCTGTCCTTCAGCCTGTCCATCGCCCAGTCGACCTTGCGGGCCAGCCAACCGCCCGTGCCCGCCGGGCGCAGCAGCTTGGACGCCAGCATCGGCGACAGGGTGAAGGCCAGCAGGGCCGAGAACGCCACGGCCGCCGCGATGGCCACGGCCAGCTCGACGAACAGACGGCCCGTATAGCCCGGCAGGAACATCAGCGGCGCGAACACCGAGATCAGCACGACCGTGGTGGCGACCACCGCGAAGAACACCTGACGCGTGCCGCGCAGGGCGGCCACGGGGGCGGGCTCGCCCTCGTCGACGCGGCGCTGGATGTTTTCGACCACGACGATCGCGTCATCGACCACCAGGCCGACGGCCAGCACCAGGGCCAGCAGGGTCAGGAGGTTCAGCGAGAACCCCATCGGCGCCAGCACGATGAAGGTCGACAGAATGCAGATGGGCGCGATGATCGACGGGATCAGCGCGGCGCGCCAGCTGCCCAGGAACAGCAGGTTGACCAGGGCCACCAAGCCGATCGAGATTCCCATGGTGACCCACACCTCGTGGATCGCCTCGGCGGTGAAGACCGAGTTGTCGACGGCCTTGATGAGTTGCGTGCCAGGGGGCAGCGTCTTGTTGATTTCCGCGATCTCGGCGTCGACCACCTTGGAGATGGCGACGTCATTGGCCTGGGACTGGCGGGTCAGGAAGATGCCGACCTGATTGACCGTGTTGCCCCGGAACAGCTTGCGGCGCTCGTTGGAACCTTCTTCCACCCGCGCCACGTCGCCAAGCCTGACGACGAAGCCACTGGCGTTGGCCGCCCGAAGCGGCAGTTTGAGGAAGTCCTCCGGCTTTGAATAGCTGCGCGTCACCCGGATGGTGAAGTCCTTGCTGTCGCTCTCCAGCGAGCCAGCGGGCAGTTCGACGTTCTGGCTGTTGAGCGCGTTCTCGACGTCGTCGACGGTCACGCCGCGGGCGGCCATGGCGTCGGGATTGAGCCAGATGCGCATGGCGTACAGCTGGCCGTTCAGGCCGGCCTGGGCCACGCCGGGCACGGTCGACATCCGCTCGACCAGATAGCGGTCGGCATAGTCGGCCAGCTCCAGCGGCGACAGGCTGGTCGAGGTCAGGTTCAGGATGATGATCGGCGAGCTGTCGGCCGTGGCCTTGGCGATCTGCGGGGGATCGGCCTGGTCGGGCAGGTTGGCCGAAACGCGGCTGACCGCGTCGCGCACATCGTTGGCGGCGTCGTCCAGATCACGGTCGAGCGTGAAAGTGATGCTGATCTGCGAGCGACCGTCACGCGACGAGGAATTGACGCGGTCGATGCCCTGGATGCCCGAGACCTGGCGCTCGATCACCTGGGTGATGCGCTCCTCGATCACTTCGGCCGAGGCGCCGCGATAGGCGGTCGAGACCGACACCACCGGCGGATCGACATTGGGCAGTTCGCGGATCGGCAGGCCCGTGAAGGCGGCCAGGCCGATGACGCAGAGGAGAATCGCCGCGACGGCGGCGAAGACCGGGCGGCGGACGGAAAGATCCGAAATCATCAGTTCGCCTTGCGACCAGCGTCGCCGGCGCCGGCGCCAGGCTTCTTGCCGCCCTGACCGCCGCCGATCGGCGCGCCGTCCTGCACGCGGTTGAGGCCGTCGGCCACGATCTTGTCGCCGGGCTTCACGCCCGAGCTGATTTCAACGAAGCCGCCAGAAGCAAGGCCGGTCTCGACATTGGTGCGACGCGCCACCTGTCCCTTGGGGCCCTTGGCGATCACGAAGACCGAAGCCTGGGTGCCTTCGAACTGAACCGCGGCCTCGGGCACGGCGGGGGCGGTGCGCACGCCCTGATCGATGGAAACCTTGACCAGCATGCCCGGCTTCAGGCGACCGCCCGGATTGGGAAACTCGGCGCGGGCCTTCAGGGCGCGGGTGGTGGGGTCGATACGCGTATCGATCTGGGCGATGCGGCCCTGGAACGTCTCACCCGGCAGGGCGTCAGGCCGCGCCGAGATCGGCAGACCTTCGCGCAGGGTGGCCAGATAGCGGTCGGGCACCGAGAAATCGACACGGATCACCGAAACATCGTCGAGGCTGACAATGGCCGTGCCCGGGCTGATCAGGGTGCCGGGCGCAACATCGGAAATGCCCACGCGACCGGAGAACGGCGCGCGGATCACGCGATCCAGTTTTTGGGCCTGGGCCGAGGCGACGCCGGCGCGCGCGGTCTCGACGGCGGCCAGATATTGTTCGGCGGTGGCGCGCGGCGCGACGCCACGATCGGCCAGGGTCTTCCAGCGCTGATAATCACGCTCGGCCTGGGCAAGGCGCACCCGGGCCTCGGCGATGCCGGCGTCCTCGCTGGCGGACTTCAGATCGACCAGCACCTGACCGCGCGACACGGCCTGGCCATCGACGAAGTGTACGGCGGTGATCATCTCTGCGGTGTTGGAGGTGATCGTCACCGATTGCAGGCCCTTGGCCACGCCCAGCACCTCGATGCGATCGGTGAAGGCCTTGGTCGAGACCACGGTCTGGGAGACGCTGGTGGCCCGCCCGCCGCCGCCGGGACCGCCCTGCCCCGGAGCCTTTTGACCGAACGCCAGCTTCATGCCCCCGACAACGAGCATGATGACCACAGCAGCCAACGCCGCCAGAAGGAAGAAATGCCTGCGGATCAAGGAAGAGACTCCGATCGCCGAAGGGACTCGGCGGAGGGGACAAGGTGCGGGGACATATGCCGCCACCCTAAACCCACGTCCAGTGACAGCAGGATGACGGACCATTTCAGTCCTGCAACACTCAAAATCCGCGCCAGATCCCCAGCACCACGCCGCGATCCCGTGCAATCTCGCGACCCGCGAGGGTTTGCCGCCAACCGGCCTGCACGCTCCAGGCGCCAAAGCCGCGAACGACCGACAGTTCGGCCTTTATCCAGCTGGATTTCCGAGGCTTGGCGTCCGCCTCGCCGGCATAGGTCTGGGCCATCACCAGCCAGTTGCGCGCGGGTCGAAGGCCCAGGGTCGCATCCATCCGGGTCTCGTCGGCGAGGCCCGATCGCCGCAGACGGGCCAGTTGCAGATCTGAAAAAATTTCGCCCCGGCGGGTCGTCACCGCTCGCCCCAGAAGCAGTCGCGCCTCAAGATCGACCTCGCCCTGTCCCGGCGCCGCATAGCCGGCGTTCCGGCCGACGCCCGCCTCGGCCGCGCCAAGATAGATCGCCGCGACCGTCCGAGGCCGCCTCAGCACCGCATAGCGCAGCCCCAGCTCGACAGGCCCGCGACCTTCGTAGCGGACGAACGGATCCCGCCCTCTGGTCAGCCCGGCCCTGGCCTGCAGGGTCAGGCGATCGGTGACGCCATGCTCGATGAAGACCGAGGCGGTCTCGTCCTCCCGTCGGCCCAGGTCGAGCAAGGCCCCGTCGGCGTCAAAAACTTGGTCGGCCGATTGTCGCTCGACCTTGGCGATGACCTGGGTCTGGCCCTTCGCCATCGGCCACGCCCCGGCCGTGGCCTCGCCGCCTGACAGGCAAAGAAAAGCCGCCGTGATCGCCAGGATCACGGCGGCTGACTTTCGTCGATAGCGGATTGTCAGTCGGCGTAGCCGGGCGACTCCCGATCCAGCTTGCGCAGGCAGCCCGGCCAGGCCAGGCCCGCGATCATGCCGAGCCCGCCGCCCGTCTGGCTGCGCACCTCGGCCTGAGCGTGCTCCGGCGCCATCAGGACGTTGTCGCGTCCGGCCGAGAGGGCCATCACCTGCTGACTGCACGCGCGCTCCAGGAAGAACATCCCCATCCAGCACTCGGCCGCGGTCGAACCCGCCGACAAGGTGCCGTGGTTCCGAAGCATCATCAGCTTCTTGTCGCCGAGATCGGCCACCAGCCGTTCCCGCTCGTCAAGATTGAGCGCAATGCCTTCATAGTCGTGATAGGCGAGTTGAGGCAAGACGATAAGCGCCTGCTGCGCCAGCGGCAGCAGACCTTCCTTGTGCGTCGAGACCGCGACGCCCTGGTCGGTGTGCAGGTGCATCACATAGTGGGCGTCTTCCCGCGCCGCGTGGACGGCCGAGTGGATGGTGAAGCCCGCCGGATTGATGAAGTACGGCGTCTTGTCGATGACGTTGCCGTCCAGATCCACCTTGACCAGCGCCGAGGCGGTCATCTCGCCGAAGAACAGGCCGTAGGGGTTGATCAGGAAGTGATGCTCCGGCCCCGGAATGCGGGCCGAGATGTGGGTGAAGATCATGTCGTCCCAGCCGTGCAGCGCGACCAGGCGATACAGGGCGGCCAGATCGACGCGCGCCTGCCACTCGGCGTCGCTGACCTTGCCCCTGAGGGACGTGCTGATGGACGTGGCTCCGTCGGCCATGGGAGGCCTCCCTAGGTTATCATTGTTGAGTTGAAGGTCGCGCCGGGGGCGTCCAGCGTCAAGTCCGCGTCTTCACGGAAGCCAGGACTTGCCAGCCGTCCCCGCACGCCCGACGGTCAGCCGGGAGACGATCTTCAGGGGAATCGTCGGGCGGGAGACCTTTCAAGCATGCTGACCCTTCTGGGCGTGGCGGTGATCGTCGTGGGCTTCGCCCTGCGCTTCAATCCGCTGCTGGTGGTCGTCGCCGCGGCCCTGACCGCCGGGATGGCCGCGGGGCTCGGCCCGCTCGATGTGCTGGCCGCCTTCGGCAAGGCTTTCAACACCAACCGCTATGTCACCATCGCCTGGCTGGTCCTGCCTGCCATCGGCGTGCTGGAGCGGTCTGGCCTGCAGGAGCGGGCCCGCATGACGATCCAGGGCCTGAAGGGCGCCAGCGCCGGCAAGCTTCTGCTGACCTATCTGGCCCTGCGCCAGATCACCGCCGCCCTGGGTCTGACCCACGTGGCCGGCCATGCCCAGACCGTCCGCCCCCTGGTCGCGCCGATGGCGGAAGCCGCCGCCGAAAATGCTGGTCCTGTCGACGAGCCGTCTCGCGAGCGCATCAAGGCCATGAGCGCCGCCACCGACAATGTCGGACTGTTTTTTGGCGAGGACATCTTCATGGCCATCGGCTCGATCCTGCTGATCGTCGGCTTCCTCGACCAGAGCGGCATCACCGTCGAGCCGCTGCACCTGTCGGTCTGGGCCATTCCAACCGCCATCGCCGCCTTCCTGGTGCACGGCGCGCGGCTGCTGCTGTTTGACCGCAAGCTGGCGACGAGCAGGACTGGAGCTGACGCATGATCGGCCTGCCGCTGGTCTATCTGATCGCCGGCGCCATGTTCGCCGCCTTCGCCCTGCTGAGCGCCGGTGACCGGACCAACGCCAGGCGCTGGGGCAACGCCGCATTCTGGGCCCTGGTCTCGGTCAGCTTCCTGCTGGGCGATCATCTGGGCGACCTGGGCAACGGCTTCCTGGTGCTGGGCCTGGCCCTGCTGGCGGGAACCGGCCAGCTGGGCGTCGGCGCACCGAAGAGCACGACGCCGGAAGAACGCCAGATCCTGGCCGAAAAGCTGGGCGTCCGGCTCTTTCTGCCGGCGCTTGTCATCCCGCTGATCACGCTGATCGGCACGTTCGCCTTCAAGGCCATGACCCTGAACGGGGCGCCGCTGGTCGAGGCCAAGCATGCGACCCTGATCTCTCTGGCCCTGGCCGCGATCGTGGCGGCCATCCTGGCCCAGGCGCTCTTCAAGCAGCCGCCCGCCTCGCCCCTGCAGGAAGGTCGTCGCCTGATGGACCTGGTCGGCTGGGCGGCGCTGCTGCCGCAGATGCTGGCGGCGCTCGGCGCCGTCTTCGCCTTGGCCGGGGTGGGCAAGATCATCGGCGACCTGGCCGTGGCCTGGACGCCGGTCGACAGTCGCTTCGCCGTGGTCGCCGCCTACTGCCTGGGCATGGCTGGCTTCACCATCCTGATGGGCAATGCTTTCGCGGCGTTCCCGGTCATGACCGCGGGCATCGCCCTGCCCCTGGTGATCGGCCGGTTCGGCGGCGATCCGGCCGTGGTCTGCGCCATCGGCATGCTGTCGGGCTTCTGCGGCACCCTGCTGACGCCGCTGGCCGCCAACTTCAACCTTGTGCCGGCGGCCCTGTTGCAATTGAAGGACCGTTACGGCGTGATCCGCGCCCAGGCGCCGACCGCCGTCCTCATGCTGGTCATCAACATGGTCCTGATGAATGTCCTCGCCTTCAGGGTCTAGCGCCCCCAGCCCTGCACCTTCGAGTCTGGCCCGCCCAAGTCTGGCTCAATCCACGGCGTCACGCTTCGCCAAGATCGCCCTGGGCCACATCGCGCGCGAATATCCCAACAAGCTGGACCATGTGCTGGCCGGCGACGCCGACGCCCGCACGCCCCGCGACCTGCACCCGATCTTCTTTGGCAGCTTTGACTGGCACTCCTGCGTCCACGGCTACTGGCTCCTGGCCACCCTGCTGCGGGCCCGCCCCGAGATGGCCGAGGCGGAAACGATCATCGCCCTCTTCGACGACGCCTTTACCGAGGAGAAGGTCGCCGCCGAGATCGCCTATCTGGCCCGTCCCGAAAGCCGGGGCTTCGAGCGGCCCTATGGCTGGGCCTGGAGCCTGATGCTGCAGGCCGAACTGATGCGGCACGGAGATCGTCCCTGGGCCGCGCGCCACGCGCCGCTGGCCAGGGTCTTCGTCGAGCGCTTCGAGGCCTTCCTGCCGCTGGCCGACTATCCGGTGCGCGCGGGCGTTCACACCAACACCGCCTTCGCCCTGGTCCTGGCGTCGGAATATGCCGACATGACGGGCAACGCCGTCTTCCGCCAGCTCCTGACCACCAAGGCGATGATCTGGTACGGCCAAGACGCCGCCTGTCAGGCCTGGGAGCCCTCGGGCGACGACTTCCTGTCGCCGGCCCTGATCGAGGCCGAGGCCATGCGCCGGCTGCTGCCGCGCGAGACCTTCGAGATCTGGTTCGTGCGTTTCCTGCCCGACCTGGCTCGAAAACAACCCGTGACCCTGTTCACGCCCGCCCGCGTCAGCGACCGCACCGACGGCAAGATCGCCCACCTCGATGGCCTGAACCTGTCACGCGCCTGGTGCTGGCGAACCCTGGCCGGCGCCCTGCCCGAACTCGACCCCGCCAAGCCCCTGGTCATCAACGCCGCCATGTCGCACCTGACCGCAGCCGTGCCGCATGTGGCCGGCGACTATATGGGCGAGCACTGGCTGGCGACGTTCGCGATGCTGGCCCTGACCAACGGCTGAGGCCCCCCGCCGGAACCCCGGATCCGGTAGAGTCCCGCGCGATTTTACAGTGTTTGACTTTTAGCGCCGGGCGACCGGCGTTAACGCTACCTTGCAAATCTTGGACAAGGCCCAGGGATTGGCGCCCCTTTTACAGTAAGATCGAGTGCCTCCATGCGGTGCGATACTTTCAGCGACGACGCCAAATCCTATCAACGTATCGAAGTGATAGAGGCGTCCACCGGCTGGGTGGTCTCGAAAGAAGGCCGCACGATGGGCCGGTTTGAAGACGTTGAAGCCGCCTACAAGAACGCTCTGGCGATCTGCGACGCGCTGTTCGATGCGGGCGTGCGCGCCTGCGTCAGGCAGTCCCCGCCCCTGCACGCCTGAGGCCGCGCTTCGGCCGGCGCACGGCTCTAGAGATTTCCTTTAGCGAAGCCGTATCCCGAGCTCTGCTTTTTCGCGCCCATTTTGAGCATTCGGCCCGCCCGATATAGGCGGTAAGATTTTTGGTTAATATCAATTTCAAATATATGACAGTGAGTATGGCTATTTATACGGCCCAGAAGCGCGGAAATTTCAGTAAGCCGCGTCATAAATTTAGGGAATACGATATGTCAGACCGAGATCATGGTGAAGATCTTGGCGAATGCCGCAAGATCGAAGTGATCGCCACGCCCGCCGGCTGGCTTGTCACCGAGGAAGGCCTTCTGAAAGGCTGTTTTGGCAATATCGAAGACGCCTATCTCAAAGCCCTGACAATCTGCGCGACCCTTTTCGACGAGGGAACACTCGCGCGCGTGTTTCAGACAAATCCGACCACGCCGTACGGGCCGAATGCCCCCTGCCCGCAATCATGAGGTCTACCGTGCCCATGGATGAATTGGCGCAAGCCCGCAGAAAACGCCTCATCAGCAACGGCCTCTTCTCGCCGCAGATCGGTGAGATCGCTGAAGCCCTGGTCGCGCTGGACGGCGTCGCGCCGCGAAAACTGGTGATCGACAACATCGCCCGCCGCAGGGGCGCGCCGGAAGCGTCCGAGGCGCTGAAGCGTGAACTGACCCTGGCCCTGGAACTGCACTGCGTGCAGGCCGAATCGGAGGGGCGGATGGCGGCCTTCGTCTCGGGACCGCGCGTGTGGTCCCTAACCGCCGACGCCTATGATTTCCTCAGACAGCACATGAGGCCCGCGGCCCATGGCTGACCGCAGCCTGTCCTACACCCTGAAGACCGTGTCCGTGATCGTCGCCGCCGGCTTCCTGTCCGGGGTGGCGCTGGGCCTTCTGGTCCTCGCGCCTGGCTAGCCGACGGCTCAGTCGCCCCGGTCGCCCTTCATCAGCCGCGCCTTGTCGCGCTGCCAGTCGCGGGCGGCTTCGGTTTCGCGCTTGTCGTGGTTCTTCTTGCCCTTGGCCAGGCCGATCTCCAGCTTGGCCAGGCCCTTCTCGTTCCAGTAGAGCTTGAGCGGGATCAGGGTGCGGCCGTCGCGCTGGACGGCGCCGATCAGCTTTTCGATCTGCTTCTTGTGCAGCAGCAGCGTGCGATGCCGGCGCGGCTCGTGATTGAAGCGGTTGGCGTGACCGTAAGGCGGGATGTCGGCGTTGATCAGCTTGATCTGCTTGCCTTCGACCGAGGCATAGGACTCGGCGATATTGGCCCGGCCGACGCGCAACGACTTGACCTCGGTGCCGGTCAGCATGATGCCGGCCTCGAAGGTTTCCTCGATGAAGTAGTCGTACCGGGCGCGCCGGTTCTCCGCGATCGGCTTGGTCATCAGACCAGACCCGCCTCGCGCATGGCCTCCAGGATCGCCGGCTTCACGGCGTCGGCGCACGGCGCGATCGGCAGGCGCACGTCGGGCTGGCACAGGCCCAGATGGGCCATGGCGAACTTGGTCGGCGCGGGCGAGGAATCCAGGAACAGCGCCTTGTGCAGCTGGACCAGGCGATCCTGGCCATAGAGCGCGGTCTCCCATTCGCCCTTCAGGCAGGCGTTGATGAAGGCCGAACAGGCCTCGGGCGCGACATTGCAGGTCACGGAGATCACGCCATGGCCGCCATGGGCCATGTAGCCCAAGGCCGTGGGATCATCGCCCGACAGCATCACCCAGTCAGGACCGCACAGGATGCGCTGCATGCTGGCCCGGACCAGATCGCCGGTCGCGTCCTTGATGCCGATGATGTTGGGCAGCTTGGCCAGGCGCGCCAGGGTCTCGTTGGAGATGTCGACGCTGGCCCGGCTGGGCACATTGTAGACCAGCACCGGCAGCTGGACGGCGTTGTTGATCGCCTCGTAGTGGCGATACAGGCCTTCCTGGCTGGGACGGTTGTAATAGGGGGTCACCACCAGGGCCGCATCGGCGCCCACCGCCTTGGCGTGAGCGGCCAGCTCGATGGCTTCGTCGGTCGAGTTGGAGCCCGCGCCGGCGATCACGGGCACGCGGCCCTTGACGGTCTGGACGCACAGCTCGACCACGCGCTTGTGTTCGTCATGGCTCAGGGTCGAGGTTTCACCGGTGGTGCCGACCGGCACGACACCATGCACGCCGCCCGCGATCTGGCGCTCGACCAGCGCCACGAAGGCCGCTTCGTCCACGGCGCCGTCGCGGAAGGGCGTAATCAGGGCGGGAATAACGCCCTTGAACGGAGAATGGACCATAACTTGCAATTTGCCGTGAGAAGGGCGCCGCGAAGGTTGCGGCCAGACGATGGGAGCGGACAATATGTCGCCGCCCCGCCGTCCCGCAACCGGTGCGTCGGAGCAGGCAGCGGTTTGATGGGCCCAGCCCCAAGGGTCAAGCCCTAGAGGCCTCAGAAAAACCGTTCCTTAGGTGTCTTGAGGCCTGATGGATCGCATAAACGGCTGTCGGCTCGATTCGACGGTGCGTGAAGGAGAACGGGTTTTGGCTTCAGTTTTGCGTCGGATCATGTTCGGAAGCGCCGGCCTGGTGCTGCTCGGCAGCGTCGCGGGCGCACAGACGTCCGGCCCGGTTCCGTATCAGTCGTCGCCGTCTACCCCCGCCCTGGTCACTACCCCGCCGACCGCCATTCCCGGCACGGTGTCCGACGTCGAGGCCGAGAACCTGCGCATGGCGCTGGCGGCCGCCCGCAGCGGCGATGTCAGCCGCGCCCGCATGGCGATGAGCAGCCTGCAGGACCCTGTGGCCCGCAAGATCGCCCTTTGGGCCCTGGTCGACAGCTCGGCCGAGGCCATGAGCTTCTTCGAACTCGATTCGGCGCGCCGCGACCTGGCCGGCTGGCCCCGCGCCGGTCGTCGTGAGAGCGCCGCCGAAAAGCAGCTTTCCGTCTCCGGCCTCAGCCCCGCCCAGATCATCGCCTGGTTCGGGGGCGGCCAACCCGCCACCGCCGAGGGCGCCATGGCCCTGGCCTCGGCCTATCAGGCCAGCGGCCGGCAACAAGAGGCCGTCGACCTGATCCGCCGCACCTGGCGCGACAGGGTGTTCGAGGCCGACGCCCAGCGCAGCATGGCCGCCCGCTTCGGGACGATGCTGACCGCCGATGACTATGCCCGCCGCGCCGACATCCTGCTGTACGGCCAGCAGGGCCCGGCGGCGCGCGATCTGGTGGATCTGTTGCCCGCCGACCAGCAGGCCTCCGCCCGCGTCCGCATCGCCTTCCGCCAGAACGCCGCCAGCGCCACCTCGATGTTCGAGACCCTGGGTCCCGGCGACCAGGCCTCCCCTGGCGTGGTGTTCGAGCGCGCCGCCTATCTGCGCCGTCGCGGCCTGGACAGCTTCGCCCTGCAGCTGGTCCGCGACTTCCCCTCGCCGCCTCCGACCGACGAAGCCGCCACCGCGATCTGGAAGGAACGCCGGGCGCTGGTCGTCTCGGCCCTGAAGTCCGGTGACAGCAACGGCGCCTATGCGGCCGCCGCCAATACGGGCCTCTCCGTCGGCGCCGACGCCGCCGAGGCCGAGTTCTATGCGGGCTGGATCGCCCTGGCCAAGCTGAGGCAGCCCGACGCGGCCGCTCGCCACTTCGCCGCCATCGCCGCCATCGGCGCCTCGCCGATCACCAAGGGCCGGGCGCTCTACTGGCAGGGTCGCGCCGCCGAGGCCCAGGGCGACCCGATCGCCGCCCAGTCCTTCTATTCCGAGGGCGCCCGCCACATCACCACCTTCTATGGCCAGCTGTCGGCCGAGAAGGCGGGCCTGACCGAGCTGAAGCTCGACCGCGACCCGGTCGTCACCCAGGCTGACCGCGCCCGCTTCCATGGCCGCGAACTGGTGCGCGCCGCGCGGATGCTGGCCGACATCGGGGCCAAAGATCAGTTCCGCGCGCTGGTGCTGTTCATCGACGACAACCTGCCCAACGCCGAGGAATCGGCCCTGCTGGTCGACTTCGCGCGCGGCTATGGCGATCAAGACCTGGGCATGCGCGCCGTGCGCACCGCCGCCCAGCGGGGCTTCATCCTGCCCGAGCGCGGCTATCCCCTGCTCGACCACCACTTCACGCCGGGCCCCGGCGCGGCCGAGACGGCCTTCGTCTATTCAATCTCGCGCCAGGAAAGCAATTTCGACCCCAACGCCCGATCGGGCGTCGGCGCGCGCGGCATGATGCAACTGATGCCGCCAACAGCCGCCATCGTGGCCCGCCAGCTGGGCGAACGCCATTCGGTCGACCGCCTGTCGGACGCTTCGTACAACATGCGTCTGGGCTCGACCTATCTGGGCGACATGGTCAGCAACTTCAGCGGCTCCTACATCATGGCCGCCGCCGCCTACAACGCCGGTCCGGGACGCCCCGCCGCATGGGTCAACCAGTGCGGCGACCCGCGCGGCGCCACGACGGATCCGCTGGACTTCATCGAGTGCATCCCGTTCTCGGAGACCCGCAACTATGTGATGCGGACCCTGGAAACGACCATGGTCTATCGCGCGCGTCTGAATGGCGGGACCACGCCCCTGACCCTGTCGCGGGAACTCAAGCGCGGCGGCTATGTCTATGCGCCGTCGGTGGCCCAGGCCTACGCGCCCTCGACCCAACCCTGAATTTACAGCCGGCGGGCGGCCAGCACGGGCCCCGCCGGCGTTTCCACCAGCGCGCCGTCCAGCCTGAACACCCGCGCCAGAATCTCGGGTGACAGGGCCATGCCGGGCGCGCCCTCCGACACGATGCGCCCGCCATCGATCACCGCCAGACGGTCGCAGCAACGCGCCGCAAGGCTGAGGTCGTGCAGCGTCACCACCACCCCCGCGCCCGCGGCGGCCTCCGCGCGCAGCAGGTCCAGGGTCAGCAGCTGAGCGTCCGGGTCCAGGCCCGCGATCGGCTCGTCGGCCACCAGCAGCGGGGCGCGCGTCGCCAGCAGTCGCGCAAGCAGCACCCTGGCCCGCTCGCCGCCCGACATGTCGAGCACGCCGCGCGTCGCCAGCTCAGCCGCGCCGACCCGCGCCAGACGCTCACGCGCCACGTCCAGGGCCTTGGCGTCCGGCAGATCGACCGCGCCCAGGCTGGCCACACGCTCGGCGGGGAGATTCCAGGCCAGTCGGCGATCTTGAGGCAGATAACCCACGCGCGCGGCGCGGGCCTCGGCGTGCAGGGCTTCAAGGCGCTGATCGCCGAGCCAGACCTCGCCCTGCTGCCGGGGCAGCAGGCCAAGGCCCGCCCGCAACAGGCTGGTCTTGCCGGCGCCATTGGGGCCGACCACGCCAACGACTTCGCCGGGGCTGACGACAAGGCTGGCGGCGTCGAGCACGAGCTTGCCGCCCTGCCGCGCGCTGACGCCGCTGAGGGTCCAGGCCGCCGTCATGCCCGCCAGCTCCGGGACGCGCGCCAGGCCAGCAGGGCGAAGGCCGGCGCGCCGAACAGGGCCGTGACGACGCCCAGTTTCAGTTCCTGATCGGTCGGTGAGATGCGCGCCGCCAGATCGGCCAGCACCAGCAGCAGGGCGCCGGCCAGGGCCGAAGGCCACAGGATCTGGCGCGGATCGTCTTTCACCAGCGCCCGCACCATGTGCGGCGCAGCCAGACCGACAAAGCCGATGACCCCGGCTCCGGCCACGGCGGCGCCCGTCAGCAGCGCCGCGCCGGCCACGGCATAGACCCGCAGGCGCGACATGGGCAGACCCGACATCGCGGCCGCCTCCTCGCCCAAGGTCAGCATGCGCAGGCCCTGCCCGGCCTTCAGGCACAGGGCGGCGCCGATCGCCATAGGGACCAGCGCCCTCAGGCTGTCGGTCCAGTCGCGGTTCTCGACCGAGCCCATCAGCCAGGCGAGGACCTCGGCGATGGCGACCGGCGACGGCGCCAGATTGAACACCAGGGCGGTAAGGGCCCCGCCAAAGGCCGATATGGCCACGCCCAGCAGGATCAGGGCCTCGGGTTCGCGCAGACGCGCCGCGATGGCCACCACCGCCCCGCCGGCGACCAGTGCGCCCAGCAGGGCGGCCAGTTCGATGGCGCCCGGAACCGCGGCCAGACCGCCGGCGATGGCCAGGGCCGCGCCCAGCCCCGACACCGCCGAGACGCCCAGCACGCCCGGATCAGCCAGGGGATTGCGGAGCAAGCCCTGCATCGTCGCCCCCGCCAGCCCTAGCGCGGCGCCCACCAGCGCGGCCATGGCGACACGCGGCGACCGGATGGTCCACAGCACCTCTCCGGGCGGCGAACCAGGATGGCTGAGCGCTTGAATGTACTGGCCAAGCGCCAGTGGAGTTTCCCCCAGCAGCACGGCGACAATGGCCGCCAGAACCAGCAGGCCCAGCATGGCGAGGCAGAGGCGCAGCAGGCTCATCGCGCGGTCCGCGCCTGAGCCAGCTGCGCGACCCCGTCCGCTGCGAACCAGGCGGGACAGCCCACCACCGCGCCCGACAGGGAAGCAATCGTGCGGTTTTCCGTCGCGCGCCTGAGCGCCGCGTGACGCCCGGCGCCCCAACGATCGGAGCCCGCGCGAGTCAGGTCGAAAAAGCCCAGAACCACCGCGCGCGGCGGCGTCATCACCAGGCTTTCCAGCGGCACGGGGCTGAAGAACGGCCCCGCACTGGCGTTCGACAGGCCAGAGGCCTTCAGCATGGCGTCGATCAGGGTGCCGCTGCCCGCCGTATAGCCGCCCGGCGTCAGATAGAGGGCGCTTTCGCCCTTCCACCCGCCGGCCGCGGCATTCAGCTGGCCGTCCATGCGCGCGATCAGCGTCTCGCCGGCCGCCTTTCGGTCCAGAGCGACGGCGACCCGCCGGACATTGGCGCGGACGCCTTCGAAGTCGGCGGCGTCATCGATCCTGACCGTTTGGACGCCGCGTCGATCCAGCGCCGAGACCAGCCGCGCGTCGCCACCCCAATGGCGCACCACGACCTGGGGCTTGGCCGCGACAAGACTCTCGACCGTGGCGCGGCGAAGCGGCAGGCCGACCGCAGCCTTGCGCATGTAGGAATCCGGCGCGCCGGCCCGGTGCGACAGGCCAACGATCGCCTCCCGAGGGGCCAGGGCCAGAACATATTGATCGGCGCAGGAATCCAGGGACATCACACGCGGGCTCGCCGCGACGGTCAGAGGGGCGAAAACCATCGCCACCGCGACAGCGCCGAGCACGCGAACGATAGACACGGATCAGTCCGTGACCAGGCCGTTCAGCAGCCCATCCAGCATGACGCCCATCAATTCCTCGGATGACGACCATGTGCGGTTCGGCTTGGTGATCAGCAGCGACACCAGACCATGGCAACCGGCCCACAGCACCTCGGCGGCGCTCTGCGCCGTGCCCGACCGCAGGCGACCGGCGGCGGCGATCTCGCGGAAGGGCTCGCTGAACTTCTCGAAACAGCGGTCCCCCAGTTCCAGGGTGCCCGCCTGCTTGTCGACCGAAATGCTGGCCCCGGAACCACAGAACACCAGCTCATAGGTGTTGGGGTTCTCCAGCGCAAAACGCATGTAGGCCTCAAGCATCAGCCGGACCCGCGACACGGGGTCGATGGGCCGTCCGCCAATATCGGTATTGAGGTTCAGGAGCCGCTCGATCGCGCCATCGCTGATCTCGAGCAGGATCTGGTCCTTGTCGCGAAAGTGCATGTAAAGCGCGGTGGACGACACCCCGACCGCATCCGCGATCTTGCGGATGGTCGCGCCGGCATAGCCCTCGGCGATGAAAATCTTCTCGGCGGCCGCAAGGATTTCGCCGCGACGCAAGTGCCCGTCGCCTTTCGGCTTCCGGGCAGACTTGTGCGGCTTCTTCAAAACAAGCGTCACGACCGGCATGTCCCCTGCGTTTCCCCAACTTCCGATACTAAACGGGAATCACCCAGCCGTCGCAAGGCGGCACGGCATCAAACCTAAAACGCGTGTTTTTATGTTTGACAGCCATTGGTTGTGTTCATTTAGTAATCGCCCGAAGATCGAGCGAACCGGCCGGGGGGCGACATGGCGCGCGAAGAACGGGGCATGGCGCCCGAGGGGAGCGTCGCGGGCCTCCCCTTTGTCCTGGACGATCTCGCACCGCCCGCCGCTGGGATCGCTGAAGGCGCCCATGTCACTTTTGGACGGTGGCAAAGAGCAACGGCAGTGATCTTCATGTCAGGGATCCTGGCGCTCGGCCTGCTATCGCCCGGCCTTCTGGTCTGGGGGCTCTACGGTCTGTTCTACTGCGTTTTCGTGGCTGGCGCGGTGATCCGGCTGGCCGCCATTCTGACACCACCGCGCAAGCGAGACTGTCCCGCGCTGGCAGATCACGCCCTGCCCCACTACACGCTCATCGTGCCGCTCTATCGCGAGGCGGAAGTGGCCCGAGAACTGGTCGGCAATCTGGCCCGACTGGACTACCCGCGTGACCGGCTGCAGGCTCTGATCGTTCTGGAGGCTGACGATCTGGCGACCCGTTCGGCCTTTCACGCCCTGGACCTGCCCTCCTTTATCCAGGTGCTGGTGGCCCCGCCGGGCCTGCCACGCACCAAGCCCAGAGCCTGCAATATCGCCCTGGCGCTGGCCAAGGGATCACTGGTCGTCATCTACGACGCCGAAGATGCTCCCGATCCGCTGCAACTGCGCGAGGCGGCGGCGCGGTTCGCGTCGGAGACGGCTGATCTGGCCTGTCTGCAGGCTCCCCTGCGCGTCGAGACGCCGCGCTATCTCGCCTTCATCGCCGAACAGTTCAGACTGGAATATGCCGCACTGTTCCAGGTGCTGCTGCCGGCCTATGCGCGTTGGGGCCTGCCGTTTCCGCTCGGCGGAACCAGCAATCACTTCAAGCTATCGGCCTTGCAGGCGGTCGGCGGCTGGGACGCCTATAATGTCACCGAAGACGCCGACATCGGCTTTCGTCTGGCCTCAGCGGGCTACAGGCTGGATGTCATTGAGCGCCCAACCCTGGAAACCGCCCCGACTTCACTGGATCAGTGGGGGCCGCAGCGGGCGCGCTGGATCAAGGGGCATCTTCAAACCCTCGCCGTTCATATCCGGGGCGAGACCCGGAGGCGGCCGCGCAGCCTGCTCGCCCTGATCGTGACGCTTGGCGTTCCCATCGCCGCCTCCAACCTTCATGCTCCGGCCATGCTGATCGCCGGCGTCGGCGTGGCGGTGAACTGGCTGGCCGATGGCGAACCGTCGATCGCCGGCGCAGACCTGACGCTTTACATGTTCGGCTGGATGGCTTCAGCGGTCTGCGCAGCGGTTGGCGTGCTGCGATCAGGCGACCGGCCACGCTTCCTGCATCTGTTCGGCATGGCGGGTTACTGGATGATGTGGGTCTTCGCCTCGCCCCGCGCGATATGGCAATTCTTCGTTGCGCCACATCGCTGGGACAAGACCTCGCACACGCCGCGCACTGGACGGCCAACACCCTGAAAGCGTATGGGCGAGGCGATGAGCCCGACGATCGCCCCCGCCCCCATCGTGATGCGCACCACCGGCTGGAGCGACTACGCCCTGCTGGACAGCGGCAATGGCAAGAAGCTGGAACGCTACGGCCCCTACACGGTCGTGCGCCCCGAGCCGCAATGCTTCTGGTCACCCCGCCTTCCAGCCTCCGCCTGGGACGACGCCGACGCGGTGTTTGATCCCAGCGACGAGGACGAGGCCGGCCGCTGGCGCTTCAAGGGCAAGCCCATCGAGAAGTTCCCGCTGGGTTGGGGCGAGGCGAAGTTCCACGGCCAGTTCACGCCTTTCCGCCACCTGGCCTTCTTCCCCGAGCAGGCCGCCAACTGGGCCTGGCAGGACGAGCGCGTGCGCGCCTTCGCCAAGGCTTCAGGTCGCCAGCCCAAGATTCTGAATCTGTTCGGCTATACCGGCGTGGCTTCACTGGTCTGCGCTGCCGCCGGCGCGGCCATGACTCATGTGGACGCCTCCAAGAAGTCGGTCGGCTTCGCCCGCGAGAACGCCGCCTTCGCCGGGCTCGAGGACAAGCCGATCCGTTGGATCGTCGAGGACGCCCGCAAGTTTGTGGCCCGCGAGGTGCGTCGCGGCAACGTGTATGACGGCATCATCCTGGATCCGCCGAAGTTCGGACGCGGCGCCGACGGCGAGGTCTGGCGCCTGTTCGAAGACCTCACCGAACTCACCGCCAACTGCGCCCAGCTGCTCAGTGACGACGCCTCGTTCCTGCTGATGAACGCCTATGCCGCCCGCGTCTCGGGCGCGGCCATGTCGGGTCTTCTGGCCCAGGTGCTGGATGGTCGAAGCGGCGTCATCGACTGGGGCGAGCTGTCGCTGGTCGAGGAAAAGGGCGACCGCCAGATCGGCCTGTCGTTCTTTGCGCGCTGGTCGTCCCAAGACAGCGTTGGGGAGGCTTAAGCGATGAACGCTCCCAACCCGGCCAAGACCGTCACCTCGCTGTCGAACAACACCGTCAAGGCCGTCCGCGCCCTGCACATGCGCAAGGAGCGCGAGGAGAGCGGCCTGTTCCTGGCCGAAGGCCTGAAGATCGTCATCGAGGCCATCGACTGCGGTCATGCGCCCAAGATCATCATGTACGGCCGCGACGCCGCCGATCATCCGATGCTGCAAAAGGCTTCGCAGGCCTGCCTGAAGGCCGGCGGCGAAGTCATTGAGGTCAATCGGGAAATCCTCGAGAAGGTCTCGCGCCGCGACAACCCCCAGGCCGTGGTCGGAGTCTTCCGGCAGGTGTTCACGCCGCTGGACGCCATCGTGCCGCAAAGCGCGCCCTGCTGGGTGGCCATGCAGGCCGTTCGCGACCCGGGCAACCTGGGCACCGTCATCCGCACCGCCGACGCGGCCGGCTGCGGCGGGGTGATCCTGGTCGGCGACTGCGTCGATCCCTATTCCGTCGAGGGCGTGCGGGCGACCATGGGCTCAATCTTCGCGGTCAAGATCGCCAAGGCCACGATCCCGGAATTCCTGGCCTGGCGCGAGACCTGGCCTGGCTCGGTGGTCGGCACCCTGTTGACCGCCACGGTCGACCACAAGAGCGCCGACTATGTGAAGCCGTCACTGATCCTGATGGGCAACGAGCAGCAGGGCCTGCCGCCGGAGCTGGCGGCGGCGTGCGACGTCAACGTGAAGATCCCGATGCGCGGCCGGGCCGACAGCCTGAACCTGTCGGTGGCGACCGGGATCATGATCTATACGGTGACGGGCTAGGTTCCCCGAGGCTTGGCCCGCGTGGTCGGCGCGGCGGCCGCGGGATCATCCGGCCAGACATGCCGGGGATAGCGCCCTTTCATCTCCACCTTCACCTCGCGCCACGAGCCCTTCCAGAAGCCCGGCAGGTCGCGGGTGATCTGGATCGGCTTGTGGCCCG
>Ga0209023_10000673_pt1 | contig 50211 bp, 44 predicted proteins | sample LakOneMetagenome_FD_187468 | JGI IMG/M metagenome (GOLD analysis project Ga0209023, IMG submission 187468) | Freshwater and sediment microbial communities from Lake Erie, Canada (SPAdes) (version 2) | ecosystem: Environmental > Aquatic > Freshwater > Lentic | place: Lake Erie, Canada... | reverse complement strand
GGCGGCAAGGTCCGTAGCTACCTCCACGACGACGAGGAGGCGGCACCCTACGGCCAGGAGCCGGGGACGTTCACCCAGTGGGAGGACATCGAGGCGGGCACTGACGTGCTCTTCTATGAAGGCCTGCACGGCGCGGTGGCAACCGACCAGGTCGACATCGCCCGCCACGTCGACCTGGCGATCGGGGTCGTGCCGGTCATCAACCTCGAGTGGATCCAGAAGGTCAGCCGCGACAAGGCGCAGCGCGGCTACTCCACCGAGGCGGTCACGGAGACGATCCTCCGGCGGATGCCGGACTACGTGAACTACATCACCCCGCAGTTCTCCAAGACGCATGTGAACTTCCAACGGGTTCCGGTGGTCGACACCTCCAACCCGTTCATCTCGCGCACGATCCCGACCGCGGACGAGTCGATGCTGGTGATCCGGTTCGCCAACCCGCGCGGGATCGACTTCCCCTATCTGCTGTCGATGCTGCACGACTCGTTCATGTCGCGGCCCAACACCATCGTGACGCCGGGCGGCAAGATGGATCTGGCCATGCAGCTGATCTTCACGCCCATGCTGTGGCGGCTGATGGACCGGCGCGAGAAGGCCGTCTGAGGCCGACCACCGGGCCGGCCGGGTGGGTCGTTGAAAGGGTGACCAAACGCACGGCCGCCCGCCGTTGCGGCGTGTCTGTCGAGGGCTAGTGTCCGAAGTGGGGTGTCGGGGATCCCGGTGCCCCACTTCCGACAGGAGCACACCATGACTGATCGCATCAAGGTCCTGATCATGGGTGCAGCGGGACGCGACTTCCACAACTTCAACGTCGTGTTCCGCGACGACCCCACCCACGAGGTCGTTGCGTTCACCGCCACCCAGATCCCTTACATCAACGACCGCCGCTACCCGCCGGAGCTGGCCGGACCTCTCTATCCCGACGGGATCCCGATCCGGGACGAGTCGGAGCTCGCTGCCCTGTGCCGGGAGCACGGGGTGCAGGAGGTCGTCTTCGCCTACTCCGACGTGACCTATGAGTACGTCATGCACCGCAGCGCCCAAGCCAACGCGCTCGGTGCCGACTTCCGGCTGCTCGGTCCCGACTCGACCATGATCCGCAGCACCAAGCCGGTCATCGCCGTCTGTGCCGTCCGCACCGGGGCGGGCAAGAGCCAGACGAGTCGCAAGATCCAGACGATGCTGCGCGCGGCCGGTAAGCGCGTCGTGAGCATCCGCCACCCCATGCCCTACGGCGACCTGGCGGCGCAGGCCGTGCAGCGCTACGCGACCTATGAGGACCTCGACCGCTACCAGTGCACGATCGAGGAGCGCGAGGAGTACGAGCCCCACGTCGCCGCCGGCAACGTCATCTATGCGGGCGTCGACTACGGCGCGATCCTGAAGCAGGCCGAGGAGGAGGCCGACGTCATCCTCTGGGACGGTGGCAACAACGACTTCAGCTTCTACAAGCCCGACCTCTATGTCACCGTCGCCGACCCGCACCGCCCCGGCAACGGGCTGCGCTACTACCCCGGTGAGGTCAACCTGCGGCTGGCCGATGTCGTCGTCCTCAACAAGATCGACACCGCCGACCGCGCGGGGATCGAGGCCGAGCTCGACGCCGTACGCTCCGTCAACCCGGACGCGACCATCATCATGGGGGCCTCGCCGGTGACCGTCGACGACCCGTCGCTGGTGCGCGGCAAGCGGGTTCTCGTGGTCGAGGACGGCCCGACCCTCACCCACGGTGAGATGAAGTACGGCGCCGGCACCGTCGCCGCCCGCCAGCTTGGGGCCCGTGAGCTGGTCGACCCGCGGCGGTCCGCGGTGGGCGAGATCAAGGCGACGTTCGAGAAGTACCCCGGCATCGGGGTGCTCCTTCCGGCGATGGGCTACTCGAAGCGGCAGCTGGCCGACCTGGAGCTGACCATCAACACCTCCGGTGCGGACGCCGTCGTCATCGGCACCCCGCTCGACCTGCGTCGCGTCGTCGACCTCAAGATCCCCGCAACGCGGGCCCGCTACGACCTGCAGGAGATCGGCTCGCCGACCCTGGAGGACGTGCTCAAGGAGCGCGGCTTCCTCTGATCGGCGCCGCGGAAGGGCGCTGGCTGGTTAGCCTGGACCCATCGGCAGTGATGAGTCCGGGAGTGTCATGGCCAGCGCCCACTTCGACTACGGCGAGTACGGCGAGGGACCCCAGCGGTTCCACGTCTTCGTCGTCGACGAGTCGACGCCCAAGGAGATGGCGCGCGCACTGATCCGGGTGCAGGTGATGAGCCCGGAGCTGCGGCTGGCCCGGATCGCCCTGGTGTTGACCCCGATGGTCGCGTGGTACGCCGCCGGCTGGCCGCCCGCGGTCGCGCTCGTGCTCGCGCTGGTGCTGCTGCGCCCGCTGATGATGCGCGGGCTGGTCCGCAAGCTCGAGCTGCAGCTCCCGGTCGGCTCCGAGCTGGTCACCGAGTTCACCGACCGCACCGTCAAGCTGCGCACTCCGACGGCGATCCGCGAGTTCCGACTGACCACGCTGGATCCGGTCAAGGCGGTGGGGGACTGGGTCGTGTTCGCCCCCGAGGGCACTCGGGACTACTACGCCGTACCCGACGAGCTGTTCCCGTCCGTCGAGGTCGTGCGCGCCCGCACCGCCCGCGACGAGGCGATGTTCTGACTCGCCTCCGCCCGGGCTCGGTCAGCCGAGGGCGACGGCGAGGCCCCAGCCGGCGAGCACCGCGGCGAGACCGGCGGCGAGGCTGAGGACCACATTGAGCATGGCCTCGGCCACGGAGCCGTCCTCGAGCAGGCTGACCGTCTCGTAGCCGAACGTCGAGAACGTCGTGAGTGCGCCGCAGAAGCCGGTGCCGACGAGCGTGAGCACCCAGGCAGGGACGTCGTGGATCGACGCCAGCCCGGCGACCAGCCCGAGGATGAGCGATCCGGCCGCGTTGACCGTCAGCGTCCCGAAGGGGAACACCGACGTGTGGCGGGCGTTGACGGCCTGGTCGGTCAGCCAGCGCAGGGGAGCGCCGACCGCGCCGCCGAGGAGGACGAGCAGGAGCGTCACGAGGGTCGGTCACCCCCGTCCGCCCGGCTGACGTAGCGCACGACCTCGACGGGCTCGACCGTGACCAGGCCCTCGGTGACCAGCTCGTCGAGGACGGGCAGGAAGTCGCGCACCGCGTCCTCCCGGTCCACGATCACGATCGCACACGGCAGATCGTCAGCGAGAGACAGGATGCGCGAGGTGTGGATGCGCTCGGACTTGCCGAACCCCTCGATCCCGTGGAAGACGCTCGCGCCGGCCAGCCCGGCGGCGTGGGCACGGTGGACGATCTCGGTGTAGAGCGGCCGGTGGTGCCACTGGTCGCTCTCCTTGATCAGCACCATCAGTCGGAGAGCCGGTCCGGAGAGGGTCATCGCGAGCTCCTGTCGCTGTCGGGGTCGGAGTGCGGTCGTCGGCCGCTGTGGCGCCGCGCGAGGCGGTGGCGCGCACCGATCGCCGTACGTCCGAGGACGAGCCCGGCGACGACGGCGAGGAGGCCGACCACCAGTGTGGTGGCGACGTAGGTGACGGCCAGCGGGAACGCGCCGGCGTCGGTGAGGGTGCGGGCGTCGAGGGCATAGGTCGAGAACGTGGTGTAGCCGCCCAGGACCCCGACACCGAGGAAGGGGCGCAGCAGGCGGTGCGGTGCCATCGCGGCCACGAACGCCATCAGCGCGCCCATCGCGAGTCCGCCGCTGACGTTGGCGATCCAGGTGCCCCAGGGGAAGCCGTCGGACGGGTGCGGGAACGCCTGGGCCAGGCCCCAGCGGGCCAGGGAGCCGAGGGCGCCGCCGACGGCGATCGCGGCGAGCACGTCGCCACGGTCGCGCAGGAATCGAAACACGGGCATGGGTCTCCTACCGGTTGAGGTAGGGACTGTTGGCGGCGCGATGCCGCGGTTGTCGGCGAGCCCCACCGCCATCGATGGCAACGCTAGCGCATCGGCACCGGCGCGCGAGCTGACTCCTCGACGGCGAGGGCCGCCTGTTCCAGCCCAGGGTGAGAACGCTGATGCGGCCATGCGCACTGGCTTTCGCCGCATCTGCGGCACTAGCATGCTCGTCCATGCCGACAATGCGGATCAAGGATGCTGCTGGTTACCTCGGCGTCAGCGATGACACCGTACGCCGATGGGTCGACCGCGGGCTGCTGGGCTCGTCGACCGACGAGGCGGGTCGGATGGTCGTGGACGGCTTCGAGGTGGCGATGGTCGCCCGTGCCCATGCGACCGTCCCGGAGGTCCCGGGCGGCATCGTGAGCTCGGCCCGCAACCGCTTCGTCGGCCTGGTGACCGACATCAAGGCCGACCAGGTGATGGCCCAGGTCGAGCTGCAGTGCGGCCCGTTCCGCGTCGTCTCGTTGATGAGCAGCGAGGCCGTCCGCGACCTCGGCATCGAGCTGGGCTCGGGCGCAGTCGCCGTCATCAAGTCGACCACCGTCATCGTGGAAACCCTCAAGGGAGAGTCATGAAGCGCCTCGCTGCGATCGTCGCCGCCGCCCTGCTGAGCACCGGCCTCGCGGCGTGTGGGTCCACCGACTCCGGCGACGACGGGGACACGACCATCACCGTCTTCGCCGCGGCATCGCTGACCGGCACGTTCACCGAGCTGGGCACGGAGTTCGAGGCCAGCCACGAGGGGGTCACGGTCGAGCTCAACTTCGCGGGCTCCTCCGACCTGGTCGCCCAGATCCAGCAGGGGGCTCCGGCCGACGTGTTCGCGTCGGCCGACGAGGCCAACATGGACAAGCTGACCGAGGACGGCCTCCAGGGCTCGGAGCCGTCGCTCTTCGCGTCCAACACCCTCGAGATCGTCGTACCCCCGGGGAACCCGGCCGGCATCACCTCGTTCCAGGACCTCACCGGAGCGGACGTCAACCTCGTGGTCTGTGCCCCCGAGGTGCCGTGCGGGGCGGCGACCGTCAAGGTCGCGGACGCGGTGGGCGTCACCCTGTCGCCGGTCTCGGAGGAGCAGAGCGTCACCGATGTCCTGGCCAAGGTGGAGTCGGGCGAGGCCGACGCAGGCGTCGTCTATGTGACCGATGTCCAGGCGGCCGGGGACGCCGTGGAAGGGATCGCCTTCCCCGAGTCCGACCGGGCGGTGAACCTCTACCCGATCGCGACGGTCAAGGACTCCGAGCACGCCGAGCTGGCCCAGGAGTTCGTCGACCTCGTCCTCTCCGCGACGGGGCAAGGCATCCTCCAGGGCGCCGGGTTCGCCCCGGCCCCGTGAGGCGGCGGGCATCCCCGGGACGGGCCGGGCACACTGACCTGCCATGAGCGACCCCCGCGACCGCGTCGGCGTACCGCGATGGATCTTCGTGCCCGCGGCCCTCGGGGCAGTGTTCATCCTGCTACCGCTGGTGGGGGTCCTCGCGCGAACCCCGTGGACGCGCTTCGGTGAGCTGATCACCTCAGCGGGGTCGCGCGACGCGCTCGTGCTCAGCCTGCAGACCTCGACCGCGAGCACCGTGCTGTGCGTGGTCCTGGGTGTTCCGATGGCGGTCGTCTTGGCACGGACGTCGTTCCGCGGTCAGGGCGTGGTGCGCTCGCTGGTCCTGCTTCCGCTGGTGCTCCCTCCGGTCGTCGGCGGCATCGCGCTGCTCTACACGTTCGGCCGTCGCGGGCTGCTCGGGCACACGCTCGACGTCCTGGGGCTGCAGATCGCGTTCTCGACCGCGGCGGTGGTGCTGGCGCAGACCTTCGTGGCCATGCCGTTCCTCGTGCTCAGCCTGGAGGGCGCGCTGCGCTCGTCCGGGCAGCGCTACGAGGTGGTCGCCGCGTCGCTCGGCGCCCGGCCCACCACGGTGTTCCGCCGGGTGACCCTCCCGCTCGTGCTGCCCGGACTCCTGTCAGGAGCCGTGCTTGCCTTCGCTCGCGCCTTGGGCGAGTTCGGCGCCACGATCACCTTCGCGGGCAGCCTGCAGGGTCGGACCCGGACGCTCCCGCTCGAGATCTACCTGCGTCGCGAGACCGATGCCCCGGGCGCGGTCGCCCTGTCGCTGCTGCTCGTCGTGGTCGCCGTCATCGTGATCGGCGTGACCCGCCAGGGACGGAGCCTGCGATGACCTTGGAGCTGTCCGCGGTCGTCGCCGCCCGAGGCCTCGACGTGTCGTTCTCGGTCGCCGACGGGGAGACGCTGGCCCTCCTCGGACCCAATGGCGCCGGGAAGTCGACCGTCCTCCAGGTGGCCGCTGGGCTGATCGCCGCCGGCAGGGCCCAGGTCGTGCTCGGCGGGCGGGTGCTGACCTCGGCCGGCGGCCCGGGCGCGGTCACGCAGGTCCCTCCGCACGACCGTCAGGTCGCCCTGCTTGCCCAGGACCCTTCTCTCTTCCCGCACCTGACCGTCCGGGACAACGTGGCCTTCGGGCCACGAAGCCGCGGTGAGTCCCGTCGTCGGTCCCGCGAAGCGGCCGACCGGTGGATCGCGGAGGTCGGGCTCGAGGACCTGGCCGGACGGCGCCCCGGACAGCTCTCGGGGGGCCAGGCCCAGCGGGCAGCGGTCGCCCGGGCACTGGCCGCGGAACCGCGGCTGCTGCTCCTCGACGAGCCGATGGCCGCCCTCGACGTCGCCGTGACCCCGGCGCTGCGACAGACCCTGAGGCGGGTCCTTCACGGGCGTACGGCGGTCATCGTCACCCACGACGTCCTCGACGCGCTCCTGCTCGCCGACCGGGTGGTCGTCCTCGATGAAGGTCGGATTGTGGAGGAGGGGCCCTGTACCGAGGTGCTCGCCCGGCCGCGGAGCGCCTTCACCGCTCGCATCGCCGGGCTCAACCTGGTCCGCGGCGTGTGGCGCGACGGCAGCGTCGCGACCGCTGCGGGGCAACGGATCGTGGGGGAGGCCGCCGAGGGCGTGCCAGGCGACGGTGCCTCCGTCGTCGCCGTCTTCCCCCCGACCGCGGTGTCGGTCTTCCTGACCGCCCCCGGTGGGTCGCCCCGCAACGAGCTGCCGGTGACGATCACCGAGGTCGAGCCCCACGGCAGCCACGTGCGCCTCCGCGCGGGTGAGCTGTCCGCCGACGTCACCCCGCGCGCCATGGCCGACCTCGACCTCGCCCCGGGCTCCTCGGCCGTCTTCGCCGTCAAGGCCACCGAGATCGCCGTCTACCCCACCTGAGCCCCGCCGACCCGGCAGATTCTCTGCCGGGTCGGCGGGTTTGTCGCGTCCACCCGGCAGATTCTCTGCCGGGTCGGCGATGGGTACGGTGGACGGATGGCCAGGGAGCGCGAGCCGCAGCGGGTGACCGAGGTCCGGTTGCCGTTCAGCGAGCGGCAGCGGCGGCGGCAGCGGACCTACTTCATCTTGATGGGGATCTGCTTGACCCTGGTGGTGCTCGCGTGGGGATGGGTGCGCCTCTGGTCGACCGGACTGGCGGTGGGGATGTCCGTGGTGGCGGGACTCATCCCACCGATCGCGGCGTTCCTGGCCAACCGCGACGACGGCGGCTGACCTTCGCCAGACCGTCGACGAGCACCAGCAGTACGCCGGCACCGACCGCTGCAGTCCAGCCCTGGAGGCTCGGCCACGAGCCGCCGAGCGTCCCGGCGAACAGCGGGAGCCCGACGAAGGCGAGCAGCAGGAGGAGCTCGACGCCGACCGAGGCGAGCAGCAGCCTGTTGCCGCCCGGCGCCATCCGCCAGACCGGCCGCGACTCACTCCGACAGGCGAACGCGTTGGCCATCTGGGCGACCGAGATCGTGGCGAACGCAGTCCCTGACGCGAGAGCGAGCAGGGCGGGCGAGGGCGTGAGCCCCCACCGCCAGCCGCCACCCACCAGCACCAGGACGAACGCGGCCAGGGACGTGACCGCTTCCGTGGCACCCAGGAGCCCGAACGCCCGCCCCAAGAGCGCCCGGTCGAGGACGGTGTGCTCGTGCCGGCCGTCCATGATCCCCTCGCTGGGCGGCTCGGTGCCGAGTGCCAGCGCGGGCAGCATGTCGGTCCCGATGTCGAGCGCCAGCACTTGGAGGACACCGATCGCGAGCGGGACCTGGCCGGCCGACAAGGCCCACACCACGAAGGGCGTCAGCTCGGCCACGTTGTCGGTCAAGTGGTAGGTCAGGAACCGGCGGACGTTGCGGAAGGTCGCCCGGCCCAGCCGAACCGCGGTCACGATCGTCTCGAAGTGGTCGTCGAGCAGCACCAGGTCCGCCGCCTCGCGGGCGACGTCGCTTCCGCTGGCGCCCATCGCCACACCGACATCGGCTTCGCGGAGTGCCGGGGCATCGTTCACGCCGTCGCCGGTCATGGCGATGACATGACCGCGCGCCCGCAGCGCCTGGGCGATCCGGAACTTGTCCGCGGGCGTCACCCGCGCCACCACGACCCCACCGTCGCGGTCCAGGAGAGCGCCGAGGCCGGCCAGATCAGCGGGCAGGTCCGGCCCCGAGACCACCAGTCCGTCGGGGCTCAGCAACCCGATCTGCCGCCCGACGGCTTCCGCCGTGCGAGGGTGGTCGCCGGTCAGCATCGCAACCCGGATGTCCGCTCGCCGACAGGCGTCGATGGCCGCCCCGACACCGTTGCGGGGAGGATCCTGGACGCTGAGCAGTCCCAGCGGCTCGAGGTCGACCTCGCGGGCGCCGTCTCCGTCCACGGGTGTCCAGGTGCGCCGCGCGACGCCCAGGACCCGGCGGCCGAGCCCGGTCAGCCGCTCGAGCTCCTGCCTCAGAGCTGCCGGCACCTCGGAGCAGCGGGCGAAGACCTGCTCCGGTGCTCCGAGCACCGTCACTTCGGTGCCGTCCAAGACCGAGCTGACCATCCGGTCGGGGGAGAACGGTCGACGTTGGCCGGACTCGGCGGCGGTGCGGTGGACGCCCGCGCGGGCGGCCAGGCAGTCGATGGCGGCCTCCATCGGGTCACCCTCGGCGCTCCAGCCGCCTCCGCCGTCGGCCACCACTCGGCCGGTGACACCCGCGAGGGCGTGCGCGGCGATGGTCGGCAGCTCGGCCAGCGCCTCGGGTGAGCCGCTGAGCCGGCCCACGGGGGAGTAGCCGTCGCCTACGATCTGCACGATCCCCGCTCGGGTGACCACCTCGACCACAGACATCTTGTTCTGGGTCAGCGTCCCGGTCTTGTCGGTGCAGATATAGGTGGTCGCGCCCAGCGTCTCCACCGCGTCGAGGCGTCGTACGAGGGCGTGGTGGTCGGCCATCAGCCGCGCACCACGGGCCAGCGAGAGGGTCACGGTGGGCAGCAGACCTTCAGGAACGAGGGCCACGGCGACACCCACGGCGAACAGGAACGCCTCGGTGGCTGTCAGACCCAGGAAGGCTCCGCCCACGCCGAGGACCGCGGCCGTGACCACAGCGACGACGGCGATGACGCGGACGACCCGGGCGAGCTGGCGCGAGAGCGGGCTCGCGGGCCGCTCGGCCGACTCGGTCAGCGCCGCGATGCCGGCCAGGGTGGTGGACCGACCCGTGGCCGTCGCCGTGGCGGTCGCCTCTCCCTGCAGCACGAAGCTGCCGGCCAGGAGCGCGTCGCCCGCATCGTGCTCCACGGCCGCGCTCTCGCCCGTCACGAGCGACTCGTCGAGCCGCAGCCCGTCCGCCCGTACGACGACGAGGTCGGCGGCGACCCGGTCGCCGGGCTGGAGGACCACGAGGTCGTCGACGACAAGATCTGCTGCCGGCACCTCGAGCTCGGCTCCGTCACGCAGGACCCGGCAGCGCCGGGGGATGAGCTGCTGAAGCTCCTGGGCGGAGCGGTCGGCTCGAAACTCCTGCCAGAAGGCGAAGCCACCGTTGAGCAGCACGATCACGACGATGGCGACGGCGAGCTGGGGCATCCCGGCCAGCAGGGCGAAGCCGGCCGCGACCCAGAGCAGGATCGCGAGCAGGTGGGTGAACTGCGAGGCGAGCTCCCGCAGCACGCTGGCCGAGCGTGCCGAGGGCACGACGTTCGGCCCGTCGCGTCGTAGCCGGGCGGCGGCCTCGGCCGTGCTCAGTCCTGGAGGGAGCGGGAGCTGCGTCATGGTGTCGCGGGGGGCGACGGTTCCGTCGGTCCCCTCCCCAGTGTGGACGCCTGCCACCTGGGTAGGCACGGGGGTGGGCTGTCCCGTTGGTCACGGTGCCGAGCGGCGGGCCGGGCCCAGCTGTCGGCGGCGGCACGCCTAGCATGTCCGCATGCGCCGCGCGCTCGTCGTTCTCAGCTTCCTCGTGCTCCTGACCGGGCTGGCGCCGGCCTCGGCGCTGGCGGTCACGGTGGGCACCGAGGACCGGCCGGCGGCGTGCGACATCCCCCGCGACGGGCAGCTCCCGACCTGTGTCCAGAGGCTCGACGGGACCTGGACGGTCGAGTACACCTCCAGCCCGACCGACGGAGGCGCCGGGTGGGCGGCGATCTTCCTCATCATCGCGATCGTCGTGACGGCGTTCTTCGTCTGGCGCGTGTCTGTGGGGCACAAGCGAGTCCGGCGTCTCGACTTCTGACCGAGGCATCGACCGACTCGCTAGGGTGGTGCCTCAGGCACCCGAGCGAAGGACCCCGCACCAGCCCATGGACGGCTCTGACAGTTGCTCTGACGACCCGCACGATCCGATGTGCCCGAGCCGGCGGTGGGATCACCGGTGACCGCTGCACTCCTGGTCGTCGTATCTCTCCTGCTGGTCGCTGCCGCTGGAATCTTCGTGGCGGCCGAGTTCGCCTTCGTGACCGTGGACCGGTCGGCGGTCGAGCGCGATGCCAACGCCGGCGACCCGACGGCCCAGGGGCTCCAGAGCGCCCTCAAGCAGCTGTCGACCCAGCTCTCCGGCGCCCAGGTCGGCATCACGGTCACCAACCTCGCCATCGGCTACCTCGCCGAGCCGGCCATCGCCACCCTCGTCGACGGGCCGCTCGAGTCGCTCGGCCTGCCGGAGCAGGCCGTCCATCCCACGGCCCTCGCACTCGGACTCTTCCTCTCGAGCATCGTGACGATCATCTTCGGTGAGCTGGTCCCCAAGAACCTCGCGATCGCCCGCCCGATGGAGACCGCCCGCGCGACCCAGGGGTTCCAGCGGGCCTTCACGGCCATCAACGCCTGGCCGATCCGCTTCCTCAACGGCTCCGCCAACGCCGTCGTACGCCGGCTCGGCATCGAGCCGCAGGAGGAGCTGCGGTCGGCCCGCAGCTCGACCGAGCTGGCCAGCCTGATCGCCCGCTCCGCCGACTTCGGGACCCTGGACGCCCAGACGGCGGAGCTGTTCGAGAGGTCCGTCGAGTTCGGCACGCGCACCGCCGGCGAGATCATGACGCCCCGGGTCCGCACCCACTCGCTCGACGAGACCGACCGCGCCAGCGCGGTCATCGAGATGGCTCGGGAGACCGGCCACTCGCGATTCCCCGTCCTCGACGCCGAGGACGCCGTGGTCGGCACCGTCCACGTGAAGCACGCCGTGGCGCTGCCGGTCTCCGAGCGCGCGACCACGCGCATCAAGCACATCATGGTCAAACCGATCGTCGTCCCCGACTCGTTGCGGCTCGACCCCCTGCTGGCGCTGCTGCGTGAGGACGGCTTCCAGATGGCCATCGTCCTCGACGAGTACGGCGGTCAAGCGGGCGTGGTGACGATGGAGGACGTCGTCGAGGAGATCGTGGGGGACATCGCCGACGAGCACGACCCCCGGGGTGGCCAGTCCCGCCAGCACCGCGACGGCTCGTGGACGCTGTCGGGGCTGCTGCGCCCCGACGAGGTCGAGGACCAGACGGGCGTGCTGCTGCCCGAGCACGACGACTACGACACCATCGCCGGCCTCGTCCTTCAGATCCTGGGCCGGATCCCGGTCGTGGGTGACCTGGCCGAGGTCCCCTTGCCGGTCGAGGCCGTCGACGAGGACGACGACGAGGAACCCGAGCACCGGACCGCCGTACTCCGCGTCGAGGCGATGGAGGGCCTGCGCATCGACCGGCTCCGTCTCTCGGTGCGTGTCGAGGCGGGTGAGCACCCATGAGCGGGCTCGGGGCGATCCTGTTGTCGCTGCTCCTGCTTGCGGGCAACGCGTTCTTCGTGGGCGCCGAGTTCGCGCTCATCTCCGCGCGCCGCAGCCAGATCGAGCCGCGTGCGGCCGCCGGCTCGGGGCTCGCCCGCCAGACCCTCAAGGCGATGGAGAACATCTCGCTGGTGATCGGGGTCAACCAGATCGGCATCACCGTGTGCAGCCTTGTGCTCGGTGCGGTGGGTGAGCCGGCAGTGGCGCACCTGCTCGAGCCGTTCTTCGAGCTCGTCCGCCTGCCCGACGGCGCGATCCACCCGACGTCGTTCGTGATCGCGCTCCTGATCGTGGTCTACCTCCACGTGGTGATGGGGGAGATGGTCCCCAAGAACATCGCGCTGGCCGGGCCGGACCGTGCGGCGCTGGTCCTCGGCCCGGCGGTCTGGGCGATCGCTACGGTGCTCCGGCCCCTGGTGCTGGTCATCAACGGTCTGGCGCGGCTCATCCTCAAGGCGATGGGCGTCGAGCTCCAGGACGAGGTCAGCTCGACCTACACCCGTGAGGAGGTCTCGGCGCTGGTCGAGGAGTCTCGCGGCGAGGGTCTGCTGGCGCAGCACGAGTACGACCGGCTGTCGGGCGCCCTGGGCTTCACCGAACGGACCATCGCCTCGGTCGTGATGCCGGTGACGTCGCTGACGACGGTGGAGCAGGGGGCGACGGCCGCCGAAGTGGAAGAGGTGTGCGCGGCCACCGGGTTCAGCCGCTTCCCGGTCACCGGCGTGGGCGACCACCTGCTCGGCTACCTGCACATCAAGGACGTCCTCGAGTACGACGACCGCCGGGACGAGCCGATCGCCGACGTCTGGATCCGTCCCTTCGCCGTCGTCGGGGCCGACGACACGCTGCGATCGGCACTCGCCGAGCTGCAACGCCGGGGGGCCCACATGGCCAAGGTCGTGGACTCCAGCGAGGCGTGCCTGGGCCTGATCGCCCTGGAGGACGTGATCGAGGAGCTGGTCGGGCAGATCAAGGACGCGGCACACCACGAGGACGCGACCGGGTAGACCGCGGGAACGGGCGGACCTCTGGATAAGGTGAGGTTCCCACCCGACCGACAGGACTTGGCAGGTTGACCGTGCGCGACGCGCCGCCTCGATCCACCCGCGTCTGGACCGTGCCGAACACCTTGAGCATGGCCAGGCTCGCGGGTGTTCCGCTCTACCTGTGGCTCGTGCTCGGGCCGGAGGCGGACGGCTGGGCGCTGGCCGTCTTGATGGTCTCGGGTGTGACCGACTTCCTCGACGGCTACCTGGCCCGCAAGCTGGACCAGCGCTCGGCCCTGGGGGAGATCCTCGACCCCGTGGCGGACCGGCTCTACATCCTCGCGGTGGTGGTCGGTCTGGCGCTACGTGGGGTGATCCCATGGTGGTTCGCGCTGATCCTGCCGCTGCGTGACGCCCTCCTGTGGGGGCTGGTGCCCTTCCTGCGCACCCGCGGCTACAGCGCGCTGCCGGTGCACTTCCTCGGCAAGGCCGCGACGTTCAACCTGCTCTACGCCTTCCCGTTGCTCCTGCTCGGCGACGGCCACGGCGCGGTCGCCATCTTGGCCCGGGTCTTCGGCTGGGCCTTCGCGATCTGGGGCGTCGCCCTCTACTGGTGGGCGGGCGTCCTCTACGCCTACCAGGTCTACAAGCTGCTGCACGACGACGAGCGGCGAGCGCCGGAGCCTCATGCCTGACTCGTCCTACCAGTCCTTGCCCGACCACGTGACGATGCCGCTCCTCACGCTGGTCACGCGCCAGTCGCTGGACCAGGACTACGCCTACGTCGCCGAGCGGCGCGCCGCCGGCGAGGAGGAGCCGGCGAGCCGGCGCGGTGTGGTCGCCCTGGTGGTGGTGCTGCTCGGATTCGGGGTCCTGGTCAGTACGGCGGCCGCCCAGACGTCGCGCAACGCCCAGGTCGACGAGACCAGCCGCTCCTCGCTGGTCCGTGAGATCACCGACAAGCGAGACCTGCTGACGCGTCAGCAGGACCGGATCGCCGCGCTCCAGGCCGACGTCACCGAGGGCCTTGCCGCCGACAAGGAGGCCGCCGACGCCGAGGGCCAGGCGACCCAGCGACTCAACGGGGTCAAGGCCCGCACCGGCTATGCGCCCGTCCGCGGGTCCGGCGTCAGGATCGTCGTCGACGACGCTCCGGGCACGGACGCGGCGACGGTCCGGGACAGTGATCTGGCGCTGTTGGTCGACGCGCTGTGGGGCGTGGGTGCCGAAGCCGTCTCGGTGAACAACCAACGGCTGACGGTGCTCAGCGCGATCCGCAACGCCAACGTCGCGATCCACGTCAACGGCCGCCCGCTCGCCCCGCCCTACGTCGTCGAAGCGATCGGCGATCCCCTCACCCTCCAGGCCAAGCTCGCCGACAGCGCCCGCGGACAGCGGTTCCTGGCGCTCGTCGGCGGCCTCAAGTTCGGCTTCGACATCTCCAACGAGGACGATCTGGAGCTTCCGGCCGCCACGCTCCCGGCGCTCCGATATGCCTCTGCCGACACCAGCGTGGACAATGGAGCGGCGACGAAGGAGGACGCCCCGTGATCGCGATCATCGGCCTGGTCGTGGGTATCGTGCTCGGGCTGCTGGTCCAGCCCGACATCCCGGTCTGGTTCCAGCCCTACCTGCCCATCGCGGTGGTGGCGGCGCTCGACGCCGTCCTGGGCGGACTGCGGGCCCTGCTCGACGGCATCTTCGACGACAAGGTCTTCGTCGTCTCGTTCCTCAGCAACGTCGTCATCGCTGCGGCGATCGTCTTCCTCGGCGACAAGCTCGGGGTCGGCGGCCAGCTGTCCACCGGTGTCATCGTCGTCCTCGGCATCCGCATCTTCTCCAACGTCGCGGCGATCAGGAGGCACCTGCTCCGTGCCTGACGACGAGACCCCCGAGACTCCGCCCACGCCGGCGAAGCCGTCCCGGCCCCAGTCAGTGGGCCGCAGGCGGCTCGTCGACGCGACCCTGCACCCCACCCGCGGCCAGCTGGCCGTCGGGGTGCTGCTCGCGTTCCTGGGTTTCGCGGGGGTCACCCAGCTGCGGGCCACCGAGGTCGACAACACCTACGCGGGCTATCGCGAGCAGGATCTCATCGACGTCTTCAACACGATGACCGACGCCACGCAGCGCACGCAGGCCGAGATCGCCCAGCTGGAGCGGCAGAAGCGCGACCTGACCTCGAGCGCCAAGCGCCACCAGGCAGCCATCACCCAGGCCCAGCAGGACGCCGACACCCTCGCGGTCCTTGCCGGCACGGTGCCCGTCCACGGTCCGGGCCTCCGCATCACCATCACTCCGTCCAGCGACACGCCGGTCAGCGTGGACGCCATGCTCGACACGATGCAGGAGCTGCGCGCGGCGGGTGCCGAGGCGATGGAGTTCAACGACCAGGTGCGCGTGGTCGCCCAGACCTCGTTCGCACAGGGGTCCACCGGGATCCTGATCGGTGGCACCGAGGTCACCGCGCCCTACGTCATCGAGGTCATCGGTGACCCGCCCACCCTCGCCTCGGCGCTGAGCTTCCCGTCCGGGCCGACGTCGCAGTTCGAGGGCGACGATGCGACCGTCGAGGTGGAGCAGCTCGACGACGTTCGCATCGAGAGTGTCCGCCCGGCGTCGGACTGAGCCCGGGTGGCGATAGCCTTCCGTCGTACGCCGCCTCGGCGTGCCCCGTTCCGACGCAACGACGCGTGCCGAACCCGCGAAGGAGAGCCATCGTGTACCCCGAAGACCTCAAGTACACCGTCGAGCACGAGTGGGTCCGTAGCCCCGGCGAGGCGGCCGGTTCGGTTCGGGTCGGGATCACCAACTTCGCCCAAGACGCGCTGGGAGACATCGTCTATGTGTCCCTGCCCGAGGTCGGTGAGACCGTGACGGCCGGCAGTGCGTGCGGCGAGCTCGAGTCCACCAAGTCGGTCAGCGACATCTATGCCCCGGTCACCGGTGAGGTCGTGGCCCGCAACGAGGCACTCGACGCGACGCCCGAGCTGGTCAACAACGACCCTTACGGCGGCGGCTGGCTCTTCGAGGTCGTGCCCGGCGATGCGGGCGCCCTCGACGGACTCATGGATGCCGCGACCTATGAGGGCCAGCTCGACGGCTGACCCTCGGGCCGAGCCGCGCCGCGGCCACGGATGCGGCTGGTAGGTTCGGAGCCTGACCACACAGGAGAGCCCAGATGCCTTTCTGCACCAACTGCGGGCGGCAGAACCCCGACGATGCGAGGTTCTGCTCCCAATGCGGGACCCCGATCGTCCAGCCGGACGACGCCGCGGCCCCGGCCGCTGACGTCCCGGTCGACGCCACCGCGACGATCACGTTCGGGGCGCCCGCGGAGAAGGCCGCCGAGTCCTCGGACCGCGCGTTGAGCCCCATCGATGCGGCGGCCGTCGACGCGCTGCCGGCCGGCCACGCACTCCTGGTCGTCCAGCGCGGGCCGGGTGCCGGCAACCGGTTCCTGCTCGACCTCGACCTGGTCACCGCCGGCCGCCACCCCGAGAGCGAGATCTTCCTCGACGACGTCACGGTGTCGCGCCGCCACGCGGAGTTCATCCGCACGGGCACCGACTTCGCCGTACGCGACGTCGGCAGCCTCAACGGCACCTATGTCAACCGCGACCGGATCGACCAGGTGTCGCTCAAGGACGGCGACGAGGTGCAGATCGGCAAGTACCGCCTCGTCTTCTACTCCGGGCACGTGAACGGCTGACCGTGTCGGCCACTGCTTCGCACTCGCCCCGCGCGCGGCTCAACATCGGGCAGGTGCTCGAGCTCCTGCGCGCTGAGCATCCTGGGGTGACCATCCCCAAGATCCGCTTCCTGGAGGAGAAGGGGCTGATCAAGCCCGAGCGGACACCGGCCGGCTACCGCAAGTTCTCCGCCGAGGACGTGGACCGGCTCCGCTACATCCTGCGCATGCAGCGCGACCACTATCTTCCGCTGCGGGTGATCGGCGACCACCTCGACGCGATCGACCGGGGCCTTGAGCCGCCGCCCATCGACCCGGTGGTGCCGACGGTGCCCTCCGTCGCGCTGGCCGCCGACGGGATGCCGAGTGCGGAGTCGTTCTCCCGCCGTAGCGACGTCCGCGTCTCGCGGCGTGAGCTCATCAAGATCACCGAGATCTCCGAGCAACTGCTCGGCGAGCTGGAGAAGTTCGGCCTGGTTCACACCATCACCGGCACCGGCCACTACGACAGCGACGCGATGGTGATCGCGCGGACGGCCAAGGAGATGGCCGACTTCGGGCTCGAGCCCCGTCACCTCCGCGCGTTCAAGACCTCCGCCGACCGCGAGGTGGGCCTGGTCGAGCAGGTGGTGGCCCCCATCCGCCGTGGTCACGACGGCACCGCCCAGGCCCGTGCCGACGAGGCGACGAGCGAGCTGGCGGCGCTGTCCGTACGACTGCACGCCACTCTCGTCAAGGCCGGTCTGCGCCACTCCTGAGCGGCGCCTTGGGCTCCTCGGGGCCGGGGTAGGGTGGAGCGGTGCGCGAAGTCGACGTGATCGGCGTCCGGGTCGAGATGCCCTCCCAACAGCCCATAGTGCTGCTGCGAGAGGTCGAGGGCGAACGCTATCTGCCCATCTGGATCGGGGCCGTGGAGGCGACCGCGATCGCCTTCGCCCAGCAGGGCGTGGTCCCACCGCGTCCGTTGACGCACGACCTCCTCAAGGACGTCGTCGAGGCCACCGGGAACGCGCTGACCGAGGTCAAGATCACCGACGTCAAGGACGGCGTCTTCTATGCCACCCTGGTCTTCGCGTCGGGCGTGGAGGTGGGCGCTCGCCCGTCGGACTCGATCGCGCTCGCGCTGCGGACCGGCACCAGGATCTCCTGTGCTGAGGAGGTGCTCGCCGAGGCCGGCCTGACCGTCCCGGACGAGCAGGAGGACGAGGTCGAGCGGTTCCGCGAGTTCCTCGACCAGGTCACGCCCGAGGACTTCGACGCAGGGTGAGGAACTCTCACCCTCATGTTGAGGTTGAGGGTTGCGACACGCCGGGGCCGCCGCGTTGACCCGAGCCACCTAGGGCGCCTACCTTGAACTGTCTTCGTTGTAACTCCACCGTTGTGGTTGTGCCCGCCTCGCGGATGCGCCTCACGATCCTTCCCCCGGGAGTTACGCACGACGGAGTACCCGACGAAAGGTCGATGCGGGCGTGAATGACAACGACCAGCACGCACAGGTTCCTGGCGCTGACGCTGTGAACGCCGAGGTGACCGAGCGCGCCGAGGAGCAGGGCCTGCTCTTCAACGACGACGTTTCCCCGCTCCCCAGCGACACCGGCTACCGCGGCCCCACGGCCTGCAACGCGGCCGGGATCACCTATCGCCAGCTCGACTACTGGGCCCGCACCGGGCTGGTCGAGCCGAGTGTGCGAGGCGCCAAGGGCTCGGGGTCCCAGCGGCTCTACTCCTTCCGCGACATCTTGATCCTCAAGGTCATCAAGCGGCTGCTCGACGCCGGCATCTCGCTCCAGCAGATCCGCACCGCAGTGATGTTCCTGCGCGAGCGCGGCACCGACGACCTGACCCGCGTCACCTTGATGAGCGACGGTGCCTCCGTCTATGAGTGCACCAGCAACGACGAGGTCATCGACCTGCTCCAGGGCGGCCAGGGTGTCTTCGGCATCGCCATCGGCGGTGTGTGGCGCGAGATCGAGGGCACGCTCGCCGAGCTGCCCTCGGAGCGCACGGAGGACGAAGCGGTCGAGGCCGACCCGGCCGACGAGCTCGCCCGGCGTCGTGCCGCCCGACAGATCTCCTGATCTGCTCGACCCGTCGCGCGATGACGGGTTTGTCCCGGTTGCGGTGGTAGATTCATCGCGCTGACGATCCCGCGCGGGAGAGTCTTCGCATCGCCGTACGCCGTCCGCGGCCGAGGTGGTGACAAGCGCCGAAGGGGCAAATCCTCCCCGGAACCTCTCAGGCACCAGGACCGCGCGGGCAAGGCATCTCTGAAGGTGAGCCGACAGAGGGGGAGCGGATCGGAACCGTCGACCGCAAGGAGCCCCCGTGACCGCCACTCCCTTCGCCCAGCGCCACATCGGACTGTCCGACGCCGACATCGCCACGATGCTCGACCGGCTGGGCTTCGACTCCCTCGAGGCGCTGATGGACGCCGTCATCCCGGCGACCATCCGCACCAAGGAGCCTCTCGACCTGCCCGCGGCGCTCAGCGAGACCGGTGCGGTCGGTGAGCTTCGTGCCCTCGCCGCGAGCAACCGCCCCGCGGAGGCGATGATCGGGCTGGGCTACCACGGCACCATCACGCCAGGAGTGATCCGGCGCAACGTGCTCGAGGACCCGAGTTGGTACACCGCCTACACGCCCTACCAGCCCGAGATCTCGCAGGGTCGCCTCGAAGCGATGCTCAATTTTCAGACCGTCGTCGGTGACCTGACCGGCCTGCCGACCGCCAACGCCTCACTGCTCGACGAGGGCACCGCCGCCGCCGAGGCGATGACGCTGGTTCGCCGCGCCAACCGCAAGGCCAGCGGCCCGTTCGTCGTCGACGCCGACGCCCTGCCGCAGACCATCGACGTGATCCGCACCCGGGCTCACGCGCTGGCCATCGACGTCGTCGTCGCCGACCTGTCCGGCGGGCTGCCCGACGGTGAGCTGAGCGGCGTGCTGGTGCAGTACCCCGGCACCTCCGGCCGGGTCCCCGACCCGCGCCCGGTCATCGAGGCCGCTCACGAGCGGGGCGCGCTCGCCGTGGTGGCCACCGACCTGCTGGCACTGACCCTGCTCGAGGCTCCGGGGGCGCTCGGTGCCGACATCGCCGTCGGTTCGTCGCAGCGCTTCGGGGTGCCGCTGTTCTACGGCGGTCCGCACGCCGGATTCATGGCGGTCTCCGCCGGTCTCGAGCGGCACATGCCCGGCCGCCTCGTGGGCGTCTCGATCGACGCCGAGGGGCGTCCCGCCTATCGCCTCGCGCTGCAGACCCGCGAACAGCACATCCGCCGCGACAAGGCGACCTCCAATATCTGCACCGCCCAGGTGCTCCTCGCCGTCGTCGCGTCGATGTACGCGGTCTACCACGGTCCCGAGGGGCTGCGCCGGATCGCGAGTCGCGTCCACGGCTATGCCACCACCATCGCCGAGGCGCTCCGTGGCGCGGGGATCACCGTCACCAACGACCACTGGTTCGACACGCTGACCGTCCACACACCCGGCGCAGCCTCAGACGTCGCGGCCGCGGCGCGGGGGCTCGGGCTTCACCTGCGGCTGATCGACGCCGATCACGTGGGGATCTCGACCTCCGAGGTCACCACCGGGGTCTCGGTCTCGGCCGTGCTCCGCGCCTTCGGTGTCGCCGCAGACCACGGCATCGTCAACCCCGCCCAGACGATCGCCCTGCCCGAGGGGCTTGCGCGAACCACGGCCTTCCTCACCCACGAGGTGTTCAACAGCCACCACAGCGAGACCCAGATGCTGCGCTACCTGCGCAAGCTGTCGGCCCGCGACTATGCGCTGGACCGCGGCATGATCCCGCTCGGCTCCTGCACGATGAAGCTCAACGCTACCGCCGAGATGGAGCCGATCAGCCTGCCCGGCTTCGCCGACCTGCACCCCTTCGCCCCGGCCGAGGACGCCGTCGGCTACCGCCGGCTGGTCACCGACCTCGAGGCCTGGCTCGCCGAGGTCACCGGCTATGACGCCGTCTCGATCCAGCCCAACGCGGGATCCCAGGGCGAGCTCTCGGGCCTGCTCGCGATCCGCGCTTACCACCACGCCAACGGCGACGACCAGCGCGACGTCTGCCTGATCCCGAGCTCGGCCCACGGCACCAATGCCGCGTCCGCCGTGATGGCCGGGATGCGGGTCGTCGTCGTGGCCGCCGCCGAGGACGGTTCGGTCGACCTCGACGACCTCCGCGCCAAGTGCGAGGCCAACGCCGACACGCTCGCGGCGATCATGGTGACCTACCCGTCGACCCACGGCGTCTATGAGGAGGGCATCACGGCTCTCTGCGAGATCGTTCATGCTCGCGGCGGCCAGGTCTATGTCGACGGCGCCAACCTCAACGCGCTCCTCGGCTATGCCCGCCCCGGCGAGTTCGGCGGCGACGTCTCCCACCTCAACCTCCACAAGACCTTCGCCATCCCGCACGGTGGCGGTGGCCCGGGGGTCGGCCCCGTGGCCGTGCGCTCCCACCTCGCGCCCTACCTCCCCTCGCACCCGATGCACCCCGAGGTCGCCAAGCGTCAGGGGATCGGCCCCGTCGCCGCCGCGCCCTACGGGTCGGCCGGCGTGCTGCCGATCTCGTGGGCCTATGTGCGGATGATGGGCGCCGAGGGGCTGACCAAGGCGACGGCCGCGGCGGTGCTGGCCGCGAACTATGTGGCGGCGCGGCTCGATGAGTCGTTCCCGGTGCTCTATCGCGGCGAGGCCGGCCTGGTGGCCCACGAGTGCATCCTCGACGTCCGCGGAATCACCAAGGAGACCGGCGTGACCGTCGACGACGTCGCCAAGCGACTCGTCGACTATGGCTTCCACGCGCCGACCATGTCGTTCCCGGTCGCGGGCACGCTCATGGTCGAGCCGACGGAGTCGGAGGGGCTCGACGAGCTCGACCGCTTCTGCGACGCGATGATCGCGATCCGCGGTGAGATCGATCGGGTCGCCGCAGGGGAGTGGAGTGCCGAGGACTCGCCGCTCCACCACGCCCCGCACACCACCCGGGTGCTCGCCGGTGACTGGGACCGCGCCTACTCGCGCGCCGAGGGTGCGTTCCCGGCCGGGATCGACCCCGACAAGTACTGGCCGCCGGTCGCCCGGATCGACCAGGCCTACGGAGACCGCAACCTCGTCTGCACGTGTCCCTCGCCGGAGGCGTTCGCCGAGTGAGCGCGGTCAGCGGGGCTACGGGCCGGCGCCTGCAGGCACGGCTTGCCCGGGCCCAGGTCGAGGGGCGGCTGCCATCGGTGGTCGCCGGCCTCGTCCGCGACGGCGAGCTCATCTGGACCTCGTCCATCGGCGATCTGCCCGGCCCGGCGCTGGACACCCAGTTCCGGATCGGGTCGATCACCAAGACACTCACCGCGGTGCTGGTCCTCCAGGAGGTGCGGAGGGGAGCGCTCACGCTCGACGCTCCGATCGGTGGCGTCCTGGGCGACGTGCCCTATGCGGACGTGTCCGCCCGATCCTTGCTCGCGCACTCCTCGGGACTGACCTCGGAGTCGGTGGGCGACTGGTGGGAGCGATCGGACGGCGTCTCGTGGGACGAGCTGGTCGCCGCTCACCGCGACGTGGACACCGTCTTCCCCGACCGACAGCAGTTCCACTACTCCAACCTGGCCTATGCACTGCTCGGCCAGCTGGCTGCCCACAGCATCGGGCTGACCTGGTGGGAGGCGGTCCAACAGCGGATCACCGGGCCGCTCGGCATGACCCGCACGTCCTATCTGGCCGAGACTCCCGCGGCCCAGGGGCACAGCGTGCACCCCTATGACCGGACGCTCGCCGACGAGCCCGCGACCGATACCCGATCGATGGCTCCCGCCGGACAACTGTGGTCGACCATCACCGACCTGGCGACCTATGCGACCTTCCTGATCGATGGTCATCCTGACGTGCTCGGACTCGACGACCTGTTGCTCGCCTCGCACCCCCAGTCGAGCGATCGGGAGTTCGACCTCGCCTATGCGCACGGACTCGGCTTCATGCTCTATGCCGCGGGCTCGGGCCTGGTTGTCGGCCACACCGGCTCGATGCCCGGGTTCCTCGCCGGCTGCCTCGTCGACCGCAGCCGCCGGACGGGCGCGGTGCTGCTGTCCAACGCGACCACCGGACTGGCGCCCGACGAGGTCGCCATCGAGCTGATGGACCTGGTCGAGGAGCACGAGCCAACCATTCCTCGCCCCTGGGTTCCGACCATCGCCGTCCCCGACGCGTTGCTCGGTGTCCCGGGGGTCTGGCACTGGGGCAACACCCCCTTCACGTTCGCCATGGTCGGCGACGAGCTCGTCGCGAGCCGCCGGGAGTCGGAGAAGCACCGCTTCGCCGTTCGCCACGGGCGGATCATCGGCACCTCCGGCTACCACGCGGGCGAGCAGCTCCACGTGGTCCGCGATGACGACGGCATGGTCGATCACTTGGTATGTGCAACTTTCGTCTATACGAAGCGTCCCTACGGTCGCTAGGTCCTGCGCGCCGGTCACTGTCACTGCCTGAGGTGGAACGTGATGGTGCCGTTGGGGTGTCGTCGGTGGAGATAGCTGGGGTCGTGGATCCGGTGGTGGTGGAACCCGCACAATGGTTCGGCTTTGTCGAGGTCGGTGCGGCCGCCTGTTGCCCAGGGATCTCGGTGGTGGAGCTCGGTCCAGGCGTAGGGCCGGTCGCAGCCGTCGGCGAGGCAGGTGGTGTGTCGGGTGGCGAGGGAGACCCGTTGGGCTTCGGTGAAGAACCGTTGGGTCCGGCCCAGGTCGAGTGGCAGCGAGGGACCGTTGAGGATCGCGGGCAGGATCCCCGCCCCACACGCGAGCCGCCGGGCTTCGCCGGCACTGAGCTGGTCGCCGGTGTCCACGCCTGCGGCGGCCAGGTCGGCGGTCAGCTGGGTGTGGTCGAGGGTGACCACGATGGTGGCGGCGGTCTTGCCGTGGAGGCGGTCGGTGGGCAGGTGCTCGATCAGCTCGACGAACGCCTGGCCCTGTCGTTGGGCCCAGTCGAGCTGGTCGCCGACGGGTCCGGTCTGGTCCTGGGTGGCGCCGAGTCTTCCGCGGCGGGGTGAGGCGAGCTGGCCGATGACCTTCTTGAGGATCGCGCCCGCCACCGTCGGGACCGTGAAGTGCCCGGACACGGTCCCGTCGCGGTTGTCATGGAGCGTGAGCCTGGTCTTGTCCCGGGCCCGGGCTTCCTCCTCGCGCAGCACCTGGTCGTGGTGGCGGTCGGCCTCTTCCCGGCTTGCGACGAGTTCGAGGGCGCGGCGGGCCTTCTTCCGCAACGCCGCCGGGTCGAGACGCTTGGCCCGTTCGACCAGCCCTTCCTCGACCACCGCCCGCGCATCAGGGTCCAGGGTGGCGGGGAGCTGGCGGGTGGCCGCGGCGATGACCGCCGCATGCTCGGGGGAGACCACACCCTCGCGCAGCGCGGCACCGGTCGCGGGCAACGACTCAAGTGCGCCGGCCAGGGCGACCTGCCCAGCCGCGGCCGCACCCGTCGTACGCGTCGCCTGAGACAGCCACGCCCCCGTCCCACTCATCCCCGACGCCGCAGCGACAGCGGCCCGATCGGCCGCCGCGACCAACGACAGCTTCAACGCCTGGAGACGCGAGATCGCTCGGTCGGCCTCACGCACCGCCGTCGCGTAGTCCCCCGACACCAACCCCAGATCCCCCGCCGAATCCAAGGCGGCATGGACCGTCGCCAGCACTCCGACGACGCCATCGGCGTCGGCGTCGGGGTGGAGGTCCAGGAGTGCGGTCACATCACTATCCTGGCCAAACTCACGTTCGAATAGACGCGATATCCACAGACATCTCGACGACCCGGCCCACGACGCGGGGTGTGCACGACTTCCGGCGCAAACGCCGACGAAGCGGGCGGCTAAGGCCGCTGGAGCTCCAGCACGGAGCCACGGCGTCGCTTGATCACGGCGAGGCGTGTGGGTATGCGGTCGCGCATCTCGGCGACATGGCTGACGACGCCGACCACGCGGCCGCCGTCGCGCAGCGAGTCGAGGGTGTCCATGACGTCGTCGAGGGTGTCGGCATCGAGGGATCCGAAACCTTCGTCGACGAACAGCGTGTCGAGGTCGGCGCCGCCCACCTCGTGGGTGATCACGTCCGCCAGCCCGAGCGCGAGCGCGAGTGAGACGACGAACGTCTCGCCGCCCGAGAGGGTGGCCGGGTCTCGGGTCTCGCCGGACCAGTCGTCGCGAACCACGAGAGAGAGGCCGCCACGTGTCTCGCCCGCGCCCTTGTGGCCGGTGTGCTCGAGCGTGTAGCGGCGGTCGCTCATCATCGCCAGCCTGGTGTTGGCGGTCGCGACCACCTGGGAGAGCCGGTGGCCGAGGACGTAGGCCGACAGTCGCATCTGGAGCCGGTTGTCTGGTGACTTGCCCTCGGCGAAGCTGGCCATCCGTGTCGCCAGGGCGAGCTGGTCGCGGAGCGGCCCCCAGGCGGTGAGGGCGTCGGACAGACCGGTCGTCAGGTCGCCCACCCGCGCAGCGCGGCGGGTCGCGACCTCGGTTGCGGTCGCAGCCTCGGAAAGCCCCGAGGTGGCCTGCTGGGCGGTGTAGGTGAGGGCGTCGAGATCGGGGGGCGGCAGGGCCGCGACCCGGGTGAGCTCGGGGTCGGCGACAAGAGCCTTGGCCCCAGCGATGCTCGTGTCGTGAGCGGAGATGTCCTGCTCGAGTCGGTCGGCCATGTCGGGCTGCAAGGCGTGGGCCAGGGCGTCGTCGACGTCGCGGAAGCCGGCCTTGGCGGCGGCGGCGGTGGCCGCGCGCGTTGCCGAGCGGAGCGAGGCGAGGGCGCGGTCGCGCTCGTTGACGGCTGCGGCCGCGCGGATCACTCGCTCGGCCTCGTCGACCACCTCCGCCAGGGCGGCGTCGAGGTCAGTGCGCCCCTCACCGAGTACGGCGGTCAGCTCGGCTTGGATCGCCGCAAGCTCGTGAGCCCTGGCCTGGAGGGCGGACTCGGCGGCGGCGCGGTCGGCGTGGAGCTGGGCGATCCGGAGCCGGAGCTCATCGAGCCGGGCTTCGGCGTCGGCGACGGCCGTCTCGAGATGCGGGAGCAGGGCCGCCTCGACCTCCAGCGTGGCGAGGGCGTCGCGCTGCTGGGTCAGCTCATCGGTCAGCTCGCTGACGCCGGCGCCCTCGGAGCGCTCCCGGGCCACGGCGAGCAAGGTGGTGAGGTCGCGGACGAGCGCGTCGTGGGCAACGAGCGCAGCCTCGGCGTCGTCGACGTCAGCGCGCGCGGACTTCTCGGCCTCCGCGTCAGGAGCGCCATGGCGGGCTTCGGCCGGATGTGGGTGGTCGGCGGAACCACACACGGGGCAGTCGGTGCCCACCGCCAGCGCACTGGCGAGCTCGGCGGCCATCCCGGTGAGGCGCTGCTCGCGGATGGCGAGCCAGGTCTCCTTGCGGAGGTGGACGAGATCGATGGCCTGCCGCTGCTCGTCCCGAGCCGCGACGAGCAGCGGCTGGAGCCGGGTGACGTCGCGGGCGGCATCGAGCCGAGCACTGAGCGCCTGCACGGCAGCCCGGGTGGCGCCGACTCCGGCCGCAGCCTGCTGCGCTTGGGTGTGTCGCCGCCGCAGCTGGGAGAGCTGGGTCGGCAGGGCCTCCAGCTCGGCATTGCCCTCGGTGAGTGCGCTGGCGAGCCGCGCGATCGCTCGCTCGTCGTGCTGCTCCTCTCGCTCCAGCGAGACCAGGCGGTCCGCCCGAGGGCGGAGCGTCGAGATCTCAGCGGAACGACGGGTGAGGCGCTCCCGCTCGGCGGCGAGCGCAACCGGGTCTGCGGCTGCACCCATGGGCAGTGCGATCACCGCAGAGGCGACCTCGCCCTCGGCGGCCGTGACGACGGTCTCGGCCTCGTGGAGCAGTGCCGCGACGGGGAGGACGGTCGCGGCGCGCCGGCCGGCGTCGAGGCGGCGGCGGAGCACCTTGATCTCTTCGGTGTGTGCCTGGAGCCGAGCGAGCTCGGCACAGGCCTGGGCGTGCTCCGCCTGGAGCCGGGCGCATTCACGGGCCGCCTCCAGCGCGTGGGTCGCCTGGGTGGCCACCACGTCGGCGGCGGTGAGTCGAGCCTTGGAGTCGGCAGCGGCAGATGACGTGTGGCGAACCAGGTCGTCGGCCCATCTGGAGATGCCGCCGGAGTCGGCAGCGACGGCGAGGTCGTGGAGGTCCCAGGTGTCGGGCGGGGCCACGCCGGTGGCTTCGCTGAGCCGGCTCACGATCTCGGAGACCCCGCGCTGGTGGACCCGGCTGTCGGCGGTGAGGGCGAGGCGGTGGTCGCGCAGCCAGCGCTCGATGCGCTCGAAGCGGTTGGTGCGGAAGAGCTGTTGGAGGAGCTGGTGGCGTTCGTCGGAGCGAGCTCGCAGGAAGGCCTGGAAGCGGCCTTGAGGCAGCATCGCGACCTGGGTGAACTGAGTCATCGTCATGCCGACGAGACCGGAGACGAGGTGGCCGGCCTCATCGAGGCGGGTGGTGAGGGGCTGCCAGGTGCCGTCGATGCGCTCGGACAGGGTGACGGAGGCCTGTTGGGGGGTGGTGCCGGTGCCTCGCCTCTTGGGGCGCTTCCAGGCGGGGGAGCGGATGATCCGGAACCGGCGCCCGGCGAGGGTCGCCTCCAGCGTGACGCGGGGTGTGGACTCCGGAGCGGCCTGGTCGGAGCGGAGCCGCTTGGCGGTGGACCGGTCGCCCGGGACGTCGCCGTAGAGCGCGAAGCAGACGGCGTCGAGGACGCTGGTCTTGCCAGCGCCCGTGGCGCCGGTGAGCAGGAACAGTCCGGCCTCGGACAACGCATCGAAGTCGACGGCGACGGTGTCGGCGAACGGCCCGAAGGCCGTGATCTCCAGGTGGTGCAGGCGCATCAGGACCCCGTGAGCAGCATGTCGACGTCGGGGTCCTCGAGGCAGGCGTCGCAGGCAGCGAGGAGCAGAGCGGCCTCGGCGTCCGTCGCGGGAACGCCCCGGAGGTCCGCGACGAAGTCGAGGGACACCTCGTGGTCGGACTGGCCGCGCAGGCGGGCCGTGGGCGCGGCGTCGGGCAACGGGTGCGCCGGCTCGAAGGCGAGGACGAGGGTGTGGGGGAAACGGGCCCGGAGCCGTTCCATCGGCTGCGCCGGCCGCAGGTCGTCGGTGAGCGTGACCTGGACCCACGCTCCCTCGGCATCGACGAGGGAGGGGTCGGCGAGCAGTGACTCGAGGTCGCCGCGGAGCCGGCGCAGCGGCCGCGGCACGGGGGCGGCGACGAAGTCGGCGGCGTGGAAGCCGTCGGCGTCGATCTCGACGAGCCAGGAGCCCTTGACCTGGTCGGCCTCCGAGAAGGAGTAGGCGAGCGGCGAGCCGCTGTAGCGCACGGTGTCAGCGAGCGTCTGTCGCCCATGGAGGTGGCCCAACGCGGTGTAGTCGATGCCGGCGAAGGTCTGGGTCGGCACGAGGGAGACGCCGCCCACGCTGATGTCGCGCTCGGAGTCGCTCGGCGCGGCACCCGCGACGAAGGCGTGTGCCAACACCACCGAACGGGTGTGCTCGGACCGGCTGAGCAGGTCGGCTCGCACGCGCCGCATCGCCTCGGTCAGCGCGGCCTCGTGGGAGCGGACGCCCAGAACCCACGGATCACGGACGGCGTCGGGATCTAGGTAGGGAATGCCGTAGATCGCGACCTGGCCGTGCTCGTCGTCGAGCATCACCGGTGTCCCCACGGTGCTCGCGTCGGTGCGGATGAACACGCCGGCCGCGTCGATCAGTCGTGACCCGAACCCGAGCCGCTGCGCCGAGTCGTGGTTGCCCGAGGTGACGATGACCTTGGCCCTGGACGCGGCCAACCTGGCGAACGTCTCATCGGCGAGGCGAACGGCGTCGACCTGAGGCAGGGCCCGGTCGTAGACATCGCCCGAGACCACGACGAGATCGACCTCCTCGCCGGCCACCACCTCCAGGAGGTGGTCGACATAGGCCGCCTGATGGTCGAGCATCCCCTCACGGTGGAACGACCGGCCCAGGTGCCAGTCGGAGGTGTGGAGGATGCGCATGCCCTGAACCTATGAGGCGCCACCGACACTCAGGCGGACCCACGCCGAACCCCCTTCGCCGGCCTGCCAGACTCGCGGGTGAGGCTCGACCGGTGTCCTCGCGTCATCGCTGGAGGATCAGCAACCAACCGGCCTCTCTCGACGAAGGACTGACCATGGAAGCTGTCGGCGTCAATCAAGCGAGCCTGTCCGGACTGAGGCGGTGGAACCTGGGCCTCACCCTGCTGCACGCGGTGCAGGTCATCGCCGTGCTCGTCCTGGCCAGTGACTTCGCCATCAGCGTGACCTCCCAGTTCCCCACGGGCCCGCCCGGTACGCCCCCGGTCGCGCCGGAGACGATGTTCGACGTCCGCGTGGGGCCGGCCGTGGCGGTCTTCCTCGCCCTCGCCGCCCTGGACCACCTGCTCACCGCCACCGTCTTCCGAGGTCGCTACGAGACGGACCTGAAGGCGGGGCTCAACCGCTTCCGGTGGATGGAGTACTCCGTCAGCTCGACGCTCATGGTGCTGCTCATCGCGTTCTACACCGGCATCACCGACATCGCGGCCCTGATCGCGATCATCGGCGCCAACGTCGCAATGATCCTGTTCGGCTGGCTCCAGGAGCTGATGAACCCGCCGGGTCGCACGCACACGACGATGCTGCCGTTCTGGTTCGGCTGCGTCGCCGGCGCGGCCCCGTGGGTGGCCATCCTGGTCAACACGTTCGGCGCCGACACCGTGCCTGGCTTCGTCTACGGCATCATCGTGTCGCTGTTCGTCTTCTTCATGAGCTTCGCGCTGAACCAGTGGCTCCAGTACCGCCAGGTCGGCCGGTGGGCCGACTACGCGTACGGCGAGAAGGCCTACCTGGTGCTGAGCCTGGTGGCCAAGACGGCCCTGGCCTGGCAGATCTTCGGCGGCTCGCTCGCCGGCTGAGGCAGCACGGATCCGCCGGGGAAGCGATGACCCGACACACGTGGGCGCCGACCGAACACGGCCGGCGCCCACTCGGGGGGTGCGCATGGCGACTCAGTCGACGCTCCAGCGGACGCTGTAGAGCGCACCGGAGCCGCTGACCTCCTCGTGCTCGCCTGGCTCGTTCTGGCACGGGATGTTGTTGATGCTCCCGACCAGGGTGAGGTTGTTGCCGTCACGCTCGAAGATCTTGACGTCGATGGAGTTCTGGAAGAACTTCGAGCCGATGTTCACGCGCTTCTGCCCTTGGGCGTAGACCCTGACGGGGGTCTTCTGCCCGCCCAGCTTGAAGAAGATCTCGTCGTCCCCGTCGCGGTCCTGGAGGTCCAGCACCTTGTTGGACGTGACGGTCAGGTGACAGGTCGCGCTGGTGGCCGAGGCCGGCGAAGCCGACACACCGCCCGTCGCGAACGTCAGTCCCGACAGGCCGATGCCCGCGGCGATCAGTCGTGCAGTGGTGTTCATGTTCTGCTCCTTGCGTCTGGGTCGGACTCGGTGCCCGACCTCGGGTCGGAACCAGGTTCCGAGAGGGCGTCATTGCGGCGTCAGAGCGCAACGCCTCGCGCTCGACGGCGGAGGCGCCCCAGGGCGCCGGCGAGGGACCAGGTGCTCCCCGAGCGCCTCGATCCCGCTGGCGGGCTGGTCAGCACTCGCCGCCCGGGGCAGCTGTCGGCATGGCGGATCCGGGCGGTCTGCACCTTGGTCTCGATCACCTGCCGGGACATGCCCGGCGGGATGCCGGCTGCCATGTCGATGAAGGCGTCGATCGCCTGTCCGCAGTTGAGGCAACGCACGGTCTGGATCACTTCTGCTCTCCCTTGCTCACCGGCCCGAGCCCGTGCTCCGACCGAGGTCGGGTGAGCGTGGAGTCCTCATGTCATCGCCGGGTCATCGCGAAGGGTTGTATCCAGGGTTCGTCGCGACGATCCTCAGAAGGAACATGACCCGGACAAGCCCCCCCTTGGACGTGCCGCGGACCCGAGTGCCGCCCGGCCGCCTGCCCTCGCGCCCGAGAGCGACGCGACTGGTCGTAGCGGCAGCCGGCTATGGCAAGACCACATGGACGGAGGCCGCCGGGGGCGGTGGCGCGGTCCGATGGCTGCGGGCGGACCAGGTGGGCACCGCCGACCTGGCGCTCGACTCCGACACGACGGCGTTGGTCGTCGAGGACCTGCACCGGGTCACGGCGCAGCGGCAGGCCGACCTCGTCGAGCGCGTGGCAGCGCTGCCCTCCGCCGTCACGGTGACGCTGACGTCTCGCGACCCACTGCCCGGTCAGGTGCGGTCCCGCCTGAAGAGCCCGGTCTCGACCGTCGGTCCCGCCGAGCTCGCCCTGACCCCTGCCATGGTCGCCGCCATGCTCGCCGAGGAGCATGGGCTCGACGAGCCGGAGCTGCCGACCCGGGTTCACGCGGCCACCGCCGGGTGGCCGGTCCTGGCGCATCTCGCTGCCGAAGCCTCGTCCCGGTCGCCGGGGGCTGACCTGGTCACGACGCTCTCCCAGCCTGAGGGGCAGGCCGCGGCCTGGCTGCGGAGCGAGGTGCTGGATGCGTTGCCCCACGAGGTCGTCGAGGCGCTGGAGGTGATGGCCGACTTCGAACCGCTCACGGCCGAGCTTCTCCGGCACCTACGTCGCCAGCTGGGCGCCGCGTCGCCCGGGGGCTCGCCTGACGAGGACATCGTCGATCGCCTGCGCACGACCGGGCTCCTGGTGCCCCATCCGCGAGGGGTGCTCGTGGGCCGCGAGGAGCTGCGTCTGGTGCCCGTCCTGCGCGCCGTTCTCAAGGCCACCCGGGCACAGGCGGCGCCCTCGCCGGATCTGCTCCAGGCGGCAGCCGCGTGGTACGAGCAGCACGACCTCGGCTTCCCCGCGGTCGACGCCTACCGGCGCTGTGGGAGCGAGGGCCGGGTGCGCGACCTCATCCGGGACCGTGGCACCCGGATGATCGCGCAGGGCGACGCAGCGGCCATCGTCGCTCTCCTCAGCGACGGTGAGACCGCCCCGACGATCCCGGGCGACGACCCGGCAGTCCGCCGCACCCTGGGTGCGGCACTCAACCACTCGGGCCAGGCCTACGCCGCCCTCGGCGTGCTCGGCCCTCTCGGCCACGATGCCGACAGCCATGGGTGGGACGCTGGGCTGGCGCTGTGCGTGGCGTCGGTCCACTTCAGCCAAGGCGACCTCGTGCTCGCCGCCGAGGTGCTCGACCGGGTCCCGGTGGACGACCTGCCCGATCGCGGGGATGGGGTGCTCTGGCGAGCCACCCGCGCCAACGTGGCGTCGATGCTGGGTGACGACGACCTCGCACGTGAGCTGGCGAAGCAGGCCCACGAGCTGGCCAACCGGTCGGGAGCACCTGGGGACCTGACGGCCGCCCATCAGGCGATCGCCAAGATCAGCGCCGGCTCGAGGAAGACCGCCCACCTCGCGATGGCTCTGGTCGCCGCGCGCAACGACACGGATGCGGTGTCCGTGGCACGGATCGTCGGCAACCAGTCCTACGCCCTGCTCGCGGCTGCGCAGTTCGACCAGGCCGTTGCCGCTTCCCGAGAGGCAGTGCTCGCAGCCGAGCTCGTGCGTCCGATGGGTGCGCTGACCGCGTCGCTCCATAACCTCGCCGAGGCACTGACCAGGCTCGGGGAGTACGACGAAGCGCGCTGGCACCTGCGTCGAGCGCTGGCGGTCAGCCAGCGACTCGGGCCCAACCGCGGCGCCGCCAGCATGTGCGGCCTCGGCGACATCCACCGCGCCCTGGGGCAGCGGGAGCAGGGTCGGGCGGCCTATGAGGAGGCGGTGACGCTCGCTCGGACCTCGCACGAGCTCCAGGTCCTGGTTCCGGCACTGTCGGGCCTGGCCAGGCTGGTGCTCGACGTCGATCCGGGCGGCGCTCGGGCAGCGGCCGAGGAGGCCGAGCAGCTGGCGCCCGCCGCCCTGGCGCCGTACGCGTTGATCGCCCACGGCTGGGTGGAGCTCGAGACCGGTGACCGTGCGCGCGCGGCGCAGCTCGCGGAGAGGGCGGCCCAGGCGGCGAGGCAGCAGGGTGCTCGCGACCTGCTGGCCGAGGCGCTGGAGCTGGCGGCGGAGACCCAGGGGCCGACGCAGGCGTCGTTGTCACTGACCGAGGCGCTGTCGATCTGGCGGGATGGCGGCGCAGAGCCCGACGCCAGCCGGCTCGAGGTGCTGCTGGGTCGCTTGGAGGGTGCGGACAGGGCGGCTCGGGACCGCGGGCGACAGGCCGCGGAGAGGTTGCAGCGCCTCGGGGTGACCACGGTGAACGGGCGCCGCTTCGGTGCGGATCCCGTGGGCAAGGACGTGACCGTGGCCGTCCTGGGGCGGTTCGAGGTCACGGTGGGCGGCGACGCGGTCCCGCTTCAGGCCTGGAAGTCCAAGCAGGCGCGCACCCTGATGAAGATCCTGGCGGCGCGACGCGGCCGTCCCGCCACGCGCGCCCTCCTGTGCGAGCTCCTCTGGCCAGGCAGCGACCCGATCAAGACGTCACACCGCCTGTCGGTCCTGCTGACCACGGTCCGCACGGTGTTGGACCCGACCAGGTCATGGCCGGCGGATCACTACGTCAACTCCAACACCACCGGGGTCTGGCTCGACCTGCGCAGGATCACCCTCGACGCCGCCGAGCTGCTCGACGAGGCGGAGCACGGGGCGGCGCTGCTGGCAGCCGACGACGTCGCCGGAGCCAAGGTCGCGCTCATGCAGGTGGATGCGCTGTTCCGCGGGGAGGCGTTCGAGGACGAAGAGTCTTCGGACTGGGCTCTGGAGGGGTGGGCCCACGAGGACTGGGCCCAGGCGCTGCGGGAGGACACCCGTGCCGCGTGGCTGCGCTCGCTGCGTCATCTGGCCACCGTGGCCACCAAGGAGGGCCGCAGCAACGACGCCACCGCGACCCTGACCCGGCTCCTCGGCGTCGACCCCTACGACGAGCGCGTCCACCGCGGCCTCGTGAGGAACCTCGTCCGGGCCGGTCGCCATGGCGAGGCTCGACGCGCCTTCGCGCGGTGGACCGAGGCGATGGCGTCGGTCGACGTGCCACCACCCGACCCCGCAGAGCTCACGCCCCGGCCGCGCGACGGCTGACCCGGTGTCCCTGGGGCTCACAGCGACTCTGACATCACGATGACGTGCCGCGGGCACGGTCGTGACGCACACGTCGAGGCAGCGTCCTCGACGCACCGCCGTGCTTCACGGCACCATCCAAGGGGGAACACATCATGCGCAAGAACCACACCCGGCCAAGGTCCGCTACGGCGCTCCGCTTGTTCGCCGCGAGCACCTCACTGGGCCTGGCCGTGCTCGGCGGCGTCACCTACGCCCACGCGGGAGTGGCGGAAGCCACGACGGAGCCGCCTCCGTGCCCGACTCCGGGCAAGACCATCGTCGGGACCGACGGCGACGACGTGCTGAGAGGCACGGCCGGCGCCGATCGGATCGAGGGGCGAGGCGGGAAGGACATCATCAAGGGCCTGGGCGGCGACGACGTCCTGATCGGCGGGAAGGGCCGCGACAGGCTCCAGGCAGGCGCTGGCGAAGATTGCGTGGACGGCGGCAAGGGTGACGACTTCCTCAACGGAGGCAAGGGCCGTGACCGGATCGACGGCGGGAAGGGCTTCGACCACGTCCTCGGACGCGAGAACCACGACAGCCACCTGCGCGTCGAGCACTGAGCAGGGGCCGACCGGCTCCCCGGCAGCGTCGACCGGAGTCAGTGCGCGGTTGCCGTCCCCACCATGGCCTCCGGGGGCTTCGGCGTGCCGAGCAGGAAGGCCACCACGTCAGCGGCCGTGTAGGTCCTCCCGTCGTCGGCGGCACCCATCAGTGCGACGACCGGGTCGAAGTCGGAGCCGGTGGTGACGAGTGCGGGCTCGAGGGCGCCATGGGGCCGTCGTTGGGGGAGGCCGGCCGCCGCCAGGAGCGCGTTGCACAGGCAGACGCGGCCCTCGGTGTTGGCCTCGCGGCCGCCCTTGCGGCGCACATAGATGTCGATGGGCTCGGCCGGGCAGCGATAGTCGATGTCGCCGCTGGGGGAGCGGTACGGCGACCGCAGCACGCCGAGGTCGCAGACCTTGCGTCGATCGGCCTGCACGGCCGGGTCGGAGAGGGTTCCCTCGACATCGAGCACGCGGAAGGGGAACCCGGTGGGGGACACCCGCCAGTCGGCACGGACCCGGGTGTCGCCGCCGCTCACCTGGCTGAGCACCTGCTCCTTGAGATCGGACGCCAGGCCCGACTCCTGGCAGAGCGCGAACGCGGTGCCGATCTGGACCCCATGGGCCCCGGCGTCGAGCGCCTCGCCGAGTCGCCCGGGGGAGCCGTAGGAGCCGGCGAGCCACGTCGGCAGCCCCAGGTCGACGACCGCGGGGATGTCGACGACGTCCCGGTCGTCATAGACCGGCTGCCCGTCGGGGTCGACGCGCCGAGGGCCGCGGGGCGGCGCGTTGTGCCCGCCGGCGCTGGGTCCTTCGAGCACGAAGCCGTCAGGTCGGGTGAGCGCGTCCCCGGCGAGGCCCGCGGCGAGGTCGAAGGACGCGACGATCGCCAGCACCTGGGGCGCGGCGAGGGCCGGCGCGAGACGCGCTCCCAGCTCGGAGGGGCTGATCACGACCGCGTTGTCACCGTCGGCCGAGGTGGCGCCCTGGACGCGGACCGACCAGGCGACGTCCTCGCCGCGCGCGAGCCTGCGTACGAGCTCGGGGACGTCCGCTGGGTTGCCGGCCCCCACGAGGAGAGCATCGACGCCCGCGAGCATCGCGCCGTACGCCGCGAACGGGAGCGGCAGCTCGATCTTGCGCATCAGGTTCATGCCCACGACTCCGTCGTGGCCCTCCTTGGCGAGGAACACCTCGACGAAGGCCCCGGCCACGGTCAGCTCCTGTAGCCGGCGGCTCGGCACGAGCGTCCAGCGGGGCACGGCGGCGAAGGTCTCGGTCGAGCCGCGCCCACCCTCGACGAAGTAGGCGCTCAGGATCCACTCGGCCACGTCAGGGTCCGGGAAGTGGGCGAGAGCCCGTCGGACGTGGCCACCCGGGTCACCGAGCTGAAGTCGTCTGGCGCAGACCACCTCGAGAGCCGTGCCGGAGACGACGCCCAGCTGGCCGGTCCGTGACACCGCGCTGGCCAGCTGCCAGTCGGAGATCGCCACGCCCATGCCGCCCTGGATGATCCTGCACTTGCTGACCGATGCCACGCCTTCCACGATCCTCAGCCTGGGACGAAGAGATAGCGCCCCAGGCAAGGAAACCACCTCGGTCTTTGTTCGGAGCGAACAAAGACGGCGGGCACCGCAGGGTGATGGAGTTGCGCGATCGGAACGTGGGTACCTGGGTCGGATGGAGACGACCAGGATGAACACATTGCGGAAGACAGCTGCCGGACTGATCGCAGGCGTGCTGGTCGTGGCGCTGGCCGCGTGCGGTGGCTCGGACAGCGGTGACAACGGCGGCTCGGGCGGCCCCACGGGCGAGCCGTGGACCCTGGGAACCACCGAGTCGGTGACCGCCATGGACCCCGCGGGCTCCTACGACTTCGGCTCGTGGAACATGCAGTTCAACATCTTCCAGCAGCTGATGGTGATCCCCGCAGGGGGCGACACCCCCGTCGGTGACGCGGCCACGTCGTGTGACTACGACGACCCGACGACGGTGACCTGCACCCTCAACCCCGATCTGACGTTCTCCAACGGCGACCCGTTGACCTCCTCCGACGTGCTGTTCTCGTTCAAGCGCAACCTGGAGATCAACGACCCCAACGGTGCCTCGGTGCTGCTCGGCGCCATCAGCAACGGTGACACCGAGAACCAGACCCTGGCCGACGGGGCGATCGAGACTCCCGACGACACCACGGTCGTCTTCCACCTCAACCAGCCCGACCTGACCTTCCTCAAGGTGCTGACCACGGCCGCCGCGTCCATCGTCGACGAGGACGTCTTCCCAGCGGACGCGCTCCTGCCTGACGACCAGGTCATCGGCTCGGGCCCTTACACCCTGGCCCAGTTCAAGCCCGGTGAGCAGGCCGTCCTGGAGGCCAACAAGGACTACGTCGGCGACCGCGCACCGTCGGCGCCGCAGGTCTTCGTTCAGTACTTCAACGACCCGGCGCCGCTTAAGACCGCTGTGGAGACCGGGCAGGTGGACATCGCCTGGCGCACGCTGAGCCCCACCGACCTCACCTCGCTGGAGGACGGCGGCAAGGTCGACGTGATCCGCGGGAAGGGCTCGGAGTTTCGCTACTGGGTGTGGCAGCTGAGCACCCCTGTCGGCAAGCAGCTGGCGGTTCGCCAGGCCGTGGCACAGCTCATGGACCGCGACGCCATCGCGAAGAACGCCTATGACGGCACCGTCACACCGGCGTACTCGATCGTGCCTCCGGGCTTCGCCGGCCAGAAGGACTCCTTCCAGGAGACCTACGGCGACCCGAGCGTCGACGCGGCCAAGCAGATCCTCGACGACGCTGGCATCGCGACGCCGGTGGACGTGACGCTGGGCTATACGCCGACGCACTACGGCCCGAACGCCGTGGACGAGGCCAACGAGCTGGCCAACCAGCTCAACGACAGCGGCCTGTTCAAGGCGACCACCAAGGACGCCGAGTGGGAGCAGTACCAGACGCTCTACAAGCAGGGCGCCTATGACCTGTTCATCCTCGGCTGGTACCCCGACTTCCTGGACGCGGACAACTACCTGACCCCGTTCGTCCGGGACGGCGGGTTCTATGCCAACAACTACTCCAACGACCAGGTCAACAAGCTCCTCGACCAGGAGCTCGGCCAGACCGACGAGGCCAAGCGCAACGAGGAGATCGGTCAGCTCCAGGACATCGTGGCCAACGACGTCCCGCTGATCCCTTCCTGGAACGGCCTCAACGTCGCGGTCGCCAGCAAGCAGATGACCGGCGTCGCGGACACGCTCGACCCGACCTACATCTTCCGCTTCTGGATGATCGACAAGAACGGCTGATCGCCGGTGAGCTCAGCGTCCGGATCGCTGCCCCGCTATGTCCTGATCCGTGTGCTGCTGGTCCTGCCGATGATGCTCGTCCTGCTCACGGTGGTGTTCTTCCTGCTTCGGGTGGCGCCGGGTGACCCGGTCTCGGCCGCGGTCGGCGGCAAGCTCGACGAGGCCGCGCTCGACGAGCGGCGGGCGGCGCTCGGCCTCGACCGACCCCTCACGGTGCAGTACGTCGAGTACCTCGGGCAGGTCGCCCGTCTCGACTTCGGCTCGTCGATCAGCGACAACCGACCGATCCTCGACATCATCCGCGACCAGGGCGGAGCAACCCTGACGCTCACGGTCGGCGCGTTCTTGTTCGCGCTCCTGATCGGGCTGCCCCTGGGGCGGGTGGCCGGGAGATACCGAGATACCGGCCTCGACGCCGTGATCCGCATCTTCGGGGTCGTGACCTATGCGGCGCCGATCTTCTGGGTCGGCATCATGTTCGTGCTGCTGGTCATCACGTTCTTCCCCGGCTGGCCCACCTACGACATCGCCACGCCCCAGACGAAGTTCCTGGTGCAGCCGCACACCCACATCCTGCTCGTCGACGCACTCATCGGCGGGGACGGCGGCGCGGTCGGGGACGTGCTCAAGCACCACGTGCTGCCGTGCCTCACCCTGGGCCTGTTGCTGTCCGGGGTGATCATCAGGCTGGTGCGCGTCAACGTCATCCAGTCGCTCAAGGGGGACTACGTCGAGGCCGCGCGGGCTCGCGGCATCCCGGAGCGGCTCGTCGTACGGCGACACGCGTTCCGCAACGCGCTGGTTCCCGTGATCACCGTGATCGGGCTCCAGGTGGCCCTGACGCTGTCCGGGGCCGTGCTCACCGAGCGGACGTTCAACTGGCCGGGACTCGGCACGGAGCTGGTGCAGTACGTCAACAGCCGCGACTACCTCGCGGTCCAGGGCCTGGTCACCTTCTTCGCGCTCGTGGTGGTCCTGGTGAGCGTCGTGGTGGACGTGGTCAACGCCCTGGTCGACCCGAGGGTGAGGTACTGACGTGATCGGCGTCTTCCGACGGATCTGGAACACCCAGGGCCTGGCCCGGTGGATCTTCTGGGTGGGGCTGGTCATCACCGTCGTGTTCCTGGTCTGCGCGGTCTTCGCCCCGTGGATCGCGCCGTTCGGCTTCAACCAGACGATGGTCGACGGGGTGAAGCTGCCCAAGACCGCCCCGCCCTCGGCCGACCACTGGCTGGGCACCAACGACCAGTTCTTCGACATCCTCAGCCGGGTCATCTGGGGTGCCCGCACCGCGGTCGAGGTCGTCGTGCTGTCGGTGCTGTTCTCCGCGGTCATCGGAGTCCCGCTGGGGCTGGTGTCCGGCTTCGTGGGGGGCTGGGCCGACCGGATCCTGGTCTTCGTGATGGATGCGCTCTACGCGTTCCCGTCGTTGCTGCTGGCCATCATCTTCTCGTTCCTGCTCCGCAGTGCGCTCGGCGGCAGCGTGGTGGCGGCGGCACTGTCGCTCACCGCGATCTACATCCCGCAGTACTATCGGGTCGTCCGCAACACGACGGTCTCGGCCCGCGAGGCGACGTACGTCGAAGCCGCGCGCGCCATCGGTGCCCCGCCGGTGACGATCATGCGGAAGTACCTGTTCGGCAACGTCGTGCAGTCCGTTCCCGTGCTCGGCACGCTCAACGCCGCCGACGCCCTGGGGACGCTGGCGGCCCTGGGCTTCCTCGGGCTCGGCATCCAACCGAACGAGGCCTCCGAGTGGGGCTACGACCTGAGCCGAGCCCTGGACGACGCGCAGGCCGGCACCTGGTGGCCGGCGCTGTGGCCCGGCCTGGCCATCATCCTGCTCATCACGGCACTCACGCTCGTCGGCGAGGGCCTCAACGAGACGGTCAACCCAGCGTTGCGGCGGCGCCGGCTCCGCGCGGTGGTGTTCCCGTCGCGCAGCCCGCGGGTCGAGGAAGAGGTGGCGTCGTGACCGACCCCACAAACGAGACCTGGCACCTGGAGCCCGTGCTTGCTGCCCGGGACCTGAGGGTCTGGTACGGCACCGAGCGCGGCCCGGTGCAGGCCGTGAACGGCGTGAGCTTCGAGCTGCGCCGCGGCGAGATCCTGGGACTGGTAGGTGAGTCCGGCTGCGGCAAGTCGACGCTGGGCCGTGGTCTGATCGGCCTGCTGCCCGCTGGCAGCGCGACCGATGGCGAGCTCCGTTTCCAGGGCCGCGACCTGTTGTCGCTGAAGCCCAAGGAGCTGCACGCCATGCGCGGGCGGGACCTGGGGATGATCTTCCAGGAGCCGCTGACCCGGCTGAACCCGCTCATGCGGATCTCCGACCACTTCGCCGAGACGCTGCGTCAGCACGAGCCGGGGATCAGCAAGGACGAGATCGAGCGACGCTCGCTGGGGATCCTGCGGATCATCGGCATCCCGCCGACCCGTTACCGCGCCTATCCACACGAGTTCTCCGGCGGCATGCGGCAGCGCCTCATGATCGCCCTGGCGCTCGTGCTGCGCCCGGCGTTCGTGGTCGCGGACGAGCCGACGACCGCCTTGGACGTGCTCGTCGAGGCGCAGATCATCCGGATCCTGCACGACCTGCGGCGCGAGTTCGAGACGTCGTTGCTGCTCATCACGCACAACCTCGGCATCATCGCGGAGGCCTGCGACCGGGTAGCGGTCATGTATGCCGGCGAGATCGTCGAGATCGGCGACGCCCGCGAGGTGTTCGCGCGCCCGAAGCATCCCTACACCCGTGAGCTGCTGCGCTCGACTATCTCGCTCGCCACGACCGGGCTGAACTACATCGACGGTGCCCCGCCTGATCTCGTGGAGCCGCCGTCGGGGTGCTACTTCCACCCGCGCTGCCCTGACGCGATGAGGGTGTGCGCGGAGCGCCATCCCGTGGACCGCGTGCACGACTCGGGGACCCGGGCCCAGTGCTGGGCCGCGGACCTGCGCGCCGCCCGCCCGCCGGCGTACGCCGCGCGGCTGACCGACGCCGAGACGGCGCCCCTCGAGCGGGAGGTGATCTCCGTTGCCGAGGAGGCCTGAGAGCGACACCGCCAAAGCGGGCCGGATGGCCGACGACACGATCGTCGACCTCGACCGCCTCACCATCACGTTCCAGCTGCAGGGCGGTGCCCTGTCGCGACTCCTCGGGCTACGGGCCCGGAAGGTGCACGCGGTCGATGAGGTGAGCCTCCGGCTCCGCCGAGGCGAGGTGCTCGGAGTCGTGGGGGAGTCTGGCAGTGGGAAGACCACCCTGGGCCGCGCGCTGCTGGGCCTGGTGCCGGCGACGTCTGGCCACATCACCTACCGCGACACCGTCGGCGGCCTCCGCGATGTCTCCGAGCTCCGCGGCAAGGGGTTGCGCGAGCTGCGGACCGACCTGCAGATGGTCTTCCAGGACCCGCACGCCGCGCTCAACCCGTCGATGACGATCGAGGAGGCCATCGGCCACCCGCTGCGGATCCACAAGGTCGCCCAGGGGGCCGAGCTGCGGGCCCGGGTCGTGGACGCGCTGGAGCGGGTCGGCCTGTCACCGGTCGAGCGTTTCCTCACGAAGTACCCGGCCGACCTCTCGGGAGGTCAGAAGCAACGTGCGGTGATCGCGCGGGCGATCATCCTCGATCCCCAGGTGCTGGTCGCCGACGAGCCGGTGTCGATGCTCGACATGAGCGTGCGCGCCAAGATCCTCCAGCTGATGCTCGACCTCAAGCAGGATCTCGGACTGACCTACCTCTACATCACCCACGACCTCGCGTCGGCGAAGTTCTTCTGCGACCGGATCGCGATCATGTACCTCGGCCGGGTCGTCGAGATCGGACCGACGGAGGAGATCTTCGCCCATCCCCGACACCCCTACACCAAGGCGTTGCTCAAGGCGATCCCGGAACCGGACCCTGAGCGTCAGGTCCCGCGCGACCTGCCCAAGGGCGAGATCCCGGACGCGGCCGAGCCCCCTCGGGGTTGTGCCTTCCACCCCCGCTGCCCCGAGGCCGTCGAGGGCTGTGGCTGGGAGGCGCGCGACCTGCGCGCGCTCATCGAGGACCACTGGACCCACGTCGACTCTGACGTCTTCGAGAGGGAGCGCGACCTCATCGGCGATCTGGACGAACTCGGGGCTCGCGACCGTGACCTCGCCCGGATCGGTGCCGGGGACAGCGTCCGGGTCGGGGCCGTGTTCGACCAGATCCGGGAGGCCACCGCCGAGGACCCCTTGTGGCGAGGCGTCGAGTCGGTCGAGCCGACCGACCGCGGAGTCGAGGTCCGGTTCCACCCCGCCGGGTGGCCGGGTCTGCGCAGGACCGGCGGGGTCGACGTCGCCTGCGTGCACTACCCCGACGAGGGCGCCGACGCTGGGTGAGCCGAGGGTCTCCTGACGGGTCAGATCAACCAGGCGGCGTAGAAGATGCCCAGTCCGGTCGCGACGAAGAGACCGGCGATCACCCAGAAGCGGATCACGACGTTGGCCTCGTCCCAGCCGAGGTGCTCGAAGTGGTGGTGGATGGGGGTGATCCGGAAGATGCGCCGGCCGGTACCCGTGATCCGCCGGGTGAGCTTGAAGTAGCCCACCTGGAGGAGGACCGACAGCGTCTCGAGGACGAACACCCCGGCGATCACGGCCATCAGGACCTCGGTGCGCGACATGATCGCCAGCCCGGCCAGTGCTCCGCCGATCGCGAGGGAGCCGATGTCGCCCATGATGATCCGCGCGGGCTTGGCGTTCCACCAGAGGAAACCGAGACACGCCCCGGTGATGGCGGCCGCGAAGACGGCCAGGTCCAGCGGGTCGCGCACCAGGTAGCACTGGGACTCCACCACGGTCGGCCGCGAGGAGCCGCACAGCTGGTTGTTCTGCCAGACGTTGACGATCGTGTAGGCCCCGAACACCATCGCGGAGATGCCGGTCAGCAGCCCGTCGGCGCCGTCGGTGAGGTTGGCGGCGTTGGAGGTCGCCGTGACGATGAACCAGATCACCAGCAGGACAGCGACAAGGGGCAGCTTGATCCCCCAGTCATGCGTCACGGAGAGGTGGTCCGGCGAGGCGGGCCTGACGCCCCGTTCGTCGGCGAAGAGGGTGGTCGCCAGGACCCCGAACCCCAGCGCGACCACGGTCTGACCGGCCATCTTGGCGCCGCTGCGCAGTCCCTGGTTGTGCTGCCGATAGACCTTGATGTAGTCGTCGAGGAAGCCGACCGCGCCACAGCCCGCGAAGAGCAGGAGCAGCAGCCAGGCGCTCACGCTGGGGCGGCCGCCTGTGATGGTCGTGGCCAGCAGATAGGACGCCGTCGCGACGAGCACGATGACCATCCCGCCCATCGTCGGGGTGCCGCGCTTGACGTGATGGGTGGTGGGGCCGTCATCCCGGATCGGCTGCCCGAAGCCGTGCCGCGTGAACCAGCCGATGGCCAGCCGGGTTCCCAGCAACGTGCACAGCAGGGCCAGGGCCCCGCTCAGCACGATGGCACGCATGCTGTCCCCCTTCGGTGAAGCCGCCGGCCAGGCCCGGCGCCGACCTGGCAGTCATTCTGGGCGAGGGGCACCCCGCGCCGTCAGCGACACTCCGCCGACCACGGGTGGACGTGTCAGCGCGGGACCGCACGACCGGCGGCTGCCAACAGCCACTCGGTCGGCGTGGCATCCGAGGGGACGTGGGCCGGTGGCTTGATGAGGCCGATCTTGACCGTGTGGGCCGTGCAGGTGCTGGCGAACACCCCGGTCATCGCGGGCATCGCGTCGTCGGCGAACTCCACCGCTCGGCCCAGGCTCGAGGAGAGGTCCCACGCGTGGGCAGCAGCGTCGACTATGGCGAAGTCGATGACGACCGCGCCAGGGAGGACGCCGAACGGCGTGCTGTGCTCCGAGTCCAGCACCCCCTCGTCGGACCACAGTCGCCCGGCCCGGGCGGTCACGTCGTCGGCGATCGGACCGAGGGCTCCGTCATAGGGCACCGCAGCCATCGCCTCGTCCAGGGGCATCAGGTCCTGGCCGGTCACCGTGCCGGCCCAGAAGAGCTGGTTCTTCAGCGCGTGGCTCGCAAGGTGCCGGACCGTCCAGGGCGGGCAGTTCGTCCCGCGCCCCAGCTCCTCGTCGGCGAGGTTCCCGACGACCTGTCGCAGGAGGTCGCCAGAGTACGCAAGCAGGGTCAGATGGTCCATGGGTCCTCCGGGTGGGTCCGGGCAAGTGAAGCAGAGCCGTCGGGAGAAGGGCCAGGGGCGCAGCCCACGTTTCGGCCCGCCACGGCGGCCCTCGCCCGTGCCACACTGACCCGATGACTGCGGTGCCAGGGCGTGGCAACCTGCCGCGAGCTCCGACATCGCTGGTCGGGAGGTCGGAGGCCATCGCGACTGCCGCGTCGGTGGTGCGGTCGGGTCGGCTGGCCACCCTCACCGGCCCCGGAGGCGTGGGCAAGACCCGACTGGCGCTCGCCGTGGCAGCGGATCTGGTCGACGAGTTCCCCGACGGAGTCTGGCTCGTCGAACTCGCTCCCGTCGCAGATGGCGCGGCGGTACCTGATGCGATGGCGGCGGCGCTGGGCGTCACGCCGCAGGGCGTCGATCGGGTGATCGACGCCGTGGCGGAGGCTGTCGCGGGACGGCGACTGCTCATCCTCCTCGACAACTGCGAGCACGTGCTCGCTGCCGCCGCCGCGGCCATCGAGGTGGTGCTGGCCCGGTCCGACTCGCCACGCGTCATCGCGACCTCGCGTGAGCTGCTGCTCGCCTCGGCCGAGGTCGTCGTGCCCGTGCCGCCCCTGGGCTTCGAGGCCGGGGTGACGTCGGACTCCGTCACCTTGTTCGTGCAACGGGCCCGCGCCGTACGCGCCGACTATGCGATCCACGACGAGCAGACCGCGGCGGCGGTGGTCGAGATCTGCGGGGCACTCGACGGCCTCCCGCTGGGCATCGAGCTCGCCGCGGCCAGGATGGCGGCGATGAGCGCGACCGAGGTGCGCGACCGGCTCACCGACCGGATGCGCCTGCTGACCGGGCCCGAGCACGGCCCGGACCGCCTGTCGACGCTGCGCCACGCGGTGGCGTGGTCCTATGACCTGCTGGACGAGGAGGAGCGTCGCATCCTCGGCACGGCCGCTGCGTTCTCGGGAGGCTTCGACCTGGGCTCCCTCTGCGAGGTGGCAGGCCAGGACGACGACGTGGAGATGCTCCGACACCTGGACTCCCTGGTCCGGAAGTCCCTGGTGGTGGCCCACCACGGGACCGAGCGGACCCGCTACAGCCTGTTCGACACCATTCGGTTGTTCGCGGTGGAGCAGCTCGAAGCGGCGGGCCTGGGCGAGATCACGGGCGCTCGCCATGCGGCGTTCTTCGCCGACGAGGCAGTACGCCGCTGGGAGCGCTGGAGCGGCCCTGAGTGGCGCATCCAGGTCGACTGGGTGCAGGCGGAGCTGGCCAATCTGCGAGCGGCCTACCGTTGGGCAGCCGAACATGGCGATGTCGAGACGGCGACGGATGTCGCCGCCCACGCCGCCCTGATCGGCTTCTCCATCGAGCTGTTCGAGACGGTCGGCTGGGCGGAGGCGCTGCTCGAGGCCGCCGAGCGCGCGGGCGTCAGGCGGCTTCCGAGGCTGTACGCCGCCGCCGGCTACGCGTGCTTCGTCGGGCGAGCCGCGGCCGCTGCCGCCAACGCTCGGCGGGCCACCGAGCTGGAGGGCGAGGCCGGCTACGAGTCCTGCGAGCCCGGCTATGCCGCGTTCATCCAGGCCCTGGGCGAGGTCTACTGCGGCAATCTCGACCGCTACGTCGAGCTGACCGGCCAGGTGGCCCGGCTGCCCGGCCCGGGGCGCGCCTATGCGATCGCCGCCCACCTCGACGGCCTTCAGTCCGCGGGCCGGGTCGCCGAAGCGGTGGCCCTCGCCGACGACGCAATGGTGGCCGCCCGCGACCTCGGCAGCCCCTACTGGAACGCCTACACGTTGTGGATCGTCGGTCTGGCGTTCTCCAAGACCGATCCAGCCCGGGCGTTGGCGGTCTGGGACGAGGGCACGGCCGTCGTGGCCGACCACGGCGTTCGGTTCTTCGAGGGCTTCCTGTCGCGCGACGCGGCCCTGCTTCATGCGTCGCACGGTCAGCCGGAGCGGGCACTCGCGCTCTTCGAGACCTCGATCGAGGCATTCGTGCGGTCCGGTGCCGTCTCCCAGCTGGTCATCACGCTGGCGAGCATCCCGGCGCTCCTCGAGCAGGTGGGCCGGCCGGGCGCCGCGCGCACGCTCCTGGCCGCGATGGCCGGTCACCCGGGCAGCTTCCACCATGTCCCGACCCTTGACGAGCTCCGCGCACGCCTCGACGCGAGGCTCGGCGCCGAGGCCAGCGAGCGCTACGCCGCCGCCGGCGCGGCCCTGGACCTGCCCGGCGCGGCGGCGTACGCCATCGACCGACTCGACGCCGCTCGGAAGTCTCTCGGCGGCGGCTCGGGCGACGGTCTCGCGGGGCTGACGGCTCGAGAGACGCAGGTGCTCCGGCTGATCGCGAACGGGGCGACGACCCGCGAGGTGTCCGAGCAGCTGTTCATCTCGGCGAAGACCGCCGACAACCACATCCAGCACATCTACACCAAGCTCGGCGTGACGAACCGCGCCGCCGCGACCCGGTGGGCCCTCGAGCACCACGTGGTGCACCCTCAGGACGGCGACGACGGCTGACCGCCGGTCGCCGTTCCAGCCTCCGGACTCGCCGCGGTGGGGACCCGATGAGGACCCGAAATGGGGAGAACCCCTCATGTGCCGGGCCCTGGCCTCGGCGCAGGATCTGCCTCAAGCCGGACTCGGGCCCGGAAAACGACCGGGGAGCGATCCCCACCACATGAGGAGACGATGACGATGATCCTGGCCACGACCACGGTGAAGGACCTCGACCAGTTCCTGAAGATCTTCGGGACCACGGGTGCGGACAAGCGCAGCGCGCACGGCAGCAAGGGCTCGGTCGTCTACCGCGACCCCGTCGAGGAGAACCGCGCCTGGGTGGTCTTCGACTGGGACGAGGAGGGCTGGACCGCCTTCGCCACCGACCCCGAGACCCCGGGCATCATGCAGGAGGCCGGCCACCTGAGCCGCCCGTCGCTGGGGCAGTACCTCGGCTCGTTCGAGGGCTGATCCTCGGGAGCCGCGTGGTCGGCGGTGCGGACGCCGAGTCCGGGTCGCCGGCGACGCGGCGCTCGAGCTCCTCCCCGACGTGCCGGCGAAGGCAGTTCCTTAGGTGTAGCGCACACACCGGTCGGCGCTGACGAACCCGAACAGCGCCAGCCCGGACTCGCGGGCGAGCTGGACGGACAGGCTCGTCGGGGCGCCGACGGCGACCAGCGACCCCATCCCCGTGGCGACGGCCTTCTGGACGAGCTCGAAGCCGGCCCGGCCGCTGATGACGAGGCACGCGGAGGCGGGGGAGGCACTCGCAAGGAACCTGGAGCCGACGACCTTGTCGACGGCGTTGTGGCGGCCGACGTCCTCGCGGATCGCGAGGCAGTCGCCGTCTTCGGTGAACAGGCCGGCCGCGTGGACGCCGCCGGTGCGGGTGAACGTCGTCTGCTGCTCCCGGAGCAGACCGGGCAGGCGGCGTACGACGTCGGGCGTGGGCAGCGCGCCGGTCCAGGGCGCGGCGTGGGGGACGTCCAGCACCTCGGCGATCGAGTCCTTGCCGCAGACGCCGCAGGCCGATCCGGCTCCGTAGGAGCCGTGGCGGTGGCCGGGGTCACGGGACGGGGCGGCGGCCAGAGTCAGGGTGACGACGTTGAACTCCTGCTCGGGCGTGAGGTCGGCGTCGGTGCAGTAGGCGACCGTCCGCAGGCCCGCCGACGGGATCAGGCCCTCGGCCAGGGCATAGCCCGCGGCGAGCTCGAAGTCGCTGCCGGGCGTGCGCATCGTCACCCAGATCCGCCGCGCAGCCACCCCGGGCCAGGCCAGGCGCAGCTCGAGGGGTTCCTCGGTGGCGATCCGGTCCTCACGGGGCATCTCGGCCCCGGCGCTGAGCTCGGTGACCCTCGTGCGGGTGGTCGGTCCCGGACGACGCGCCTTGACCCCAGGATCGGGACCGGGATCGACGTCGGGCTCGACGGTCATGTGCTGCTCCCGAACTTCTCCCGGATCCGCAGCCGCCGCTCCACGGCGTCGGTCTGGTCGACGACCATCCGGCGGATGCCGGGGTCGACGGACTCGTCGGCCATCAGTGCCCTGGCCCGGTCGAGGGTCGACTCGCTCACCGCGGTGATCGGGAAGAAGTCGCCCGCGGACTCGGCGAGCACCCAGCCCTGGCGTACGGCGGCCGTGCCGGCCACTTCGGCGAAGTAGCGCTCGGCGTACTCCTGGGTCAGCTCTTCCTGGCCGGGGCGCCACAGGCCGAGCGCGGCCGCCTCGAGGTCGTAGTTGGGCGCGTCGAGCTCACCGGTGAAGTGCTGCCACGCCCAGGCCTTCGCCTCGGCGTCGGGCAGCGAGCAGACCGCGCGGACGTGGGAGACGTGGGACTCCGCGGTGCGTTCCTGGTCGAGGTGCGACCTGAGCTCGTCGCGGTCGGTGGCGCCGAGCTCGGCGAGCCGGCCCAGGATCAGCCAGCGCAGGTCGAGGTCGATCTCGACTCCGTCGGGCAGCTCGGCACCGCCGAGCCAGCCGCGGAGCACACCGGCGTCGTGGCCGGTGACGACGGCGGCGCGGAACGCCGCGAGCTGGAGCTCGGAGCCTGGGGCGGCGGTCGCGGCCCGCGTGCGTGTGGCCAGGTGCAGCCGGTCGACGATCGCGGGCCCCGCGACGGAGGCCAGCCGGTCGACGGCGCGACGCACGAGCGTCACGGCCGCGTCGCTCGTCTCCGTCGGCAGCGCGGCGGCGGCGACGTCGACCAACGACTGGGGTGACAGGGCGGCGTCGTGGAAGCTGCTCATGAGCGCCGTCCACACGCCCGCCCGCAGCGCGGTGTCCTGGAGCGTCGGCATGAGCACGGCCAGCATCCGAGCGGATGCGTCGTCGATGTGGGTCACCGCCCACGTGTCGGCGAACGGATCGACCAGCACGGCCGCGTCGGCCGCGGCGGACACCTGCTGCGGCTCGGCGTCGACCTCGAGGTCGTTGGTCGTCCAGCCGCCCCGGTCGCCGACGGCGATCCGGAACGCGTGGCTGCGTGCACTGGGATGCCCGGACGGGGGAGTGCGTCGTACGACGCCCGCGCCGCGGTCGTAGTCCAGCAGGTCGACGCCGGCCGACATCAGCCACCCCTCGGTGAAGTCCGACAGGTCGGTGCCGCTGGCACGCTCCCACGAGGCGACCAGGTCGGCCATCGTGGCGTTGCCGAAGAAGTGGCGCTCGAAGTGGTCGACCGTCCCGCCGAGGAACGCCTCGTCCCCCAGCCGGGTGGCGAGCTGGCGCAGGATCGCAGACCCCTTCATGTAGGAGATGCCGTCGAAGTTCTGGAGGGCCGTCGATGCGTCCTCGGCGCCGTTGCCGGCAACCGGGTGGGTGCTCGGGGCGCGGTCCGCGACCAGGCCCCACTGGCGGCGGGCATAGCCGTGGTCCTCCCACGCGTCGGCATACTGCGTCGCGTCTGCGGTGACCCGGACACCGAGATACTCGGCGAACGACTCGTTGAGCCACAGGTCGTCCCACCAGACCGGGGTGGTCAGGTTGCCGAACCACTGGTGCGCCATCTCGTGAGCGATCGTGGTCGCCCGGTTGATGCGCTCGGAACGGGTCACCCGGCTGGTGAAGATCAACGTGTCGCGGAAGGTGATGCAACCGGGGTTCTCCATCGCACCGGCGTTGAACTCGGGCACGAACGCCTGGTGGTAGTCGCCGAACTGGTAGCGGATTCCGAACAGGCGGTGCAGCTCGTCGAAGCTCTGCTTGGTGACCGACAGCATGTCGTCGGCATCCGCGTCGAGCTGTCGGGCGATGCTGGCCCGCGCCGAGACGCCGAGCCGGATCCCGTCGTGCTCGTCGGTGACCAGCGCGTAGGGGCCGGCGACCAGCGTCGTGAAATAGGTCGACAGCGGCTTGCTGGTCTCGAACTCCCACTCACCCGGCTCCACCTGGGTACCGCGCGTGTTGCCGAAGACCGTCCAGTCCTTCGGCGCTCGCACGTGGAAGGTGAACGGCGCCTTGAGGTCGGGCTGGTCGAAGCACGCGAAGACCGACGGCGCGGCGTCCATGAACGACATTCCGTAGACGTAGGAACGGCCGTCCGCGGGGTCGACCGACCGGTGCAGGCCCTCGCCGTCGTTGCGGTAGGCCATCGTCGCCTCGACGACCAGCTCGTGCTCGCCGGCGGTCGTCTCGAGCGAGAGCCGGCCCTGGCCCAGCGCATAGATGTCGAGCGGCTTGCCGTCGAGCGTCGCCGAGTCGAGGATCCGGGGCTTGATGTCGACGAAGGTCGTCCCGCCGACCGAGGTGAACCGGATGACGGTGCGCGACCAGAAGTCCTTGTCGCCCTGGTCGAGGTCGAGGGTCACGTCATAGGAGGTGACATCGAGGAGGCCCGCACGCCGGCGGGCCTCGTCCTGGCGCAGGCTGCGGGTGGACGTCATCAGGCAAGCCTAATGTCGTAGGTCACATTTCCCGCGCGGTAGCCTGCCTCGTTTCGCGTTCGCAGGGCGGCTCGGAGTCCTATTCTC
>Ga0209023_10000672_pt1 | contig 50264 bp, 53 predicted proteins | sample LakOneMetagenome_FD_187468 | JGI IMG/M metagenome (GOLD analysis project Ga0209023, IMG submission 187468) | Freshwater and sediment microbial communities from Lake Erie, Canada (SPAdes) (version 2) | ecosystem: Environmental > Aquatic > Freshwater > Lentic | place: Lake Erie, Canada... | reverse complement strand
GCCTGTTGTTCGAGGCTGCTCAAAAATCATCGAAAGTGGAAAACGTTGTCCTGCCAATGCATCTTCAATACAACGAATAACCAATGGCGAGCGCGCGCGACCAGTTGCTTTCAATTCATCAAGCGTCAACCACAGCGTGCGGACAATCCCAGTATCTAATGTACGCGTCGCATCAAACGATTCGACATTGGCTAAAAAGCAAATTCGATAATAGGTATGATTCGCGCTATCTGGTGGTGTATAGGTGTACATGCCTAAAACGCTGTCTATGGAGACGGTGTAGCCTGTTTCTTCTAAAGTCTCGCGAATTGCTGCTTCAATCAGGGTTTCATTGGCTTCAACATGACCTGCAGGTTGATTAATCACCAAGTCAGTCAGATTAATGCTGACTTCTTCCACTAATAAAAACCGCGCACCAGAGTCATTGCCAGCAATATTTTGCTGGATGATTGTAGCAACGGTGACATGTGGAGCCCAAGACATAGTTGATTCCATAAACAAAATACAAAATAGACGTTAGAAAAAAGCCAAAATGTCGTTTGAATAACAACCACATTTGAAAACTTTGAGGAGCAGGCTTTTAACAGGTGCTATGATAAGGGATTACGACTAATTTCTCCATTCTGATGTGCATACTGATGCTTTCATATATTCATCTTGTATCCGTTTTAAGGACTGATCCATGACCGCAACACATTCCACCGAAGTCAATTCATCAAGTACGTTAACGCATTTGGATACGCAAGGTGCTGCGCATATGGTTGATGTGTCAGATAAGGCAACGACACAGCGCACAGCGGTTGCGACAGGGTTTATTCAGTTGCTACCTGCGACTTTGGCATTGCTGCGAGATCAAGCTTTGCCAAAAGGTGATGTGTTGGCGACTGCGCGTATTGCAGGGATTATGGCGGCAAAACAAACGTCATCACTGATTCCATTGTGTCATCCGTTACCACTGACCAAAGTCGCGATTGATTTGCAGCTTGTCGATGAACCTGTTGCAGGTGTGCAGATTCAAGCGATATGCCGTACGACAGGGCAAACGGGTGTGGAAATGGAGGCATTGACCGCTGTCAGCATCACAGGATTGACGCTGTACGACATGTGCAAAGCGGTTGATCAGGAAATGGTGATTGGTGCGATTCAATTGGTTAAGAAAGAAGGTGGTAGACGTGATTTTGATAAGAGTTTTGATCATACAACTTCAAAAACGATTTGAGATTGAAAGAAAATGACCGTTAAAGTTTTATTCTTCGCAAAATTACGCGAGAAAATGGGCATTAAAGAAGTTGATATTGAGCTGAATCAATCAGTGACTTTAGCGCAATTTGAGGCGTTATTGACCGCTCAATATCCACAATTTGCTGATTTACCGCAGCCTGTTCTCGTGTCTGTGAATCAAGAGTTCGCAGCGAATGAACAAATGGTTTCAGCAGGTGATGAAGTTGCCTTTTTCCCGCCTGTGACTGGAGGCTAAAAATGTCTGCGATATGCCGTGTTGATATCGCCATTGTGAGCGAACCTTTTAGTCGTGCTGATTTGGATCAGCGATTTGATGCATTGGGTTTGAAAGCAGGTGTTGCTGGGGCAGTCGTGACTTTCATTGGCCAAGTCCGCGAATCAGGTGACCGTCCAGATGTTACAGGGCTAGTGTTAGAGCATTATTCAGGAATGACTGAGAATGTTTTGCAGCAGCATGTCGCAAACGCGTGTGCACGATGGGAGTTACTTGGAATCGTGCTTGTGCATCGTGTCGGTGAAATGCATTTGGGTGAAAATATTGTTGGCGTGGTTGTGGCAAGTGCACATCGTCAAGCTGCGTTTGATGCAGTGCAATACTTGATGGATTTTTTAAAAAATGATGCGCCATTTTGGAAGCAGGAAGTGACTGTAAGTGGTACAGAGTGGGTAGAGCAGAAGGGAAGTGACTTAGAGAAAGCCAAACGCTGGTAGGTCGGACTAAAATGGATATCGTTGCTTCAATGTCTTTCGATGATTTGAACAGACTTTTTTACGCTTCATCCGATCTTACGCAGATATACGCGCTGAATCGCGATGTTATGGTACGCAATGTGGTATCACATCGTTAATACATCTAATGGATACCACATTGCACCTGTTCAATCTTTTAGTGCAATATCAGATAGAGCGTGATCAACACGCCAAGCACACAGGATGTCGTAGAAAAGAGCCAGCGTAAAATCATCGATTTTGGGATAAACCCCACACCACGAATAAAACCTGCACTCATCGCCCAAAACAATGCACTGGCTGCAGCGTGATCGGCATGGCCTTGGCTATCCACCAAAAATCGTGGAAAGATCGTGACCCCGACACAAATGATCATCGCAATCAGGAGTGGAAACCAAGCGATCTTGGTAGGTTCAGGAGCATCAGGTTCAGTCGCAGGCTCTACAAAACCGATTGATTCTTCCTTTGACATCATGAGTCTCCTTATTCGTCTGGGGATGGTTCTTGCGGCAAACGATTTTTTTCATGTTCGCCCCACATGCCATTCAAGATGGCAAGAAAGATTGCAAAACCAACACCCAATACCCAAGTGAAATACCACATGACATTCTCCTTTTTCTAATAAGTACTGTGATTGTTTTCACGGATATACGCCGCGGTTACTTTGCCTCGCATGACGGCATAAGCCCAACTGGTATACACCAAAATGATCGGTACAAAGATCAGTGTCACGACTAGCATGATAAATAAAGTCAGGTGACTAGAACTCGCATCCCATACTGTCAGACTGGAGCGAGGGTCACTGGATGACGGCATAATGAACGGAAACATTGAGATACCCGCTGTGCCGATCACCCCTGCAATTCCGATTGAGGACAAGGTGAATGCCCATAGAGTCTTGCCCATACGCGCGAGTAATACCGCACCAGTTATGCCGACATAACCCAGTATAGGCAACGCCATAAGCAGTGGCCAGTGGCTATAATTTTGTAACCATGCACCTGGAGCGATGATCACAGTCTTTGCCAGAGGGTCTGAAAATCCAGCAGGATCAATCGTTGAAGTAATTTGATAGCCTGATATTCCTAATGCCAGCCAGATCCCAGCTACGCTAAACAGCACCACAAAAAGAGGGCCTAAAACACTCACCCAAATTCGCGCACGACGTTGAATATCACCTTCCGTTCTGTGCATGAGGTACACGCCACCATGCAGCGTGATCATGGTCGTGGACACCAGACCACAGAGTAGGGCAAAAGGATTGAGCAACCCCCAGAACGATCCTGTGTAGGTTGAGACCAGATTGTGATCAAAGTGAAATGGAACGCCTAGCAGCAAATTGCCAAAAGCCACACCAAAGATCAACGGCGGAACAAAGCTACCGACAAAGATTAGCCAATCCCACACACCTCGCCACAGTGGATGTTCGATCTTGCTGCGATAGTCAAAGCCTACGGGGCGAAAGAATAGCGCCCACAGCACGATCATCATCGCCCAGTAAAATCCTGAAAAAGCGGTCGCGTAGACAAAAGGCCAAGCCGCAAAGATCGCGCCGCCAGCAGTAATAAACCAGACCTGATTGCCGTCCCAATGCGGTGCAATGGTATTGATGGCAACCCGACGATCGACATCGGTTTTCGCCACAAAAGGCAATAACGTGCCAACGCCCATATCATGGCCATCCATGATGGCAAAACCGATAAGCAAAATACCAACTAACAGCCACCAAATGACACGTAAGGTGGGGTAATCAATGAGATCGAGAATCATGACCTATTCCTTATGGGTTAATGTCAGTGGTGTGATGAACAGCTTCACGCTGATAACGACCTGTCCCCAGACTACCTGGACCTTGGCGGGCAAACTTGATCATCAAATACACTTCAGCAATCAGCAGCAGAGTGTAGAAACCGATAAAGCCAAACAACGATCCGTAGACGCTCTGTACTGAAATCGTAGACACTGACAGATGGGTCGGTAAGACGCCATAAATCGTCCATGGCTGGCGACCGTACTCTGCAACAAACCAACCCAGTTCTGCTGCAATCCACGGGGCAGGCAACATAACGAAAGCCCATTTGTATAACCAGCGACGGCGATGCTCAAATCCTGGTTTTAGGGTATGCCAGAACGACATCATGAACAGCGCCAGCATGACAAAAGCCAATCCAACCATGATGCGAAAGCTCCAGAACAGAGGCGTCACTCGTGGCACAGTTGAATCCAAGGCTTGCTGAATTTGTGCAGGCGTTGCAGTACTGACATCATCCGTATATTTCTTGAGAAGCAAGCCAAAACCCAAGTCTGCTTTGTGAGCTTCGAAGGTGGCTTTCACCTCAGCGATATTCGGGGTCAAAGGATTACTGCGAATGGTCTCAAGTGCGCTAACCGCTTGTATGCCAGAAATAATCCGCATGCGATTTTTTGCTTTGATATCAATGATGCCTGGGATTTGTTTGCTGGTTGAACGCGTGCCAATCAGCCCCATCACCCAAGGGATCTCAACAGCCCAATCATTCTTCATCTCTTTTTCATTGGGAGAGGCTATCAAATTGAACGGTGCGGGTGCTGGTTCGGTCTTCCACATGGCTTCAATCGCAGCCAGCTTGGTTTGCTGTGACTCGCCCATGGTATAACCCGACTCATCTCCCAGCACAATCACAGACAATGCTGAGGCCAGACCAAAGCTTGCTGCGATACGAAAGCTATTTTTGGCAAACTGCACATCACGGCCTTTGAGTAGATACCAAGAAGACAATGCCAAGACAAAAATAGACGCAGTGACATAACCCGCCGAGACGGTATGTACGAATTTGGCTTGTGCCACTGGATTAAACATAATCGTCCAGAAGTCAGTCATCTCCATACGCATCGTCGTATAGTTGAACTCTGCACCGATGGGGTTCTGCATCCAGCCATTGGCAATCAAAATCCATAGTGCTGATAAGTTAGAACCGATCGCCATCAGGATTGTGACCAGTAAATGCTGCTGCCGCGAAAGTCGCTTCCAGCCAAAGAAAAATAAACCAATAAACGTCGACTCAAGAAAGAAGGCCATGAGCCCTTCAATTGCTAAAGGCGCACCGAAAATATCCCCAACATAGTGTGAGTAATACGCCCAATTAGTTCCGAACTGGAACTCCATGGTGATCCCCGTCGTCACCCCTAGAGCAAAGTTAATTCCAAACAACTTGCCCCAGAATCGCGTCATGTCTTTATAGATCTGATTCCCCGTCATTACATAGATACTCTCCATGATGACCAGAATCCACACCATCCCCAAGGTCAGGGGGACGAATAGAAAGTGATACATCGCGGTTGTTGCAAACTGCAACCGCGACAGATCGACCAACTGTTCACTAATCATATTTTTTCCTCGATGCGTGCGTCAGCAAGCTAAATTCAATGTGGGGCAAGCATATGGTCTATTGCCGAATGAGGAGTCACCGTGACATGTCGATCTGCGATCCAAAGTGACCAAATGCCATACAGCAAAACGATCTTGATCGCGAGTACAATCAGGATTTCATGCAGTAATTTACGGTCTTGGCGTTTCATGACAGTCCTTCCCACTCAGCGTCATACAACTTTGGATGACGAATTTTGTTTGATACAACGATCTGTTTTTTAAACGAACAAAATTTTAGATCGTAGAGAGGAGTGTATTGAGACTCATGAATCAAAGTTTGATCTACATCAAACTTTGGTTAGATTTTGACTAGATGGATAATAAATCGACTCTTTTACCCAGAGATGTGAACTAGAAGTCCGTTGGATGCACACTTAGGTGAGATATTTACAAAGATTTAAAAGAGGGTGACTGGATGAATGCTTTGAAGTTGTCCCCTTGACGGGGCTTAGCTAAGAACAGCAAAGCACTGCTTTGCCTTAGCGCAAGAGATGGGGATGCTTTTGATTTTAATGTCAAAGCCCTCCATCTCAACCATCCCCCTCAGGAGAAGGAGATAAGTATTAAGCTTTTTTTAATTTCAACTATTAACGTGAACATAGCCTTTTAGGATGAGATTCGTAAAAACTAAAAAAGCCCGTATCTTTTAGAAACGGGCTTTTTAGTAAACTTTTAACGCATTATTTTATTTAAATAATTTACTAAAGAACATTTTGATATGATCCATCATGCGAGAGAAGAAACCTGCTTCTTCGATTGGCTCAAGTGCAACCAATTGACGTTCAGCCAGAGTTTTTCCTGACAATGTCGCGATCACTTTACCCACAACCTGACCTTTTTGGATCGGTGCAGTGAGGTTAGGCAGAATAGACAATGAAGTCTGAACTTGAGCAGCTTGTCCGCGTGGCAGAGTCACTTTCATTGCCTCAGTCAGACCGACATTCAGGGTGTCAGTTTTACCGAGCCAAATTGGTGTAGTTGCCAAAGATTGAGCTGCTGGACGTAGAGCTGTAGTTTCAAAGTTCGTGAAACCGTAGCTCAGTAAAGCACGAGTCTGACCCGCACGTTCATTCATGCTTGGTGTACCAAAAACTGCAGAAATCAAACGCATTGAACCGCGTTTTGCTGAAGTGACTTGGCAATAACCTGCTTCATCGGTATGACCAGTTTTCAGACCATCAACACTTGGATCAGTGAAAAGTAACGCATTGCGGTTACCTTGCTTGATGTTGTTGTAAGTAAACCATTTTTCAGAATAAATTGGATAGTATTTCGCACTGCTGCTGATGATGTTACGCGCTAAAATCGCAGAGTCCATCGCCGATGAATAATGCCCATCCATTGGTAGACCCGTTGCATTCATATAATGCGTATTTTTCATGCCGATACGTTTCGCTTCGCCATTCATGACTTCAGCAAATGCACCTTCGTTACCCGCAATATGTTCTGCCATCGCTTTTGATGCGTCATTACCGGACTGAATCACAATACCGCGCAACATATCGAGCACTGATGCAGAGCTATTCAATGGCACGTACATGCATGATTCGCTGCTGCTACCACGACACCATGCAGATTCATTCATCAACACAGGATCAGTTTCTTTCAAACGACCTGACAACAGATTCTGTTCAACGAGAAAACTGGTCATCATCTTGGTTAATGATGCTGGAGGTAATTGCAAATCTGGGTTTGACGACGCCAAAATCTGACCAGAATCATAGTCCATGAGTACGTATGATTTATTATCCAAAACAGGTGGTGATGGAATGATTGTAGCTGCGGTAGCAGTAAGTGACAAACCTGTCAAAACAGTGGCAGCAAGCAGTACGGGCAGGCGAGACATTAGCGAAGTCGGCTCCAAATTATGGTGATAGAAAAACAGGATTCTGTTGTTGTAAAAACAAGCGTGGATTCTAGCAGACTCTCGTTTACACATACTACAACCCATAGGTTGTTAGTAAGTAAATGTAAATTCTACTTCGGGCTGTTTACCATCAATAATATCGGCAATTGCTTGCGCTGAACCACAGGAGTGAGTCCAACCTAAAGTGCCATGACCTGTATTTAAATAAAGGTTTGGATACTTGGTTTTTCCAATATACGGCACATTGCTTGGCGTCGCTGGACGCAGGCCTGTCCAGAATACAGGGTTAGAGTAATTGGCAGCATCTGGAAATAGAGATTTAGTGCGTTTGATCAATGCCTGACAGCGAACTTCGTTGAGACTTAAGTCATAACCATTCAATTCTGCCGTACCAGCTATACGTAAACGATTGCCGAGACGTGAAAATACGATTTTATATTCATCGTCTGTCATGCTGACATTCGGAGCATTTGCCCCATCAGGGATATCAACGGTTGCTGAGTAGCCTTTGGCAGGATAAATCAGCAATGAAATGCCTAAATCACGCACCATCAGTGCACTATAACTCGCAAGGCAAACGACGTAGGCATCAGCAGTTACATCAAAGGTTTCGTCATGATGCTGGACGGTGACGCAGCTGATACGACCTTGGCTTTGCTTAATTTGGGTAATAGTGTGATTAAACAGGAACTTCACACCTTTGGCTGCGGCGAGTGTGGCGAGGTTCTGGGTGAACTTGTGTGCATCGCCTGATTCATCGCTGGCGGTAAATGTCGCACCGACAACTTGGTCGATATTTTTACTAAAAGCAGGTTCAATCGCTAAAATATCTTTCTTTTGATCAATCACTTGACGATCACAATTCAAACTGCGCATGAGTTCGGCAGCGGCAATTGCATTTTCAAATTCTTGAGTATTGGTATAAAAATGCAAAATACCTTTGGTGAGTGCATCGTATTGAATATTAGTTTCGGCTCGCAGTTTCTGCAAAACGCTGCGGCTATATAAACCCAGTCGAAGAATATTTAAGGTGTTACTTTGCGTACGTGTAGGTGAGCACTCCATCAAAAACTGTAAACCCCAACGCCATTGATTAAGATCGGCGCGAAGCCGAAAGAGCAGAGGAGCATCTTCTTTCCCGAGCCATTTGAGGATTTTAAAAGGAGCAGAAGGGTTTGCCCAAGGTTCTGCGTGGCTGACGGAAATCTGACCGCCATTAGCAAAACTGGTTTCGAGTCCAGCATTTGGTTGGCGTTCGATGACAGTCACATCGTGACCTGCTTGATTGAGAAACCAAGCGGTTGTTGTCCCGATCACTCCCGCGCCTAAAACCACGATTTTCACATACAACTCCGGATATTATTCATCGATCATAAGAGCTTAATCTTGTTGAATAGATTCGATCTGATGTCGTGCTTTTAGCATAGCAGTTAAAAGCAAGGTATGAAATCGGGGAGAGTATATTGAGATACTTTATAATCATGTGCTTAGGCATATGGAATTAGGTAATATCAGACCAATCGAAAAATTAGATTATGGTTAAGAGTTTGCGAGTTGCTTGGGTAAGCATAGGCGATAGGCATTTTAGAAGTTGGCTTATTGCGCTCTAAGCTAGCTGGGTTTACACACTATTTAAACAATACGAGATTTTATAATGCTCCCAAAAAAATCCGTTGATAGTCATAAAATAAAATTGGCTTGTTATTATCTGGCAGGATTGCAACTTACTAGTCCAATATATCTCGCCATTGTCAGCTCTATTTATTTTCAATATGAAGATCATGTCTCTCCATTATTAGTTTTGGTACTCTTATTTCTCTACGGAGTTTTGATGCTGTATATTTTATTAAATCATGATGAGTGTCCGAATTGCGGAAAAAGATTCTTTTTTAAGGGTGAAAATGGATTCAATTTAGGCTTTTCAATGTACACCCATAAATGTTCGAATTGTAAGCATAAGCTCCTTTAACCCGATTAGAGTGCAATAAGCCAAAGCGCATTGCACCTTATACCTTGGATTAACTCACCTATCGATACTATAAGTGAAGGACTTTTTTCTAATCTCTTAAAACATAAAACCCGCCAAAGTAGGCGGGTTTTATTGAATCTAGTTATTTCTAACGATTAAGCAACTTGCACAGGAATGATATTCGCAGTGTGGCTGACGGTGTTATCCGCGTTGCAGTACACTAACTGTGGTTTGAAGTTGATCAGTTCACGCGCTTCATAGTTTGCATAGGCAGCAATGATCACGATATCGCCAACATCTGCACGGTGTGCGGCAGCGCCATTGACCGAAATGATGCCTGAACCTTCTTCGCCGCGAATTGCATACGTGGTAAAACGCGTACCACTGGTGACGTTGTAGATTTGAATTTGTTCGTATTCGAGAATACCTGCTAAATCCAATAAGTTACCGTCAATAGCACATGATCCCTCGTAATGCACTTCTGCATGAGTGACGCGTGCGCGATGGATTTTACATTTTAACATCGTAGTTTGCATGGCGATGATCTCCGTGGGAGTAGGGCCAGATAGTACAAGAAGTACACGTAATCATTAGAAGCAACGATTTACGGTTCGCATTGTGCACATTATGGCTGGTTTGTACAACATTTAACCGCTAAATATTGCGACAAAACATTAAGATAAAATCTACTTCACTGATTTTAAACTATATTAACTCGGTTTAAAACCATTCAATTGACTCATGGCACGAGCAATATCACCCTGCACAATCATCGGGGTTAGACGTAAAGCTTCATCCAGTGCTTGATCGAGCAAATCTTGCTCAATTTTAGGCGCACGACCTAAAACATGCCCATGTACCTTATCTTTGTGGCCAGGGTGACCAATTCCAATCCTCAAGCGATGAAAATCATTACCAATATGCGGAACAATGTCGCGTAGACCATTATGACCGCCGTGACCACCACCTGTTTTCAAGCGGATACAGCCTGAAGGCAAGTCCAAGTCATCATGAGCAATGAGAATATTCGCGGGGGCGATCTGAAAAAACTTCGCCATAGGTACAACGGATTTGCCTGATAAATTCATGAACGTGGAGGGTAGCAATAACCGCACATCATGACCATCAATTATTCCGCGACCCGTAAGACCAGAAAAACGACTTTCTGCTTTCAGGGTGATGTTAAAACGCTGGGCAATGGCTTCTACATACCAAAACCCAGCGTTATGACGAGTCTGGGCATATTCCGTTCCCGGATTGCCCAGCCCTACGATGAGGGAAATACTCGCTTGTTCTTTAGACATTGCTAGAGAAGTGCTAATTATTCAGCAGCTGCTTCAGCTTCGTCAGCTTTTTGGCCTTTAGGCAAGTGAATGCTTGCGATTGGCAAATCATGGCTGTCTGCACCGTGGCTCAATTGAGTCAACTTAACGCCTTTAGGCAGTTTGATGTCTGACAAATGTAGAACTTGATCAAGCACAGCTGCGCTGAGATCAACTTCGATGAATTCTGGCAAGTTAGTTGGCAATGTACGTACTTCTACATCACTTACAGTGATCGACAATTGACCGCCTTGTTGCTTCACGCCAACCGCTGTATCTTGGTTGGTGAAGTGCAATGGAACACGAACAGTGATGTCATGTGTTGCATCGATGCGATAAAAGTCAGCATGCATTGGGGTGTTTTTTGCTGGATGGCGTTGCAACGCTTTCAAGATGACTTGTTCGCTTTTGCCATCAACGTTCAAAGTCAAAACGTGTGAATAAAACGCTTCGCTTTCCAATGCTTTAACCAATTCATTCAAACGAATGCTGATTGATTGTGCAGCAGCAGTGCCACCGTAAATCACGCCTGGTACGAGGTTTGTGTGACGCAGGCGGCGGCTCGCACCCTTCCCTTGCAAGTCACGGGCTTGAACGTTCAAGCTGAAATCTGTAGTGCTCATGGTATTTCCTAAAATATACAACAGTTTAAAGTCTCAAAAATCGAGGCTTTAGTTGGTAAAATGCCGAACTTGCGACCAGTTCGGCGAGGTTAAACGAGTTGCCTCGTTCAATTCATAAATATTTTGTAATCTAATCAAAGATTAGAGCAGTTCGAACATCGCACTAATGGATTCTTCGTTATTGATACGACGAATCGTTTCTGCGAGTAAGCTTGAAATACTGATTTGGCGAACTTTGCCACAATCGCGTGCTGCTTGGCTCAGTGGAATAGTATCCGCAACCACTAACTCATCAATTGGGGAGCCATTCAAGTTGTCAATCGCTGCACCTGATAAAACAGGGTGTGTACAGTATGCAATCACACTGCGTGCGCCATGTTCTTTCAGCGCTGCCGCTGCTTTGCACAATGTGCCAGCGGTATCCACCATGTCATCAACAATCACACAATCACGACCAGCCACATCACCAATGATATGCATCACTTGTGCTTCATTTGCGCGTAGACGGCGTTTATCAATAATAGCGAGTTCAATATCACCGAGTTGCTTAGCAACTGCACGTGCACGAACTACACCGCCAATATCTGGGGATACAACAATCAAATTGCTGTTATCACCACGTTTCTTGAGGTCAGCCAAAAGAACTGGTGAGCCGTAGATGTTATCAACTGGAATATCAAAAAAGCCTTGAATTTGATCGGCATGGAGATCCATGGTTAAAACACGATCAATACCCACGATGCTTAACATGTCTGCAACGACTTTCGCGCTAATCGGTACACGTGCTGAACGTGGACGACGATCTTGGCGTGCGTAACCGAAGTAAGGCAGAACTGCTGTAATACGACCAGCACTGGCACGACGAAGTGCATCAGCCATCACCAAAATTTCCATCAGGTTATCGTTGGTTGGCGCGCAAGTAGGCTGCAGAATGAATACATCTTTGCCGCGTACGTTTTCGGTGATTTCAACAGCGATTTCGCCGTCAGAGAAACGCGTAACAGACGCTGCACCGAGTGGCACATGAAGATGACTTGCGACTTTTTGCGCCAAGTCAGGGTGAGCGTTGCCAGTGAAAATTACGAGATTTGGCATGACTCAATCCTTAATGAAAGGCGGAAAATAGAAGCAGAATGAAGAAGATGTCTTTAATTATAAAAGACAGTACAACAAAATATGGTAGGGGCGGCTGGACTCGAACCAACGGATGTCAGGATCAAAACCTGATGCCTTACCAACTTGGCGACGCCCCTATAGCGGCGGAAACTATAGTGATTTGATGCTGGATTGTCAAGAAAAACAGTTTAAATTCTGAATTTTCTTCACTGTTCATTATCAATACTAATTTATTACAACAGGGGTTTCTTGTTTCCAAAAAATCTGTGTATTTCCGTTCTTTATTGAAGTGTTCAGATTACATGGTAGGGGCGGCTGGACTCGAACCAACGGATGTCAGGATCAAAACCTGATGCCTTACCAACTTGGCGACGCCCCTATGGCATGTACTTGAACGCGTCGATTTATTTGCTTGCGCAACCGAATCGACGGGGCGCAACTATAACAAATTTAATGCGGAATGCACAGGTGATTGCCCAATTCCTGAACAAACGAAACCATTAAAAGGTGATTGTTTGAGTATTTTATCGGCAAACGCACGTGTCGGTGTGACGAGAAACACGCAAGCACCCGTTCCAGTCAGTTGTGGAGCTTCAAAAAGCTCAGGAGAATGTTGCTGAATATTTTCTAAAAACAGCAGTGCTTCATCAACTTCTGGGTAGAGTTTACGGACAACAGCGGCGCAATCGTTATGTGTTCTTTTATTGAGATACTGTTTTTGAATTTCAGCCAAAAAATCTGAGGGTTCAATTTTTTTTGTGTCACGGGGTAAGTCTGCATTGTTAAAAATTTCAGCAGTGCTAACAAAACAATTCGGTGTTAATACGACAAAGTGGCTTTCTGGCAAAGTAATCGGTTGCAAGATTTCACCAACACCTTCCGCCCAAGCATTCTGTCCACGGACGAAGACTGGAACATCCGCGCCGAGTTTTAATCCCAACTGTGCAAGTTCATCAATAGTTAATTTTGTTTGCCATAAATGATTCAGTGCCAGTAATGTCGTTGCGGCATCGGAAGACCCACCGCCTAAACCACCACCCATTGGAAGATTCTTTTCTAGGGTGATTTTTGCGCCTTTGGTACAGCCAGTTGTCGTTTGCAATAAGCGAGCTGCACGAATAATCAGATTATCTTGAGCAGGAAAAGGTAAATCACTAATCAATTCCAATGAATCATGCGCTTCAAAGCTCAACCAATCCATCTGGTCTATGATCTGGAAGGCTGTTTGCAAAAGATGATAACCATCTGCGCGTCGTCCAGTGATATGCAGGAAGCGATTCAGTTTAGCGGGGGCTGGTAAACGTAATACGGTCACGGTGCAGTACTCGGTTTTACGGTTTGATTAGCGGTCGAATCCGCTTCACGCTGAATGGTGAGCGTCACTTTGTTGTGGGTTGTCGGATCAGTTGGATCTGCGATTTGATTCATCACCAAGCGATTTGGATATTTCATTTGAGATTGATCATCATAGTTAAAGACAACATCCCAACCACCTTCATTTAAGGTTTGTAAGCGATTTTGCGCGTCACGCGTAGCAACGCTATCGGTGCTAGCCGTTTGTCCATCAATCCAATATGGCAAATAAGAAATTGGCGCTTGCCATCCAGTGGCACGTTGCAGTAATTCTTCTGGCGTAGTGGCTTCTATAAGTCCAGTTTTTGCGCTTTGTAAAGTGACGTGTTCTGGTATGCCTTCAATATGCGTTTGTCCAATACCAAGCGCGCCAGTCAGGTCAATCGCGAAACGTTCGCCGTCTTGCGACCACGCATAAAATGCACTGCCAGTTTGTTTTGCAGTACGAACACCAATTTTTCCTGTGATACTGAAATGAATTGGTGTTGGAGTGTTCGCCGCGACAGTAGCTGGCGTAGTCAGTAATTCCGCTGGCGGCAATGTTGGCAGTGTTGGTGGACGTAACGTTTGACACGCTGTTAATGCTGCAAATAAAGGCAAAATTGCAATGGTTTTAAATTGTTTAGAAAACATATTGTGATTCATGATTTAAGGTGGATAGTTAATGTATGGCAGTCGTAGTTTCAATGATTGAGTGGGTACTTTTCAGTTGAGAATTTGATGTGGATTGTGGTGTTGTATGTCCAGCACCGTCAAATTGGGCAATAATTTGTGGGTCATTGGGAAAGTGTGCTTTAAGTTCGCTGATCAGTTGATTACGTTCATTCTCATAAGTTTTATTGGTTGCCAATGCTGCGACAAGGTGTAAACCAATATTGACACTCGGTTCAGACGTGTAGGCAGCACGCAACGTATCGATTGCAACTGCATTATTTTTTTGTAAGAAGGCAATATAACCGAGCGTGTCTAAGATTGCAGCTTGATTTGGTGCCAGTTTATTTGCGCGTTCAGCAAGTGCGCGCGCATCCGTAAGGCGGCGATTTTGTTGTGCCAGCGCGAATGCATAGGCATTGAGATAAACAGGATTATCGGGACTTAGCGCCAATAGTTGTTCAGACTCACTGTCCAGTAGTGTACTTTCATCGGGACGCAGCAATAAGATTCTCGCGTAAATCAATTCAGGCTGATTCGGTAGACTATTAATGGCCTCATCTAAAAGTTTGCGTGCGGTCTTAGTTTGATGATTATCCTTGAGCAGCTGCGCTTGGAGTAAATAGAGGAAACTGGTTTGCTCTGGATGCTCAACGCGTTCTTGAGTGAGATTGGTCAGTGCATCATCGAGTTGGTTATTGGCAACCATAATGATCGCTAGTTTCTTTTGCGCTTTACGATAGAGTTCGTCGCCTTGAACTTTTTGGAAATAGCTAATCGCTACCACAATGTGATTTTGACGTTCAGCCGCGATGCCGAGATAGAAATAAGCCTGATCAACATACTGATCAATCGTTAAAAGCTGTACTAGATAGCGTTCAGCATTCTGCATACGTTGATTATCAATACTGACTAAGCCCGCTAATAACAGTATTTCACCATCATTTCGCCAGCGTCTTGTCATTTGTTTGAGTCGTGACATTGCTTGCGTTGGCTGTTTATTATTCAGTAGAAAACGCACCTCAAACATTTGCAAACTTTTATTTTTCGGTTGGCGTTTGATTTCTTGCGTCAGCAGTTGTTGAACTTCTGCCACTTTATTTTGACCGATTAAAATATTGGCTTTCAAAGTAATAAACGCAGTGACGCCTGGTTTTTTACGCAGGGCATTATTGACTTCGCGCAGTGCTTCATCAGGTTTTCCTGCTTGTACGAGCAGACCTGCTTTGAGTACTGAAAGTGATGGATTGTTATATTCTTTCAGGCTTTGCAGCGCAGCGAGTAGTGCATTACGATCGCGCTGATTGTCTGGCGAAATCCCAACGATGATGCGATCTAACGCAGCGTCATTGTCATAAGTGAGAATTTTATCGAGGGTCTGTGCAGCGAGTTGATAGTCGTGTGCTTTCAGCGACAAATGCGCCATATAAAATAAAGCAGGGATATAGTCAGGATCGACTTCAACCCAATGTTTGGTAATGGCGAGACCGCCATTAATATCATTATTTTCTAAGGCCACAGTCAGCGCGCGTTCTAAAATGACAGGGTTATTGCTTTGGATGGCTTGTGCACGATAGAGCACGACACCTTTATCGGTCATGCCGCGTGCTAAGGCGAGTTCGGCAGAAAACACATCCAATAGCGCCGCCTGCGCAGTACTGGTCAGTATGGCAGCGGATAAGGTTGAGCTGAGAATCAGGGTTTGATAGCGAATGCAAAAAGACCTTGATAAATCTAATCGGAGCAAACGAACCTCGCTATCTCATTGGTTGTCTTTGTAAAAATCGTCTTCGTATTAAATCATCATTGGTTAAAAAAAATTCAATAATTGTCTTTAACCGTCGCATTTGCAAAGCAATGTTTGTATTTGGGCATCGCTTATCGCACAATACCATATTTGCAAGTGGCAATCGACGCACAATGGGTTTCTTTGCATTAGGCATCAATCATACCACCGCACCTTTGGCCCTGCGTGAGCAAGTCGCATTTGTGCCTGAGCGTTTAGGTGACGCACTTCGTCATGCTCAAGCTATGGGTTTGACGAATGATTTAGTGATTGTATCAACTTGTAATCGCACAGAATTATATAGTATTACCGACTCTCCAGAAGATTTAGCGGAGTGGTTGGCGCAGACCCATGGATTATCCATAGAAACGTTATCCGATCATCTGTATCGACATGGTGAAGAGGATGCACTGATTCATTTAATGCGTGTTGCAAGCGGTATTGACTCCATGGTTCTAGGCGAACCGCAAATCCTCGGGCAAGTTAAAAGCGCACTGCAGTATGCACGTGACGCGGGAACCGTGACCTCAAAATTAACTCGAATTTTTGAGCATGTGTTTAGTGCTGCAAAAAAAGTGCGTACTGAAACAGCGATTGGCGCGCAAGCAGTGTCACTTGGTTTTGCGGTGTTGCAGCTGGCTCGACAAATGTTTAGTGATCTCGGCGAAATCAAAGTCTTGTTGGTCGCAGCTGGTGAAATGAATACGCTAGTCGGCCGACACTTGGCTGAACACGGTGTAAAAAAAATACTCATTTGTAATCGCAGTCTCGAGCGCGCCAATCGTTTGGCTAAAGAGCTTCAATCTCATGTCACTGTTGAAGTCATTCCATTCGATCAATTAGAAAGTGCCTTGCAAAGAGCCGATCTTGTTTCGTCTTCAACGGGAAGTCTTCATCCAGTGATTACGCGCGATATGGTGCGCCGTGCACTTAAAACGCGCCGTCATCGCCCAATGTTGATGATTGATTTGGCTGTGCCGCGTGATATCGAATCTTTTGTCACGACCTTGGATGATGTTTATTTATATACGGTTGATGATTTACAAGGCGTCATTGAAGGCAATTTGGCACATCGAAGACAAGCCGCGGTTGAAGCCGAAGTGATGGTTAGTCAGTTGGCAGCACAGTATGTTCAAAATAACCGTGCCCAACAAGCGGGTCCAGTGATTGCTCATTATCGTCAAGAAATGGATCAAATTCGCCAGCAAGAAGTGGTTCGCGCCAAACATCTTTTAGAGCAGGGTGTCGCGGTTGATGAGGTACTTGAGCGTTTATCTCAAGCGGTGATGGCAAAGCTACTGCATCGTCCATCACAACTCATTCGTGAGGCAGCGATTGATGCAGATAGCGAACGTTTAGAGTGGATTACAAAGGGGCTAGGCAATGAAGAATAAAATAAAAAATACCTTAGCAATGATGGCACTCATGATCGGGGCGAGTTCAAATCTCGCATTCGCTGCTGACTGGCAATTTGATCTCAATAAAACACAGATTCATTTCTCCACTCCGCCGACTGGTATGACTCAAGTGAATGGTCGTTTTAATAAATTTGATGGCCAGATTAAAGGCGATGTGTTTGACCAAAAAAATATCCAAATTAATTTCGTGGCTGAGTCGAATAGTGTTTCCACAGGATCGAGAATCCATGATGGAGTCTTAAAGGGCAGCTCATTGTTTAATGTTGAAAAATACCCAACGCTGAATTTCAAAAGTACCAGTGTGACGCAAATTGATCCTGCGCATGTGATTGTGCAAGGCGATTTGACGATGATTGGTGTGACTAAGCCGATCAAAACCAATGTGACATTAGAAAAGCCGCAGTTTGATCCTACAACTAAAGTGGTGAGTATCAATGCATCGGCCGATCTAGTCATCCGTCGATCCGAATGGGGAATGACTGGCTATAGTTCATTTGTCGGCAATGAAATCGCTGTGCATACAACAGGCGTGCTGATTTCCAATAATGTAAAGCCAGAAGATTTAGCTAAGGTTATGAAAGCAAAATAGAACGATAAGTAGCGTTTTACAAGTATGAAAAAATGGCGCCTTAATAAGCGCCATTTTTTGATCAGGTGAAAAATAAAGCTTATTTTTCGACGAATGCACGCTCAATCACGTAGTCACCCGGATCACCCATACGTGGTGATACTTTTAAACCATGCTGATCGAGAAGATCACTCAGGTCTTTTAACATCGTTGGGCTACCACACATCATTGCACGGTCAGTTTCAGGATTAAAGCGTGGCAAACCGATATCTTCAAACAGTTTTCCGTTTTCAATCAGGGTAGTAATACGACCTTGATTACGGAATGGTTCGCGGGTGACTGTTGGGTAATAGATCAGTTTGTCTTTAACCAATTCTGCAAAGAATTCATCATTTGGTAAAATGCTTTCAATTAAGTCTGTATACGCAAGTTCATTCACATGACGTACGCCGTGAATCAAAATGACTTTTTCAAAACGCTCATAAGTTTCTGGATCGCGAATCAACGATAGAAATGGCGCAAGTCCAGTTCCAGTTGACAACATATACAGATTTTTACCCGGCAATAGATCGTCTAACACCAATGTGCCAGTCGGTTTTTTGCTCATTAGCAATTCATCGCCAACTTTTAGGTTTTGCAATACTGAGGTTAATGGACCGTCTTGAACTTTAATGGAGAAAAATTCCATTTCATGTTCATAGTTTGCGCTGGCAATAGAATAGGCGCGCATTAACGGTTTGCCATTCACTTCCAGTCCGATCATGACGAATTGACCATTCTTGAAACGTAGACCTGGATCGCGAGTGGATTTAAAGCTGAATAACGTATCATTCCAATGATGTACATGAGTAATACGTTCGGAGTTAAATGCTGCCATAATGTCTCTATTCGTGTGCTGTGTCGTATCGTGATTTCAAGCAGAAAGACTCTGTGAAATCAAATTTCCAGAAAAAGTAGCTTCTGTGCGACGGGAAAGATTCTATGACGCTATTCTACCGAAAAGTACTCATTGAGAAACCTATTTCATTTTATTTTAGATATAAGTAAAACTGATTAGTAAAGATTTAGAAAGGTTGATAAATCAACATGCTAAGATGTTTTTTAAGTTTTTTTCTTAATTTAAAGGTTCACAAAGCGCTTGTTTCAACCAAGTATTTATTTGAATAAATACCAAAAAAGTCGATTTAGACTCATACCACCTTCGATTTAGAGTGAAAAATGACCCAACCAACTCATATAACTGTACCGATTATTGGCCATGTGCATACGCCCTTCGTAGAGAAGTTCGGCGTTCCGCGTCAACCGAATTTGGTTGATGTAGAGGGCGTGATTGAGTTTGTGTCGCCTTATGATCAACCAGCGGCATTTGAAGGGTTGGAAGGATTTAGTCATTTATGGCTTATTTGGCAGTTTCATCAGAATCGTGAATTAAAGTCACTCACTAAGCCTGATGAATCATCGGCAACTAAGCTTGCTCCAACGCCAGAAAGTTTTCGCGCGCAAATCCGCCCGCCGCGCTTAGGTGGTAATGAAAAAATCGGGGTTTTTGCTTCACGCAGTATGTATCGTCCTGCACCGCTTGGTTTGTCTGCGGTCAAATTAGATCGAATTGAAGTGGTCGATGGTCGGGTGCGTTTGCATATTATTGGGCCAGATTTGGTCGATGGCACACCATTGATCGATTTAAAACCATATATTGCTTATAGCGATGCGATTTCAACCGCTGTCAGTGGTTTTGCTGTAGAAGCGCCAGAGGTGCATCCTGTATATTGGACACGTGCGGCTTTGTGGCAAAAGCATCAGCTGATTTCGCTCGGTGTTCTAAGTAATCATCAATTACCTTTAATTGAAGGCTTGCTGGCGCTGGATCCGCGTCCGGCTTACCAAGAAGATGCACTCCGCGATTATGGAATGTCTTATGATCGGGTGAATGTTCGTTTCGGTGTACAGTCTGGTGAAATTTGGATTAAAGAATTGACGGCAAGATAGCGCGATTTTGAGACGTGCTTAAAAAGCTGCTCTAGATAAAATATTTGAAAAAATGATTTTGTAAAAAAATTGACATGGAATGTATGAGATGACGGCGAAGAAGAAATTTTCAATTCAGGTCGATGTGCGTTGGTGTTTAGATCAGTTAATGGCTGACGGTCGCATTACGCAACGCGACGTGAATTTGGTTACGACGACTGCCAGACGCAAAGAGCAGATGCATTGGCATCCGCTGCTCATCATTGCTGATTTTGGCTTAACTGATCTTTTACCGCCAACTCCAAATTTACCACCTAAACTCAACATTGAAGTACTTACTAATTGGCTGGCTAAAAAAGCCGATCTACCTGTTTATCGCATAGATCCGTTGAAAATAAATGTGCCTGCTGTGACTGCAGTCATGTCACTTGAGTTTGCTGAACGCCATCAAATTTTGGCAGTTGCAGTCGATGCGGAAACGATCACGATTGGTAGCGATCAACCATTCTATGATGATTGGTTAGAGAATCTTGCACACACACTCAAGCCGCGTAAAATTAAACGGGTGATGCTGAATCCGCTGCAATTGGTGCGTTATTTATCTGAATTTTATCAAGTTACTCGCGCGATTGCGGGAGCGCAAGGTAGCGGTACTGAGGCTGCAGCCAAAGGCGTTGAGGCATTACTACAGCTTGGTGATATGCAAAACCCTGATGCCAATGATCAGCATATCGTGCGTATCGTGGACTGGTTGTTGCAATATGCTTTTGATCAACGTGCGAGTGATATTCATCTTGAGCCACGCCGAGAGGCTGGGCGAGTGCGTTTTCGAATAGATGGCGTGTTGCATACTGTCTATGACATGCCTGGGCCGATTCTGCTTGCGGTAGTATCGCGGATCAAAATTCTAGGGCGTTTAAACGTTGCTGAAAAACGTAAGCCACAAGATGGTCGTCTGAAAACACGGACACCAAAAGGTTTAGAAACTGAATTACGTTTATCCACTTTGCCGACGGCGTTCGGTGAAAAGATGGTTATGCGGATTTTTGATCCAGAAGTATTGGTACGTTCGTTCGAACAACTTGGTTTGACTGGGGATGACCTTGCGAAATGGAAGCAAATGGCTTCGCACTCTAATGGCATTATTTTAGTGACGGGTCCTACTGGATCAGGAAAAACTACAACGCTTTATTCAACGTTGAAGCAACTCGCAACTGATCAAGTCAATGTCTGTACGATTGAAGATCCTATTGAAATGATCGAACCAAGTTTTAATCAGATGCAAGTACAGAGCATGATTGAGCTAGGTTTTGCCGAAGGCGTGCGGGCTTTGATGCGTCAAGACCCTGATATTATTATGGTGGGTGAGGTGCGTGATCATGAAACCGCTGATATGGCGATTCAGGCAGCATTGACAGGCCATTTGGTGTTATCAACTTTACATACCAATGATGCTCCAAGTTCACTGACTCGTTTACATGACTTGGGTGTGCAACCGTTTCTAACTGCGGCAACAATTTTGGGTGTGATGGCGCAACGTTTGGTACGGACGTTATGTCCAGATTGTAAGACTCAAATCGCTACAGATATTGAAGTTTGGAATCAATTAGTCAGTCCATGGAAAAGCGAGCCACCAGCCAAAATCTATCAAGCTGTCGGTTGTGATCTGTGCCGTGGCACAGGATATCGTGGACGTATGGGTGTCTATGAAATTCTTATTCTTTCCACGGAAATGAAACGAATCATTGGTGATGGTGGTTCGTTAACGCAGATTAAACAACAAGCCTATCGTGAAGGGCTTCAACCGTTACGTTTGGCGGGTGCACGTCGGATTGCAGAAGGACAAACAACGCTTGAAGAAGTCATGCGCGTTGTGCCATTGACCTAAAATAATATGATTTAATGGGTTGTTTGATTGATTAAATGATAATAGAGGATAGATCTTTGTTTGATTACTTGGTGTTTATTGGTCGTTTTCAACCGTTTCATGTTGGGCATTTGGCGGTCATCAAGACGGCATTGGCACAAAGTAAGCATGTCATTTTGTTGATCGGTTCAGCAAAACAACCTCGCAGCACTCGTAATGCGTTCAATTTTGATGAACGTAAGCAAATGGTTTTATCTGCATTTGATCGAGAGGATGTCGCGCGGATTCATTGTGTTCCATTAGAGGATGTTTTGTACAACGACCAGCGGTGGGTGAAATCGGTTGAACAAGCTGTTCAATCCGTTACTGGAGATAACCCGACTTTAAAAACTGGATTAGTTGGGCATTATAAAGATCGTACATCTTATTATTTATCACTTTTTCCGAACTGGGAGCCAGTTTCTGTTCCGAGTTATCGTGGGATATCTGCAACACCGATACGTGATGCTTATTTATTAGGTGCCTTGCCAAGCCTAGATATCGTGCCTGCAAGTACGTTAACGGTTCTTCAAACATTTATGCAGTCGGTTGACTATCAGCAGTTGCAAGAAGAAGCGCACTACATTGTCGATTATAAAAAATCGTGGGCATCTGTACCATATCCACCAACGTTTGTAACAGTTGATGCGGTGGTTATGCATTCGAATCATGTCTTATTAATTGAGCGTGGTGGTTTACCCGGTCTAGGATTGTATGCATTGCCTGGTGGTTTTCTCGATCTTGATGAAACGTTGTTTAATGCATGTCTACGCGAATTGCGAGAGGAGACGAATGTCTCTTTATCGGATGCAGAATGGCGTGCCGCGTATCAATCACAGCAAACTTTTGATGAGCCAAATCGCAGTGTTCGTGGGCGAACGATTACGCAAGGTTTCTATTTTCAACTGGATGATGCCTTACCATTGCCACAAGTTCTTGGTGGTGATGATGCAAAACGTGCATTTTGGGTGCATTTAAACGATGTAAAGTCTGAGCTCATGTTTGAAGATCATTATGCGATTATTCAAGAGTTGGCCATATTGCCTTCGGAAAATTCCCACAGTTGACCTTAGCGTCCAAAAGTAATACGTGTGTAGTCAATAATTAGTTGGGTAATTTATGCAAGTATAAATTTCTCCATGACTTCACATGTGTGAAGTGGTTGTGATGAGGGAAAAACCATTGTTTTCCAAACTTTACTTAAGGGAACTGAGTAATCATCTAATTATTAAGTTAATAAATTTATTTATATAAAACAAATAATAACTGTGTTTCTCCTCACATTGCTTATGATTACTTCAAGTCATGCTACTAATAATTGGCGTGATGAACTGCCTAACGCCAGAGTTTTAGGCAGTGGCGATTTTCATTGGTTTGGATTCAAAATTTACCATGCGAAACTTTGGAGTCAAACAACGCCATTGGATATGACTCGGCCATTTGCATTACAGCTAACCTATAACCGCAGTATCAGTCGCCGATTACTTGTAAAAACTGTCATTAGTGAAATGAAAAGATTAAACGGTAATGACGTGACTGCAGTTAAAATCCAAGATTGGCAAAATAAGTTGACCATTGCCATTCCGGATATATCACCTGGTGATGAGTTGATTGGCGTTTTTTTGCCAGCCCAAGGATTCCGTCTTTATAGCAAACATGGTCTGGCTGCTGACATTCGAGATCCCGAACTTGCGTATTACTTTTTCGGAGTTTGGCTTGATAAGCAAGCAAAGGATAGCGTGCTACGTTCGAAATTAATTGGTATAACGCCATAAAAAAATTAGATTTACAGCGTTTTAATTCAGTTTTAGGTTCAAATCTTCACCAAAAACTGCTTCCGTAACCAACGAATCGGCCAACCAATCACTGGTAATTTTGCAAACAGTTCTTCAGCTGCATCCCAATAATCTCGGTGTTCAACAACTAACCCATCTTTATCAAACTTAAGATGCGACCCACCGATAACACTGTACGGTTTTTTTTGAAGTGTGAATTCAAACGTCCATGTTACAAATGCTTGCCGATCTTGCGCAATTTTCTCATGAATAATAAAGCGCGGATTTTCTGTAGTTTCGAACATATGCGCGAATATCGCTTCAATCGCGTTAATGTCATGTACATCGTTAAATGGATCTTTGAAATGTGCGTTAGGCTGATAAAAAAGCCGTACATCTTTGACCGTATCTACGGTGAGCGTGCTGTACCAATTTAATAAATTATCTAAGTGATTCATGATGTTTTTAGAAAACGCTCCAATAAACTAAATCGCCAGCGATAAGGTAACAGTTGTATAAGCTTCATCACCTGTGTGAATCGGCGAGGAAAGTGAATCTCAAAGTCTCCTGCGCTCATGCCTTGCCAGATTGCGTCGGCGGCCTGTTGAGGTGTTTGTAGTGCGGGCATCGTAAATGAATTACGATCAGTCAATGGTGTCTTCACAAACCCTGGATTGATCAAATATACATTTAAACCTTTCGGATGTAAGTCACTATAAAGGATTTCAGTGAGATTAATGAGCGCAGCTTTAGTTGGGCCATAGACGCTTGCATTGGGTAATCCGAAATAGCCCGCCACACTCGCAATCACCGCGACGCCTCCATCACCTTGCGCTACCATATCGGGGAGTACGGTCGCAAGACCTGTATAAACACTGCCCAGATTCGTTCTTAATGTTCGATCAGCAGATGCCGCGTTAATTTCCCAGCTTCGCTCTGGTTGATAGGTTGCTGCACAAAAGATGATGAGGTCAATTTTAGCTAGGTGTTGTTGAGTTTGTTGATAAGCCGTCGTCCAATCCGCTTGATTGGCCACATCAAAAGGAACTACAAAAGCACATGTTGACGACTGTGCGAGCTGTTTTAATTGCGCTTCATTGCGTGCAGATAATACGACATGTGCGCCAGCCTTAAGCGCTCGTTCAGCGAGTGCTGCACCAATACCACTGGATGCACCAATGATCCAAATACGCTGATTTTTCCAATCAGAAATCGGTTTATTCATAGGACTAAACATAGTTATGACCTCTTCTTAAAGAATAGTGTCACTTGCCCAACTTCAAATCCAAATTTACTCATACTAGCCCGATTGAGCATTGATTGGTCGTCAATTAAGTACATCCAATCATCCATGTGCATTTCATAGGTTGTGCCATCGACGGGAAGTAATAATGTGTATTTCCAATGCAATGCATTACCTGCAACCACTCCAATTGCTTCACCTTTTACATCAGCAGCTGTGCCGTGCCATGTGCCATCAGGCTGATGAATCAGTGTCCATACTCGTTGCTGGGTACTGCCATCGTCATATTTGAAATGTTCATCAAGTACTAATTTATTGTCATGTTGTGTGCCGACCATTTCGACATGGAAGCGTTTTACGACTTCGCCATTACGCTTTTGGAACATGCCCCAAGCATCTGTGGTTCCTGTGAAATATTGAGGTAAATTGAGTTTAGGTTCTGCGTTCTGATATAGCCGTACATCTGGCGATGCACACGCAGTTAATCCACAATAAAGCATGGCCAATAGAAACTTCTTCATGATTGTGTGACCTCGAGTTGTTGTCTCGATCGCATCAATAACAATAATGCGATCAACTTAAACCCACAGGGTATGCCTGCGTAAATCCAAGCCAGCAATGCGCCGCCAGCATGACCTGGTTGATAATCAAATTGTGCGAGTAGCGGTAACGCTAATCCAGAAAATGCTAATGCGAGCTTTCCAAGTAACGTCCAAATTCCGTAATACAACGCAGGCGGCTCATCTTGAGCAATAACTTTCGCCAGTAAAACCGGTGGGAGAGCTAGATCGGCCCCAAGCGAGAGTCCAGCGGCTAGGCAAACCAAAAAATAAGCAGCGATATCACCAGATTGTAGGAGTGATGCACTAAAGAACGCTGTAATTGCAAGCAACATGCCGATGCGCCAACTCGATATCACGCCAATCCGATTCGCCAACTTCACCCAAATAGGCAGACCAATTGCGCCAGCGATAAAGTAAGTTGCTAAAAATGCACCTGCATAAGTCGGTGCTTGGATGCGGTCATTAATAAAAAATAATACCAATGTCGCAGGAATAGAAATCGACAGTGCGTTTAAAAAATAAGGGGGAAGTAGTCGTCGAAACGCCTGATTTTTTGACATCAGTTGGTAGGTGCTTTTTAAGCTGAGGATTGAGGTCTTAGTCCTTTGCCACGCAGGTGCAGCAAGCAATAAAGCCAGCATTGCCAGCATTAATATCAAGGCAAAACCTAAGCTATACCAGCCCATATTTGACGCTACATTTGTTCGTGAGCCAGCCATAATCATACTGGGGATGACACTAGCGACAATAACGCCGATCAGTCCTGCGCCTTCACGCCATGCCGCAGCGCCTAATAAAACGCCATCACCTGATGATTGTGAAGCCTGTATTCTTGCGCCCCACGCAAGATAAGTGATATTGAGCGTGCTATGCGCGATGTAGGCCATGATGAGCATTAATCCAAGCCAAAGGGCTAATCCTCCACCAGTGACGGGCGGCAGCCATAAACCCAAAAATGCTAATGCAAGGATTGTCGCCGCAATAATCAATACTGTATTCAATCCGCCACGCAGACGATCAATCCATCTACCTAATAGCGGGTCTTGTACAGTATCTATGAGCCTCGCCAAAAATAGAACCCAGCCAGTGGTCGCTAAACTTAAACCTAATTGAGAGGTGTAATAAACAGGAATTTGGACATAAACGGGGAGCGCCACCATTGCCAAAGGCAAACCTAGCAAGCCATAGGCTGCATAGCCCAAAGTCTGATGATTTGAGTTGGTCGTGGTGACTGATTTCATTATTTAGACCCTAACAATTGCGCGCGTAGAGCACTATCTTTGGTTCGTGGATCTAACCAAATCGCAAAGAAAGCGCGCGCGAGTTCAGGATTTTGAATATCCGCTAGCAGACCTTGTTTGTTATAAACACGATAGCCTTGTTCAGGTAAGTAGACGCCGATCAGCTCATCACCTGACGATACATCTGGACTGGCAGGAATGAGTTCTTTTTCCCAAGTCGCCAGTTTTTCAGCACTAATCTGATTACCGTTTAATCGTTTTATTTCATCAATGGTTGTTTTAATAAATTGTTTGCGACTGATACTGCGGTTATAGGTGAGTTCAAGCGCAAATTTGGCGTTTGCATTGAAACGGGCATTTTCACTCCAAAGTTTTGCACTATAAATTTTAAGGCCAAACCAACGAAAATGACCACTACCAACAAGGGTTGCATTGGGTAGCTCATCACGCCAGCTTGCGGCATAACTTGGCATAATCATCAATCCCGAGATAAATAACACGGCAATAAATTGCTTCGCGTTGCGAGTGAGTTCGGCTAATCCTGCACGTTTTGTTTGGTGGTTTTTAAGATTTTTGGAGTAAGAATTGGAAGACATTCGTTTTCTCCTCATCGAATCCAGCTTCACAGTACGCAAAGTAAAGTTGCCAAATTCGCATAAACCGCTCATCAAATCCTTGCCGCGTAATGGCGTGACTTTCTTCTTGAAACTTTTGACTCCAGCGGCGTAGTGTTTCTGCATAGTCTTTACCAAACGCATATTGGTCTAAGACCTTGAAATTAGCCTTTATGGCTTTTGCACAGAAGCGCTCTGGGCTCGGTAACATGCCGCCAGGGAAAATATACTGCTGAATGAAATCCGTATTGCTGCGATAACGCTCAAAATTACGCTCATCAATCGTGATGGATTGAACCAATGCTTTGCCATTGCTTTTCAGTCGATCAGCAAGAATGTTGAAAAATTCAGGCCAGAAGCGTTCGCCAACGGCTTCAAACATTTCAATCGATACGATCGCATCGTATTCACCTTGCAAATCACGATAGTCACGTAATTCAAGCTGAGCAAGGTTTTGCAAATTATTTTCGGCGATTCTTTTTTGTGCTATTTCAAGCTGTGCTTGTGAAATGGTCACGCCATGAACATGAATATCCAACTTTGCCGCATGTTCTGCAAATCCGCCCCAGCCACAACCAATTTCCAGAACCTTATCACCTGACTTTAGACCGAGTTCATCGATAATGCGTTGATATTTCCGAGTTTGGGCTTGCTGCAATAATTGGCTGTAGTCACCCTCAAAAATGGCACTTGAATAGGTCAGACTCTTATCGAGCCACAAGTTATAGAAATCATTACCAATGTCATAATGGGCATGGATATTTCGTTGACTTCCTTTACGAGTATTGGGACGTAATACATGCTTTAAGCGATACCATAAAGTCGTTAGACGACCACCCGACACCACTCGATCGAGCACTGATTCATTGCGTATGGCAAGGCGGAGCAATGCAGTGAGATTAGGGCTATCGATCCAGTCCGCTTCATAGCTTTCGGCAAAACCAATATCTCCAGCACGAATAATACGACCACATGCGCGCCAATCTTTAATTTGCAGTGTCGCATCAAGTGGTTGGTGCAGTTCACCAAAACTTAATGACTGACCTTCAGGGGTAATCACTTGAAAATGTCCCACACGGACGCGTGCGATCAATTTCATGAAAAGCTTCGCTGAAGCGGGTAAGCTTCGATAAGAAGGCAGTGATGTTATTGTCTGGCTCATGATATTTTTCTGCTCCTCTTAAGGGTTTAGTTTTGGCTAGGCCGTTCAGGTTTAGTGAAAAATGGAACGCGTTTGATCCATAGCCTGAATGCTTGCCAAAGAATACGAATTACGATTCCAATCGTTAGAAAGGGTTGTGAAGAAACGGCAAGGAAAATTTTTTGATTCGTAAAGGGCTGTAAGTGACCGCTGATGGCAGTTTTGATCAGTAATCCATCGTCATCGTAATAATCAATTCCGGTTAATGTGGTATTGGCTGTATCCCGAAAGCGAAAACGATAAAAACCACGGACCTCGCAGAATGGAGAAACGTGCAAACGCTTTAAACATTCAAGTGGTGTGTTTTCATTAATAATTTGATTGTCTTTTGCGGAAATTAAATAGCTGTACGTCTCGCCAAATGTATTATTCACTTCAGCTAATACTGCTCGCAACTCACCTTGTTTATCGTAGCAATACCAGAAGCTGACAGGGTTGAATACAAAACCAAAGAGCCTTGGGAATGTTTGCAGCCAAACTTCGCCATCCGCTTCAATATTGGCATTGATCAGTAATTTTGATATCCACTCTTTAAGATTCGAGCCATCGCGAGGGCCATAATCCCGAGTATAGAGTGCTGCCAGTCGCCAGCGGTTGATGCCAAACCAAAATGAATTTAATTCACTTAAACGATCTAAGTTCACTCTTAGGAAAAAAACTGGATAAACAAATTTATTCGGCGCTGGACGTAAGCGTTCATGAAAGACTTGACCTCGAATCAGCTGAGCTGGAGCTTGCATAGGTCACACCTTCGCCCAAATGGGCGCAAGATTGAAGTCGGCAGCGATACGAATAGCTGACTTGAGCCCATCTTCATGGAAGCCATAACCCGTCCATGCACCTGCAAACCATATACGATTTTGACCTTGGATATTGGATAGTTGTTGCTGCGCTTTAATAGCAGCATGGTCAAAAATAGGATGTTCATATTCAAATTGAGCAAGAATTGATTCTGGCTCAGGGGGAGTAAACGGATTGAGCGTTAAAATAACGGGCGTCTTGAACGGTAAATTTTGCAGTTGATTGAGCCAATAGCTAACACATACTGGTCTTTGTCCATCAACCGCAGCTCCTCCCAAATAGTTCCAAGCAGACCATACTTTTTTATTCTGAGGCATTTGCTCAATATCAGTATGCAGATATGCCGTGTTTGGTTGATAGCGGATTTGAGACAAAATTTCACGTTCACGACTACTTGCATCCGATAGTAAACTTAAACTTTGTGGCGCATGAGTTGCTAAGACGACGGAATCAAATACCTCGTCACCGATATCACTGTTGACTAATACGCCTTCATCGGTACGCTTAATAAAGTGGACAGGATTATTTAATCGAATATCGGTAAGCTGATCAGTAATCTTTTGCACATAACTGCGGCCACCGCCGTGAACCGTATGCCATTGTGGCCGATCATTGACTTGTAAAAGTGCATGATTCAAACAGAAACGCAGAAATGTGCTGGCAGGGAACTCTAAAATATCTTTTGGCGAGCTCGACCAAATTGCAGCAGCCATAGGAAGTAAGTAGGCATCGCGAAACATCGCACCATAATTGCCATACTCTAGAAGCTTGCCGAGTGTTAAGTGTTCTTGATTGCTTAAGTTGAGATTGTCTTTTGCACTGCTATTAAAGCGAATAATATCGAATAGCATGGATAAGAATTTTGGAGAAAAGAGGCGACGACGTTGTGCGAAAACCGTATTCAGATTGGTACCTGCCCATTCCAGTTGATCTCGACCGAGAGAAACACCAAACGACATATCACTCGCGTAGCTCTTAACATCAAGTTCAGCGAGCAATGCGATAAAGTTTGGATAAGTCAGTTCATTAAAAACTAAGAAACCTGTATCGACAGCGTGCTTTTGGTTTTCGATAGTGATATCAACAGTATTTGTATGACCACCTAAATAGCTATTTTTTTCAAATAATACAACATCATGTTCGCGGCTTAAAAAATAAGCAGTTGCGAGACCAGAAATTCCTGAGCCGATCACTGCGATACGTTGCCGTGTGTTATTCATGTGATTACCTGAAGCTTCTTCGATTGAGTTGTATTCAATTACATCTACCAGTGTTAACATTACTACTAATCGTGAATAAAAGCTACTATATAGTATTGGAAATTTACTTATGAGTATTCTAGGCAAGCTGAGTTTTAAAGACCAAGCTTTTAAGCTACGTGAAAGTGCCATTCTTGACGCTGCGACAATCATATTAGGCAATAAAGGCTATGACTTGATGACCATGGATGATGTCGCCAGTAACGTCGGTATTTCTAAACCAAGTCTATATAAGCATTTCAAATCTAAAGAAGAGTTAGTTGGTGAAGCGTTAATTCGACTCATTGACGGTGCGATTGATTTTTTGGCGGACTTGGATGATGCGTTAAATCCGCTCGAAAAACTAACGGCATTATTAGAGTGGGCTTTACGAGTCAGATTGGATGGAGGAATCCCATTTTTACCATCAACGAGCGCGCATGTACGTGAAATGTTGATGCGTAATCTAAAGTATATTGCACGAATTTTTAAGTTAAATAATCAAATTGAAGGGCTCGTTGTTGCTGCCCAAAAGAATGGTGAGCTCAGTGCATTACTACCGACCAATGTAATTTTATTCAGCTACTACGCACGTACATGTGATCCGACAGTGGAGTATCTGCAAATATTTAGCAAAATGAGCAAAGACGAAATTGTGTCAAATATGTTGCATGTAACGTTTAGTGGATTTAAGCCAGAATAATAACTTCATGGTTGTTTTAATAAGTTTGTTAATCTAGTTTTAGTGCAAATCAAGAAAGGTGATTGATTTATCTTATTAAAGCGAAGTAGGACAATGGGATTTATAAATATGCACATTGTCCTACTCAGATGATCATGTAAATATTAGCTATCAAAGACCATGTCTTCACTCGGCATTTGTAGATAATAACCTTGTAAATAACGAGCACCAATAGACCATGCCTTAGACATTGCAACAGGTGTTTCAATGTAGGCAATTAACACCTGTGACTGATGCCTGATGATTTCGCTGGTGAGTTTTTTGACAGCTTGGAAGTTTTCTTCATTGCCTAAATCTTGAACAAATGATTTATCAATTTTGACCAAATCAACTTTCAAATGATCTAATAAACTCATCGCGTTGAGCGATGCGCCAAAATTGTTGATTGCAACCTCACAGCCATTAGCATGGAATTGTTGAATGTTGCTACGAGCTAGTTCTAGATAGCTCATTGCATCATTTTCATTAAACTGCAAGGTTAATGGCTTGTTATCACCTTTACTAATTGCGGATGCAAGTTTTCCGACCAACACCGGTAAACTCGTATCTTGTAATGAGTCCGCGCTGAGATTAATCAAAAGGCGTGTATTGGGATGGGTTGCTTGTTGTGCCTTAAGACGTTTACAAGCGTTGAGTAATATCCAACGATCAAGACGACTCTCCATACCGAATCGCTGTGCGACTGGCATGAACTGTTCGGGCAGCATTGATTCGCCGTTCGCAAGTGGAAGGCGAGCGTAGACTTCAAAAAGTGGTGCTGCTTCATTATTCGTATCGTAAACGGACTGGAACATCAGCTTGAATGTGCCTTTTTCTAAGGCTTCTTCAAGAAGTTCGCGTAGTGCTTGGTCCGATTCGTTCGCATTTTCCGCAGGATTGTATAGGTTGATACCATTACCCAACCCTTGATTTTGAATTTTAACTTTATCAGCAGCATTAAATGCACGTGACAGAATTTCTTCACTGCTTGGTGAGGTTTCACCAATCATTGCAATGCCAATACTGACAGTCGTCTGAATCGTGCGAGCACCAACACTAATTAATGTCTTGGCTATCTGCTCAGTTGTCTTTTGAGCAATTTTGCTAATACTCTCAGAAGAAGTATTAGTGACCAGTGTTGCAAAAGTAGAATCACCAAAGCGATATGTGTGAGCGTTAGGGAATTGGTCTTTTAGTGTTTCGCTGATTTTAATAACTGTTGCATCACTACCAGCTAGACCTGCGCTAGCATTAATTTGTCCAATATTATCAATACTGGTAAACAACAAAGCATGTTGTTGTTTTGATTTAATCGCAGCATCTCGAGTTGACTCTAAATCATCTTCGAGTGCGCGACGATTACCAAGATTAGTCAATGCATCGAGGCGCTCAACGGCAGCCAATTGCGCTTCAAGATGACTTGTATCCGCGACAGCTTGATGCTGAATAATGACTTGAATACACGGTTCGCCTTCAAAACTTGCGGGCGCGAGTTGTAGCATCGCTTCAAAGCGGCTTTTGTCAGCACGAATACCACTGAAATTAAAGTCAGCCTCGTTGCGACCAGTTTTACTATAAGTTTTGATAAATTCTTTAAAATCTTGTAAATCTTTACTATCCACGAGATCAATAACAGGCATACCCATTAATTCATCGATTGAATCATAACCAAATAATTCTAAGTAAGATTCATTGGCGTAAATATGGACGCCTTCATCGATATAAGAGACCGCTGTGCGAGAGTTCTTCAGGAGAAGTTGGCTGCGTCGCTCTGCATCACCCAACATCATTTCCGCATTACGTTTAGAACGACGATCTTCTAAATTAGACAACTCACGTCTTACGCTGTATGACAATTGTAAAGGGCGATTGGTAGGTAAAACATCGACTGTACCTGCGCTATAAGCTTTTAAAACAGGTGCTGATGGGTCTTCGTTGGTATTTGGGTCAAATGCATTGAGATCATTGAGAAGCAAGATCAGCGGTAAATCTTGACCATTGCTTTGTATGAGACGAAGAACATCTTCGTACGCGATGTCATAGCCAGCAACAAATAGAATAATGTCCCAAACATGACGCAATGCTTTTTCAAGTTCTTCTTTATCATCAAGAACTTGAAGCCGAGTCGCAACACCCTGGGATTTAAGTTGATTTGTTAATGCTTCAGCAATCGCAGGCGACTCGTCCACTACTAGCAAACGTAAACTTTCACTCTTATTGCTCATCAATTTATAACCTTTGATTTCATATCTGAGGTTGTTCGAGTCTGCTATCGCAGCATACTTAAACAAACGTCTCCCTGACATTTATAGTATAAAATTATGGGATTAGAGTACCGATTTTATAGACAAAATGCCCATAGCGATAGTGCTGTGGGCTGCTCTATTTGTGTCTGCTGCTTTTTTAACTGTTTATAAAGTATCCCAAATCTCATCAAGCTCATCACGCGGCTTACTTTTTGCTGCCAAAGACACGGGGACTTCAAGCGGCACTTCTTGTTTTTGCGTATGCTTAGAAAGCTCACTATTTGGGTTAAGTTTTTCTGGTTGAGTTAACACAAACTCGAACTGGCTGAAACTTTGCGTCACGACAATTTCACGCATCAATTGTGCGCGGACTTCTTCATTGCCCAGTCGAATTGAAATTTTGTGGCCAGATTTGAACGCTAAAATTGGCGCAATAATGCTTGCAGTGCGATTCAATTCTTTCATTTCAGGTAATAAAATCGTGCGCATATAGTCGCTCGAATAACCATCTTGATGAATGACCCGTGCACCACAAGCTTTGCCACGTTGGGATAATATTTCAATACCAAACTCGGCACCAGAATTCAGTTGCTGTTGAACCCAGCGAATTAAGCCAATACTCCATTCCGCATCATCATTTTCACGAATTGCGATTAATTCACCACTCCTGAGTACGTTTGGCGTAGTACCAACCCAGCGAATGCAATAGCCGCCTAGACTGATGTTAATAATTTGGCATTGATAGGCTTCAAGATATTCTTTAGTGGCATTTTGGCGTACTTTGCCTTCTTGAATGCTGTAGTTCAAGTCAACATTATGGGCTGAACCAGGCTGAATAATTGGGATTTCAGGGTTGGTGATGACTTCTTGGATTTGAATAACTTCTTCAAAAGATTGACGATCTGCAAGTTGATAGTGAGCACCAATCAGTCCTAATGATAGATTAATCACACCGTTATGTGGATGTCTTTCTGTGCTGCGTTCTGCTGGTGCGCGTAATGTTTGCAGTAGATGCAGACGAAGAGAGCCAGAGAGTAACGTTTCTTCCGAAGGGTGGAGGAGTTTTACATGATCTCCACCTAGATTCTCAAAATGGCTTAATAATTCTTGTACATCAATATAGTACATCGATGGGTTGATTTGTTTCAGCTGAGAAATGTACATCGGTGGAGCATCTATTGATGTATCGACTAAAAATAAGTCGCGACCACTCGGTGTTGGCGATATACGAACCAGACCTACCCAAATTTCACTCAGTTGACTGATTTTCTTAATTTCTGTTTGACGTAATTTGTTGGTGTTACAGGCGGACATAAAAATTGAGCGCAGGTAAGCTTGCTCAATAGTCAGTATTTTTCCATAGGCCTGATTTTCGTCACGGAGTGCAAATTTACTAAGTTCTAATGTTTGTGCTTTTTGGAATAGCTCATGAAGTCTGAGCCACATACCTTTATATACGGGCAGATAGAGCGTTTTAGACTCTGCTGATAAACGGAAAAATTCAGTCAATCCGCGATGGATGGCTTGCGCGGCAAGATTGAGAAATACTTTCTTTTTTCCGACTGCAAATAAGCCAAATGTATGTGTCTGCAAATCTTCAGTGGTACGGACGGCAATGGAGCGATAAATCATGGCAGCATAGACACGTAATTGTTGTGCTAAGCCTGCAATGCGTTCTGCACGCTCATCAAGTAAAATATTTTGATTAATATAATGTTTGGAAAGAGATTCGATGATGGTATAAACGGCAGGGCGCAGCACTTCAATGAGTTCAAATCGTGTTGAATCTGGAACATCTAGAATTAACAGTTCTTGCAGCGTAGTGTAGAGTTGTTTTGCTGTTTCCCCGACATTGAGCATAGACAAACTGGCAACCCAGGTTTGCATCTCAGACTTAGATTCGCCGACTAATGACAATTTTTTAAGTGAGTTAGTCGGTAGGTCTGCATTTAATAGCTTAATGATATTTAAATTCATGTTGTTCTCGCTTAACTCTTTATAAAATATCCAGCGGTTTTTTTTTTGGCTATGTCTTTCAATAATAATGTTGGAAACAGCTCATCATGAACGGCTCAACAAGTTGCTGTTTATTTTGAAAATACTTAGCTCAATCCTTAATGTGTATCTTTGAAATAACTATGCAATAGATTCATCAATTATTCACAATATAGCTCAAAAAAGTAACGAAGTGTAGGCTTGTTGCTTATTTTCTATAAAAAAAATGCCCATTGGCTCACAGTTTACAGTAACTTTGAAAAAAGTTAACAAAACATCCAACTTGTTCATAGGAATAAGAATATTTTTTTGTGTTCTTCTAGACTTAGAAACCATCGTCTAAAATGTCATCATTTGAGGCGCTTCTATTCTGAAATCTCTGTAATTGTTGCCGCTCATGTTTGTTCGGTCGATGATCGGGTCTTGCGAGATTTGATAGTTTGCGCGCAGCTTGAAAAAGTTCACGTTTAGCGATGCTCGCTGACGTTTCTTCATAGAGTAATTGTGCTGCTGTTGCATTACCGCGCAGAGTACTCAGTGCTGTGATCACAACAGTTTTTTCTTCAAATCCTTGGCGAATAGTTAACTCCATGCCAACCCGAATATCTTTACTGACTTTGACTCGTTCACCTTGGAAGTGAACTTTTCCCCCATCAATCGCATCTTTTGCAGTGGTGCGTGTGCGATAAAATCGTGCCGCCCAAAGCCATTTATCAATCCGAACAGTTGTCTCAGGCTTGGCCTGTGCGTGTGACGATTTTTCTTGTTTCATAAGTTTCCAGATACAATCGCGTTTTCGAATAAGGGGTTTGGGAGGATTATTTTAATACCTCTAAACCATAAACCAATTCAGACCAATCTTTGATTGTCGGGTGGTGTAAGTTTTCCCGCGCTGGGATTTGGCTATCAGGTTGTTCAATTCCGAGGACATGTAGACCAAAAGCTTGTGCGGTATGTAATACTGGTTCGCTATCATCAATCATTAAACTGCGTGATGGCGTAAATGAGTTGGTTTCCTGCATTTCATGCCAAAAATTGATTTGTTCTTTAGCAAAACCGTATTCATGACTGGTAATAATCGTTGTAAAGAAATCGCCAAGACCTGTTTTGTTGAGTTTGATTTCTAATGCTTGTGGGTGCGCATTGGTCACTAACCATAGTTCTTTGCCGTGAGCTTGCAATGTGCTCAATAAAGCTGGGACGCCTGCACGGAGCGAGATCAGATCACTGTGATGTGCTTTAAGGGCTTGCAAATCTAATTGCAAAGTGTCGCTCCAGTAAGGTAATGAATACCAATTCAAGCAGCCTTCTTGTGCTTTAAACAGTGGTGTTAGATTTTGAGTTGCATGCTCGCGAGAGACTTGCTGTGAGTCTGCCCACGCATCAATCACGGCTTCGCGCCAAAAGAAATTATCAAATGCGAGGTCGAGTAAGGTGCCATCCATATCGAACATGACAGTATCAATTTTCGTCCAATCAATATTGAAGGCCATGTTGTAATATTCCTTTATGTGTCGATATGGATTATGCAAAGATACGGCATGCAGATTCAAGACTGTAATCTAAATTTTAGAGAAGACTTTATTAAAAGTCTGCCAATACGTTTATCTTGGACTGGAAAAATTTATGAATAAAGAGCCTTTGCAAGTGACCAGTATAAGTTCATTACCCGTATTGGATTTCTCACAATTACTCCCTGCGGTTATCACGATTACTCAGCAGGCAGGCGAGTTACTGACTGTTTTTTATAATAATCATTTGCAAAGCTCTATCGACATCGAAACAAAAAATGATACATCGCCAGTTACGGCGGCGGATATCGCGGCACATGATTTCATTGAAGCTGCTTTGCAGAAATTGACGCCTGATATTCCTGTGTTATCTGAAGAGTCTGCGGATGTCAGTTCTCGTAAGGAATGGCAACGGTTTTGGTTGGTAGATCCGCTGGATGGGACGCGCGAGTTCATCAAAAAAACGGGTGAATTCACGGTGAATATTGCCTTAGTTGAGGCAGGTCAGGTCTTGATTGGTCTAATCGGCGTTCCGCTGAAACAGCAAGTTTACGTAGCGAGCAATAATTTATTCTCACATAACCAGCAACCTAAAAAGGCCTATCGTGTTGATGCAGATGGTAGTCAACATCCGCTATTGAAATACTCTATTCAAAGCAAACACTTGAATACCGCTATGTCGCGCAATTCATCACGTCCACAATATACAGAATATAAGCAACAGTTGACTGATGCTGGTTTTGAGTTCGATACCATCAATGCGGGCAGCGCATACAAATTTTGTTTGATGGTTGATGGTGAGATTGATCTTTATCCACGACTACATCCTACCTCAGAGTGGGATACCGCATCAGGACAATGTTTACTCGAAGTCGTTGGCGGCGCATTAGTTGATTTAACGGGGCGACCGTTTATGTATAACCAACGCAATCGGCTATTGAATGGGGGTTTTATTGCGGTGATTGATCGTAATTTGTTGCCCGCAGTTTTGCCAAAGGCGTTTGTTGCGGGAGAGCATCATTTTAAATAGTTAACGGTTAATGTTAAAATGTAGGGGTCATAGGGGTATAATCCCTTGTAGTTACCCTAAATGAACATCAAAAGCGGGTGATCCAAGGGTAACCCCTACAGTCAATTTAGGGGTGATATTGCCTGAATTAATCCGTTTGGAAATGCCCCAGATAATGCTTTTCAAGTTGCTGAATAATGTCAGACCACTCAGCATTCGGCGTCCAAATTTGATCAAGAAAAATCTTTGCATCCACCTCATCCATCATCAAATGATGAACGCGATAAATATACATCAGACTAGAAACGCGCATATTCAGCGCGCAGTGCAGCCAGACTTTTTGCTGGTGTAATGATTTGAGTAAGTCTAAAACACGCAAGGCCTGCGTGTATGAAGGGCGGTCAAAAAGTAGCGGCAGATTAATGTAATCCATACCGAGTTCAAGCACACGGCGATCTTCACCAACCAATACATTACTTGCATCCGTCAAAGCGAGATTAATAACAACCTTAAATCCCGCTTGAGCGATGAGTGCTAATTCGTCTGAACTCGGTTGTCCTGACGTGACTAGATTTTCATGCACATATTGAAAAGCCAAAATATGAGACAGTGCAGAATAATCTGGCATTGCTTTCATATTTTGGCTTTCGTTCATCATGTTTCTCTTTTTAGCTCGCTCTTAACGAGTTGGCAGAATACCTTTCAATGCATTGTCCATATCGAGTAGTGCTGTTTCTGTGGTTTGCCAATCAATGCAACCATCAGTCACCGATTGACCATAGACCAATTGTGATAAGTCAGCTGGAATATCTTGGCGCCCACCTTTCAGATGACTTTCAACCATCAAACCAACGATTGATTTGTTGCCATCAATGATTTGTTCGGTGATGTTTTTCAATACCAATGGTTGTAGGTATGGGTCTTTGTTTGAGTTCGCATGGCTAGCATCAATCATGATTTTGCCGCTGACTTTAGCTTTAGCCAACGCCGCTTCAACAGATGCAACCGCTGTTGAGTCATAGTTTGGTTTGCCAGCGCCGCCACGTAATACAACGTGTGCGTATGGGTTGCCTTTGGTGCGAATAACGGCAACTTGACCGTCGCCATTTAAGCCCAGAAAACTGTGTCCTGATGCAACCGCTTGCATCGCATTGATTGCAACAGTCATGCCGCCATCGGTACCATTTTTGAAGCCAACAGGGGATGATAAACCTGAAGACATTTCACGGTGCGTTTGGCTTTCAGTGGTACGCGCGCCAATCGCTGACCAGCTAATGAGGTCTTGTAAATATTGCGGTGAATTGGGGTCAAGCGCTTCAGTTGCGCAAGGTAAACCTTGTTCATTCAACGCAAGCAAAAGTTCGCGACCTTGGCGTAAGCCTTTTTCAACATTGAATGAATCATTCATGTCTGGATCGTTAATGAGACCTTTCCAGCCCACAGTGGTACGTGGTTTTTCAAAGTACACGCGCATGACGAGGTACAAAGTATCTTTGACTTGTTCAGCCAGTACTTTTAAGCGGTTTGCGTATTCATGGGCAGCTTTTGGATCGTGGATTGAGCATGGGCCAATCACCACAAATAGACGTGGATCAGAACCATCCAAAATATTACGGATCGTTTTACGACCCGCCAATACGGTTGCTTTCGCTGCAGCTGATAATGGAAGTTCAGTTTTCAGCTCAGCAGGAGTCACTAGCAGCTCAATCGCGCCAATGTTAATGTCTTCAACTTGTTCATCTAGAGGTGTTGCTTGATTTTCTGCTGCGGTAGACACGACGTTTTCACCAAAATAAATTAATAATTACACTATCCGTTAAGAATGAGGGCAACTTGAGATCAGTACAAGGCATTATGAATAAAAAATCGCTCGAATTGAGCGATTTTTATGCAACTAATAAGCTTTTCTTCAAAATTTAGTAGTTGTTTACGTTAGCTCACAACTTTTGGATTGTGAATAATCGCTGCTGGAGGAGTAGTCGGTGCAGCTTTTGCTTTCACTGGGTTGACCACAAAGTTAATGCCGAGGAGCAATAGGGTGACACCCAACACGCGGCGAATTTGATGTTCAGGCAGTTTTGAGCTGACCAATGTGCCGACAATAATGGCTGGGATTGCCCCAATTAGCAAAAAGGTCAACATATTAAAATCAACATTACCCGTCAATAAATGCCCTAGGCCTGCAACCAATGTCAACAGAACTGCGTGAACAACGTCTGAGCCAATAATGCGAATCATCGGTAAGTTTGGAAATAAAAGAACCAATGCCATGATGCCAAACGCACCAGCTCCCACTGAAGACAGGGTAACAAAAACGCCCAAAACTACACCCATGAACACAACCAAGCCTTTGTTCTTCAAAAGTGCTTTTGCTTGAATAGCTTGAGCTTCGACGCTGTCAGCCTCATGTAAGTGATGGCGTGCTTCTGGTGTCATTCCACGACGTTTAGCAAAGAATTGCTCAATCTGCGCACGGAACAGAATTGAAATGCCCGTCAGGACCAGCATAAAGCCGAGTACCATCGTGAGTAGTTTTTTGTATTCATTGGCTGAACTGAAAAAATGATGCAGCGCCCAAGTTGTTCCCAGTGACGCAGGAATACTACCGATCGATAGAAAGATCACGATAGGCCAAACGATATTGAGTTTTTTGGCATGCACGAGCGAGCCGCAGAACTTGGAAATCGATGCGTATAACAAGTCTGTACCGATTGCGACTTGCGGTGGAATGCCCATGACGCTGATGAGAATTGGCGTCATGAGTGAGCCACCGCCTACACCAGTGACGCCAACGCAAAAACCAACAAGGAGTCCAGCAAGGATGAAGTAATAATCTGTAGTCATATAAGTTTTACTGATAACTTTAGCGGAAATATTGCAAAAGGATAGGCGTGTTCGCTTTGCTTTACAATTGATTAAAAATGGATAGCTTATGAATAAAAAATATATAGAAGTACCGACATAGAGCCAATCAGGTTTTCGAGATTAATCTGCTGCAAAATGTTGTGGGCATATGCGTCGATGGTAAACTAAGCGCTAAATATAAGTTGGATCACGCGGCATGATAGATACGGCAAAGACGCTGACAATTGGAATGGTTGCGGGTGAGTTATCGGGCGATACCTTGGGTGCTGATCTCATTCGTGAAATAAAAAAAATACATCCTAATGTACGTTTCATCGGTATTGGTGGCCCACAAATGCAAGGGGAAGGGTTGACCAGCTTGTATCCGCTTGAGCGTTTATCTTTGTTTGGTTTGTTTGAAGTGCTCGGCCGTTTGCCTGAATTATTCAAAATCCGCGACGGATTGATCGAGACATTCGGACAAGAAAAAATTGATTTATTTATTGGTGTGGATGCGCCTGATTTTAATTTGCGGGTTTCCAAACAGCTTAAAGAAAAACAAATCAAAACCGTTCAGTACGTCAGTCCTTCAGTATGGGCTTGGCGTCAAGGACGTGTGGTTGGGATTCGGGCTGCGGTAGATATGGTGTTGTGTTTATTGCCTTTCGAAGTCGATTTCTATACAAAACATGATGTGAAGGCTGTATTCGTCGGGCATCCACTCGCACGAACTTTACCTCTCAATCATCAGGTTGCGGATGGTAAGCGTGCGCTGGGTATTGATGTCCATCAAACCACTGTGGGGATATTACCCGGCAGTCGTTCCAGTGAAGTGGCGCAAGTGGGCGGGACTTTGTTAGACAGTGCTGTGCAATTATTGACAAAATTTCCGCATTTAAAATTTTTAATTCCAGCGGCAAATGGTGCGCGGCTTGCACAAATTAAAGCGCTTGTTGCTGCACAATCTCTTACTGTCCAACAAGCGATTCAGGTACTTGAGCCAGAGGAAACTGGCGCACTTGCAGGTAGCACAGGACGACGAGTTATGGCTGCTAGTGATGTCGTGATGCTGGCGTCAGGCACGGCTGCACTCGAAGCATTATTACTCGGTCGTCCGATGGTTGTGGTTGCTCGTGTTCATTGGCTGACCTATTTGTTTGTGCGCTGGATGATTAAGATTCCTTATCTGTCATTACCTAACATTCTCGCTGGTCACATGGTTTCCCCAGAATTGATTCAATCCAAGGCGACGGTTGGTAATGTGGTGATGGAAATGACGCCATTACTCGCTGATCAAACCTTTAGCTCGGGCGCATGGAAAACTCAGCATGATGAATTGTGTAGTATTCATTCACGCCTACAAAGTGAAAATGTCAGTTCAGCCGCAGCCGCAGTGTTGTCTTTATTAGAGGAAAAAACTGATGCCACTGTTTAGCCAAGGATTGGAAAGTCAGCAACATCAAGGCATTTTAGTGCGTTCGACGCAAGCGATCATTGTGCCGCATCTGGTTTGTGTTGCAGGAGTAGACGAAGCTGGACGTGGGCCTTTGGTGGGTTCAGTGGTTGCGGCGGCGGTGATTTTAGATCCTGAACGGCCGATTGAAGGCATTAACGATTCTAAAAAACTATCTGAAAAACAGCGCAATCGGTTGTTTGACGTGATCATTGAAAATGCTGCCGCGTATTGTATTGCCGAAGCGACACCAGCTGAGATTGATGAGTTGAATATTCTGCATGCGACGATGCTTGCGATGCGCCGAGCCATTCATGGTTTGCCTGTTGTGCCGCGTCTGGCGTTGATTGATGGAAATCGTTGTCCTGATGCGAGTGTACCTTGCCAAGCGATTGTGGGCGGCGATGCGCTGGAAGTGAGCATTGGTGCAGCCAGTATCTTGGCGAAAGTGACGCGCGATCGTCAGCTTGAGGCGTTAGATACAATCCATCCCCAATATGGTTTTGCGAAGCATAAAGGCTATCCGACGGCGGCGCATGTTGCCGCGTTGATGCAACATGGTGCGATTGATAGCCATCGGCGTTCATTTAAACCAGTGCGAGAAGCACTTGCGCTAGTAGGCAGTAATCAAGATTGACTTGAATTGGCAGATTCGATTTCGACAGCAGATTTCCAGCTCGCAAGCGCCGTTAAACCTTCAACATAACGTTGAATTTGCGGGTAGTTTTCTGCTTGCTGCATGGTGTGAATCAGACCATTTAAAACAAAACCCATCATAAAGTCAGCGCCTGTTAAACGATCAGCGATTAAAAATGATTTATCTTGCAAATACTCATTGATAAAGCCAAAAACCTTATCAGATTCAGCTTGTGCATACTGATCTAAAAATACTAATTCTGTTCCACGTTGAGTTTCGACCGAATTAAATACTTTTAATAGATAAGGCACCATTGCAGAACTTTCAGAGAAATGAATCCACTGTAAATAATCTGCATAGGCGGGATCATTCAAATCGGGTGCCAAATGAGGCGCAAATTTTTGAATGAGTAACTCAATCATTGCGCCTGATTCGATGATCACTTTGCCATCCCACTCAAGCACGGGCGATTTACCGAGTGGGTGAATACGCTTTAGCGACTCAGGCGCCAAATGTGTGGTTGCATCTCGGTAATAGCGCTTCAGTTGATAAGGTTGTTTAATTTCCTCTAGTAACCAAAGAATTCTAAAAGACCGCGACTGATTTAAATGGTGCAAAGTGATCATGTGTTTTTTCATGTTTAGATGGATGTGTTTAGAGTTTAATAACGACTTTGCCAAAGTTTTGACCTTTTAACATGCCAATAAAGGCATCAATGCTTTGCTCTAAAGCATCAGTCATATTTTCTTTATATTTAATTTTTCCTTCTTTAATCCACGTAGACATTTGTTTGTAAAATTCTGGATAATGACCCGCATAATCATCAAATATAATAAAACCTTGCATCCGAATGCGTTTTCTCAGCAGGGTAGATACAAACGTCGGTAAACGATCTGGTCCTTGTGCTTGTGTCGTGGCGTTGTATTGTGAAACTACGCCGCAGACAGGCACACGTGCCGCTGTGTTTAATAACGGAAGTACCGCATCAAAGACTTTTCCGCCAACGTTTTCATAATAAATATCAATGCCATTCGGCACCGCTTGCTTTAATTTTTCAGCAAAATGTTCGTCGTAATGATCTAAGCAAACATCAAAACCAAGTTGTTCAACGGCATAACGACATTTTTCTTCACCGCCCGCCACACCAACGACGCGACAACCTTTCAGCTTGCCAATTTGTCCTACCGTTGCGCCGACTGGACCTGTCGCTGCGGCAACGACTAGCGTTTCGCCTGATTTAGGCTGCCCAATATCCAGTAAACCCATATAAGCGGTAAATCCCGGCATGCCTAATATACCCAGCGTCCACTCAGGATTTTCAGGATTCATACCTAAGCTTTGGCATTGTGTACCATCTGAAATCGCATAGCTTTGCCATCCGTTTCCAGATAATACCCATTCACCTTCTTGAAACTTTTTATTTTTTGAAGCGACGACTTGGCTAACTGTGCCGCCAACCATGACTTCACCAATTTGAACGGGTGCAGCATAAGAAGGCGCATCACTCATGCGTCCGCGCATATACGGATCAAGGGATAAATACATTGTTTTAAGTAGAATTTCACCCTCAGCTAACGCTGGGATATCCACATGTTCAATCGAAAAATTTGCGTGCGTGGGTTCGCCGACAGGACGGGAAGCCAGAACAATCCGCTGGTTTTGAATGTTAGTCATTTCTAGAACTCCTAGGTTCATCTATAATGTATGTTTTGTATTCAAATCATTTGAAATGCATAAACGCCTTTACATGTATTCTGGTTCAGTTATACTGAAAACACAAGACGACTGGTCTACTTTTTGATGGAGTTTTAATGTCATGATACCGAGTGTACTTAAAAAGTCTGACGTTAAACGTTTACAAATTATTAAAACGAGTTCAGAGCTAATTCTTCGAAAAGGCTTTACAGGCGTTGGTTTGCAAGAAATTTTGAATACCTGCGGGATTCCTAAAGGATCGTTTTATCATTATTTTGATTCCAAAGAAGCGTTTGGTTGCGAATTGGTTCAACATTATGTGGATGACTATCAAGTTCGTTTGGATGACATTTGGAACGATCCTCACTCAGCAAAAGATAAGTTGATTGGCTACTTTAAATTATGGATTGATGATCCTGAAATTCAATGTGGCTGGGCGGATACTTGTCTGGTTGTGAAGCTTGCCGCAGAGGTTGCGGACCTGTCCGAAGCGATGCGTTCGATCATGGCGTTAGGCGTTGATAATCTGATTAATCGGATTGCTGCATTGATTGAAATTGGTAAAAAAGATCAGTCCATTCACACCCAAGCCGATGCGTTAGCCGTCGCTCAGATGATTTATCAAATGTGGCTTGGCGCAGCGCTCGTCAGTAAGTTGCAAAAAAATAAAGACGCTTTGCACCAAGCCCTTCAATCGACCGAACTTATTTTGAATTGAGCGTAGATGTCGAACGAGGAGAGCACGCAGATTTCGCGGATTTTAAGCGCGCAAAAAACCATCCAGCCAATGGATAAGAAACTAATTGAGTGATAGGCACAAGGACGATCACCTCGATCAATACTTTAGTGGAAAAATTTAAATCACGCGTAATCGGTTCCAACACAGTCAGTACCAACAACAGCGTTGGAAAAAGACCTAAATATCCAACCAAAATACGATCACGAATCGATTTGAATTTGTGAGTCATTTTGCTACCTCAATAAATTACACAGCGATAGTGATCAGATTTTTAAGATTTGAGTACATGCCCCAAACGGATTGTTGGGGCATGAATTGAATTATTATAGGCTGGCTTCAAGAATACTTCGGCTCACAGCCAAAGTTACATCACCATGTTCACCGAGTTTGGTCAGACCATGAACTTCGAGCTGATTGACTATTTGATCAATGTCTTTTGCGCCGAGTTGATAATCTGACAAACGTGTCGGTAATCCTAAGCCTTCGAAGAACTGACGAGTCTGCTCAATCGCCGCATCAATCCGTTGCTCATCGTTACCTTCAGTAATATTCCAAACACGCTCAGCATATTGCAGCAGCTTGTCACGTTTTGTCGTGCGGCGTACCTGCATGTTTGCAGGCAATACGATTGCTAACGTGCGCGCATGATCGATGTTATGAAGTGCGGTCAGTTCATGACCAATCATATGCGTTGACCAATCTTGCGGTACACCTGCACCGATCAAACCGTTCAATGCCATCGAAGCCGTCCACATCAGATTTGCGCGCGTATCGTAGTCTTGAGTCTCATCCAGTACCAAAGGACCGATTTCGATCAATGTTTGCAATAATCCCTCAGCAAAACGATCCTGTACTCGCGCATTGGCTGGGTAGGTGAGGTACTGTTCCATGACGTGAATAAACGCATCCACTACGCCGTTTGCCAATTGGCGGACGGGTAAGGTATAGGTTTTAGTTGGGTCAAGAATTGAAAATACTGGAAAGACATGCGAGCTACTAAACGGAAGTTTGGTCTGAGTTGCTTTTTTAGTTACCACGCCACCATTGTTCATTTCTGAACCTGTCGCAGGCAAAGTCAGCACACTACCAAATGGCAGCGCATGGCGAATTTTTGAACCACGCTTTTCCAAGATTTCCCAAGGATCACCTTCATAACCAACTGCCGCCGCGACGAATTTTGTCCCATCAATCACTGAACCGCCGCCGACTGCAAGGAGAAAATCTAATCCTTTTTCACGAATCATTTCGACCGCTTTCATCAATGTTTCATAGCTTGGATTAGGTTCAATGCCACCAAATTCTTCAACAGTTCTTGTGCCGAGTGCATCTCTAACTTCGGTCAGCGTACCGTTTTTATGCGCACTTTCACCACCATACAGTACCAATACTTTTGCATCTAAAGGAATCAAATCGTTGATACGTTTTACTGTATTTGAGCCAAAAATAATGCGCGTTGGATTATAGAAATCAAAGTTAAGCATGGTAAAACTCCAAAAAGAGTAGGGTAATCATCTATTTTTTAATTAAAAAATAGTTTGGGTGTTCCGCTAAACGAAAACTGATTGACTCATTCATTATCAAAGTAAGTCATCACTCGTAGGATCAAAATATAATGCGTACTTCAGAGGTCGACATGGCATAAGCCAGTGGGCTGCGTTTATGATTTGATCCTGAGTGGAAGTGCAGTATAGTTTAAAGTAGACCAGTCGTCTAGTTTTGTTTGTGGAGAAATAGAACACTTGTGAATGCGTTATGAATCGTCAAAAATAGTCGCATCATGCGTTCTTTGTAGTGATGAAAATGATCTTTAAATATAAAAAGAGAACATATTTTCTCCTCAGGAAATAGTCGTTATGAATCGCTTTTTTTGTTATTGTAATTACTTATTGTAAACAGAAAGCTCGCAACAATGGTTTGATGGCTTTCTTTCAAATCGTCAGAGATGCTTTATTACATCAGTGCAAAACATCAACTCAAGATATGGATCACATTATTTGTGCGTAATATCATTATTTTATTTAGTTTGGTTCTCGTTTTTTGTTTTTTTTATCAAAAAAAGAACCAATACATTCACAATGATCTATCGAAGCCACCCGCTGAACGTCAAGTGTATTATCAGATTGGCACCATTGATCCTCGTTTCAATTTGACTGAAAGTGAAGCAAAGGTTTTGTTGAATGAAGCCGCTAGGATTTGGGAGCAACCATTAGGTCGCCAGTTCTTTTTTTATAATCCTAAAGCTGCGTTTAAGGTCAATTTTATCTACGATCAGCGTCAGCAAAGCAACAATGCGAGGCAGCAAGCTGAGAAAGAGTTGTTAGATAACGGAGGTCGGAATCAAGCGGCGTCTAATAATTTTAAGCAGCAAAAAGCAAGTCTTGATGATGAGTTTCGTCGCCATGATGATGAGTTAAATATACTCAATGCTCGAGTGAGTCAGCATCAGCAGCGTGTAGCCGCAGTAAATTCGCAAGGTGGGGCGTCACCAAGCGTTGTTCAAGCTTTGCAAGCTGAGAGTGATCAGATTAATCGTGATGTTGCGCTATTTAATCAAAACAGCGCATTCCTCGATGCAAAACAAACTAATCTTAAAAACCAAGCGACTTCAATTCAATCGCAGGTGGATCATTATAATCAACAAGCTCATACCTATAATCAAAATTATGCAGGACGCCCTTTTGAAGCTGGGTTATATAAAGGAAGTGAAATCAATATTTATGAATTTGATAACAAAGATAATTTACGTTTAATTTTGGCTCATGAGCTTGGGCATGCATTGGGTTTGAAACATAGTAATGATCCACGCTCACTCATGTATCCAACGCTGAAAGCACAGGATCAAATCAATTTTAAACTGACGCAAGCTGATATTGATTTGTTGTATGGGCGGGTGGCGGCGCATTAGGTGGTTTTGAGATAGTGGAAAAAAGAAAGCCCCGAACTTAAATTCGAGGTTTTCTGCATTTTTTAGGTTTGAAAAGTATTTTTAAACAAGTACTTCTGCAATAACATCAGGGCGAGATAGTGCGATACGAATCAATGATTGCGCTGCGCCTGATGGTTCACGACGACCTTGTTCCCAATCTTGCAAAGTTCGTTTGGAAATATGCAAGATATTGGCAAATTGTTGTTGGGAAAGTCCTGTTTTATGACGTGCTTCGATTACGTCACTAATATTAACTTTCGTCTCTCGTGCACGTACATCGGCTTTCATTTCACGCACTGATTGCAATAAATCAGCGGTAAATTTTGACATTTCAGCGTCCATTTTCGACCTCTTCACGTAAAGTTTGTAGAAAGGTTATGGGTAAATTATCAAATTTGGCTTTGGTGTAAACGATTAGCAACCAAATCTGACCGTTTTCAAGTCGGTTGTAATAGATGATTCTTGCACCACCACGTTTGCCCATTCCAGTACGAGACCATCGTACTTTTCGTAATCCGTTTGTCTGTGGAATGACATCGCCAGCATCAGGATGTTCCGCGATCCATGTAATGAAAGCTTCACGTTCAAGGTTGCTCCAAACTTCGGCGGAATAGCGTTGGAATATAGGAGTTTCGATTACGGTATACATAACGTATTCCAATGCTTTCTTATTATATTATACGGCATTGCCGCATAGTTTCAAGTATGGTGATTAGCAAATCATTGCATGGCGTGATTCTGATTGAGAACGGCGTGAGCTTATAATAACTTATGTTTGCTTAGTTGCTTCAAGTATCGAGTCATTTTTTTCTATCCACAATTCGAGTTTCTCATAGGCGGATTTCCATTCATTATTATACTCGTAACTAAAAACACTAACGCAAAGTTCAATCGAGGAAGGATGAGTGTCTCCATACATTCTAGTCCATTTATTCGAGAAATTTGTGCTTAGATTATCCTTATCAATAGTAGTGTAACCACTACAGATGCCTTCGAAATTTGGGTGCGCACTTTCTGATAAAATGGCATATAAACTTTCCATTCTTGGATATCTTGAGTTATATTTTTGGAGAACGGTGACAATATTTATAGCTTTGTGTTTAGTAGTATAGTCCCTTGACCCAAGCAAAAGAATACTCGTTTTATTCGAAAATTCGTGAAAGTTAAGGCTTCCAGAAACGACTTTTCTTGTTAATTGGTTGAGATAAATAAGTATTGCTATGGTTTCAAGCGCACTTCTCAATAAAATTCTGGCACCAAGAGAGTGTTGAGTTTTATGCAATACCAATGATTGATTTAATAAATCTTGAGCACGCCAAGCTATAGCTTCTCTTATCACAATGCTTCGAAAAGTTGCTTTCCATTTATGCGCGACTGAATTTCGAGATATAAGAGATCCAACTTCAATTTTGGAGCATAACGTTGCTTTCAAATCTTTGAGATATTCTTCTAAATGGTCTTCTAGTGAGTTCATATTTTTCTCTTTAAATTAAGTGTTATTTTGAAACTATATCGTTCTCATATCAATTGTTTCTCAATGCAAAGCCCCCAACCAAAGGTCGAGGGCTTTTTTTAAATCTAAACTACAACTGTCAAATCAATGACGTGCAACGCCTTTTGTTTCCTCAGGTTTAACCAACGCCACCTCAGGAATCTCAATTGGCAGCGGCTTAGGCATTTCAACCAATGCCGCTTTCAGCACTTCATCAATTGTCTTAACGCCGCGAATTTCTAAACCCGCTTTGATGTTGTCAGGAATTTCATACAAATCACGTAGATTTTCCATCGGGATCAACACAAGCTTCACACCACCACGGTGCGCAGCAAGCAGTTTTTCCTTCAAGCCACCAATCGGCAAGACTAAACCACGTAAGGTCACTTCACC
>Ga0209023_10000671_pt1 | contig 50281 bp, 44 predicted proteins | sample LakOneMetagenome_FD_187468 | JGI IMG/M metagenome (GOLD analysis project Ga0209023, IMG submission 187468) | Freshwater and sediment microbial communities from Lake Erie, Canada (SPAdes) (version 2) | ecosystem: Environmental > Aquatic > Freshwater > Lentic | place: Lake Erie, Canada... | reverse complement strand
TACGTTTATGCAAGAGTGTCCCCGCGGTTCGTCGGCGCCGCCGTGGGGCAGTTCGATTGCCGGCACTCATCTCCGGGAGGGAATCAATGGTCATCAAGCGTATCGGCGTACTCAAGGCGGGTGTTCTGCAGGCCTGCATCATGGGCCTGTTCGGGCTGATCATCGGGCTGTGCTTCCTGCTGTTCGGCACCATGCTCGGCGGGCTCATGGGGGCGATGTCGCAAAACTCCGGCTCCGCCGCCGGCATCGGATTCCTTGGCGGCATCGGCATGGTGATCTTCATGCCGATCATGTACGGCATCATGGGTTTCATCGCGGGTGTCATCGGCGCGGCGATCTACAACCTCGTTGCCGGCTGGGTCGGCGGGCTGGAGCTCGAAGTCGAGTAAGGCCGGACCCGGTTCGTGCGCGGAGCGGCCACCGCTCCGCGCGCGAGCGCTCTTCAGTCGATATCGACGGCCGCGGGTTCGCCGCCACGCGCATACGCAGGCGCGCCCGCGCGCTGCGCGTGCACGAGTATGTTCCAGCCGCGCTCGGTCAGGCCGCGGCGCGCGGCGAGGCTGGCGTCGCCGCCGATCAGCACGGTCCCGTTGTGCACGCGCAATTCCCCGCTATCGAGAAAGTTGCGCACCTCGTCGGTCCAGCTGAGGCGGTCGACCGGCAGCGGCAGCACGAACTCCCCGTCTTTCGCCACATAGGCGAGGCCCGCGCCGATGCGACGCAGGCTGCCCTCGTGCGCGCGCGCGCCGAGGTGCGCGACGGTCAGGCGCAAGGCGTTGACGATGAAGCGCGCTTCGAGGTCCGAGCTTGCGGTCATGCCGAGTTCGAGCAGGGCGTCGCAGCCTTCCGCCGGTTGCAACGCATCGAGCGCATCGGCGAACGCGGTCTGCAAGGTCGGCGAGAACGCGCCGCGGCGCAGGAACTGGCGGATCAGCAGTTCGTCGCGACAATGCACCTGCAGGCGCTCGCGATTGCGCGCGCGCAGATCATCGGGTGCGAGCTTCCATACGAGGTCGTTGATGCGGCCGCCCTGCGCGAGCGCGTTTGCGCCGATTCCGCCGATCGTGCCGAGCGCGCTGCCGGCACCGAAGTCGCCGGCGCTGCCAGCCCACGCCAGCGCGGACAGGCGCTCCTGTGCGTACGGGTTGCCGGTGTAGGGATCGATGCCGAGCCGCTCGGCGATCTCGCGCTTGACCTGGTTGTACTTCACCTGGCGCTTGAATTCGCGCTCCGCCTCGCGCGTGATCGTCGAGTACCAGTGCTTGCGCGGCTTCGCCTCCGACTTTTCCTCCTCGCGTGCGTCGGTCATCGGACCGGCGTCGGCCGGATACGGATTGCCATCGTTGCCGAGCGTCTTCGCGGCGCGATCGGACAGCGCCTGCGCCTGGTTGCCGATCCGCTCGAGGCGCTGGCCGAAGTAGCGCGCGACACCGGCCGGAATGCCGAGCACGCTGTCGACCGGATGCAGCACGATCTGCGCAAGCGACTTGGCGGTCGCACCGATGCGATTGCCGGCCGCGCGCAGGAACGCGTCCGAACGGGTGACCCGATCGAGCGCCTCGATCGCCGGCAGTTCCGCTTCGCGTTCCGCGAGGATCTCGACGCTGTCCGCCTGCAACGGCCCAAGCGGCGTGTCGATCAGGAAGCGCGCCATGTAGCCGCGCAACTCGACGCGCGAATCGACGCTGTAGCCGGGGCCGGACAACAGCGCCGGCTGCACCAGCGAGGCGGCATCGATGAGCGGTTCTTCCTCGGTGGCGACACCGCCTTCATCCGCCGCGTGCGCGGTGGCGAGTGCGAGCAGCAGGGCCAGACAGGGGCTGCGCGCGCCGCGGAGGATGCGTCGCAGGTGCTGGGGAGGCGACGTAATCAACGGAGCGCGGGCCGGTAGCGATGGACGGTCGGCCACGATGCCGCGCGCCGCGACAATAGCGCATGAATGCATCTCACCCCGGAGCGGATGCGTTGGGCGGTGGCACCAGCTCGGTAGCGAGTCCGGGATGGCGGCTGCGGCGCCCCAGTCGCAGCGCCGGGCGCTCGACCAGCCGGTACGAGAGGTCGGCCAGCGCGCAACTCAGCAGCAGCACCACCGGCAGGGACCACGGCAGGCGATAGCCGTCGATGCGCGCGAACGCGTTCGCCGCATCCAGCCAGTGGATCAGCGGGAAGTGCCACAAGTAAACGCCGAAGCTGATCACGCCGAGGTAGCGCAGGAGTGCGTTGCCGAACAGCACGCTGGCGACGCGGCTGCCGGCCGCGGAGGCGAACAGCATCAGTGCGACCGCAACGCCGACGATGCCGTGCCAGGTGAACAGCAGCGGGTTGCCGTCCCAGTAGTCGCTGCTGTTGTAGTGGATCAGCCACAGCATCGCGGCGAACACGCCGGCGCCAAACAGGAACAGCGCATCATTCGCGCGCGCGCCGGGCAGGCGGCGCGCGATTGCCGCGCGGGTATAGGCGTAGGCCGCGAGCATGCCGGCGACGAACTGGTCGAGCCGCCCGGGCAGTTGCTCCATCGCGATCACGCGCAGCGGCACCTCGGCGTGCGCGATCGGCGCGAACATCAGGTGGCGATAGACCTGCGTCGTGACCAGCGCGAGCAGCGCCAGCAGTGGCCATGCGCGCGGCCGCAACAGCAGGGCCAGCAGCGGCAGCAGCAGGTAGAAGCAGAACTCGATCGGCAGCGTATAGGTCACCGGGTTCATCGGAGCCGCACCGTACGGACCGAAATTCGTCCACAGCGCGAGATTGCCGAGCAGTTGCCCGATGCCCGGCCAGGTGCCGATGCCGAACGCGCCGGCGAGCACCAGCAGCACCGCGAGCTGGGCGTAGTACGCGGGCACGATGCGCAGCACGCGGCGCAGCCAGAACACGCGCAGCGACGGCCGCGGCGCTCCACCGAGCTGCCAGCTCGCGAACGGCAGGCTGAGCAGGAACGCGGACAGCGTGAAGAAGATGTCGACACCAGCCCAGCCGCACGAGAACAGCGGTGTAAGGTCGAGCACGTGGGTGCCGACTTCGAGCGTCATCAGGCGCGGGCCGGCGTCGGCCCACAGGTGGTAGACCAGCACCCACAGCGCGGCGAAACCACGCAGCCCGGTCAGCGTCGGCAACTCGGCCGCAGTCGCGAGGCGCGCGTCGGACACGAGTGGACGCTGCGCGCTCAACCGCCGGTGAACGCGCCGTAGCCGCGCAGGCGTTGGTAGCGCCGGTCAAGCAGGGCGCCGCTGTCGAGGGGCGCGAGTTCGTCGAGCTGGTTCAGGAGTACCGCCTTCAGGCGCACGGCCATCGCTTTCGGATTGCGATGGGCGCCGCCCAGCGGTTCGCGGATCACCTTGTCGACCAGGCCGAGTTCGAGCAGGCGCGGCGCGGTCATGCCGAGTGCCTCGGCCGCGTCCTTCGCCTTCTCGGCGGTCTTCCACAGGATCGAGGCGCAGCCTTCCGGCGTGATCACCGAATAGGTGCTGTATTCGAGCATGTTGGTGCGATCGCCGACGCCGATCGCGAGCGCGCCGCCGGAGCCGCCTTCGCCGACCACGGTGCACACGATCGGCACGCGCAGGCGCGCCATCTCGAGCAGGTTGCGCGCGATCGCTTCGCTCTGGCCGCGCTCTTCGGCGCCGACGCCGGGATAGGCGCCCGGCGTGTCGATGAAGGTGAGGATCGGCAGGCCGAAGCGTTCGGCCATCTGCATCAGGCGCAGTGCCTTGCGATAGCCTTCCGGGCGCGGCATGCCGAAGTTGCGCCGGATCTTGCTCTTGGTGTCGCGGCCTTTCTGGTGGCCGATGATCATCACGCCGCGGCCGTTGATGCGGCCGATGCCGCCGACGATCGCGGCATCGTCGGCGTAGGCGCGGTCGCCGGCGAGTTCGTGGAATTCCTCGCACATCACGCCGATGTAGTCGAGCGTGTACGGGCGCGCCGGGTGGCGCGAAAGCTGGGCAATCTGCCACGAGGTGAGGTTGCGGAAGATTTCCGCGGTCTTCGTCTTCAGCTTGCCTTGGAGCGTGCCGATTTCGTCCTCGATGTTGAACGACTGGCCGCGGCTGGCATGGCGCAGCTCCTGGATCTTTGCATCCAGTTCGGCGATTGGTTGTTCGAAATCGAGGAAGTTCGGGTTCATTCGCAGCTGTTCGCGCCAGTCGGGGCGGCGCAAAGACGCGAGTATAGCGACTTGTGCGCACGCGCGAGGGATGCGGCCCGCCCGCAAGGAGCCGGCACCCCGGCCTGCGCCAGTGCCGGGCCGGCGCAGTCCACATCGAGCTTCCCGGCCCTCGTACAATTGCCGCATGCACAAGCGCCCGACCATCCTTGCGACACGATCCGTATCGTCCAGCCACTTCCTGCGCGCCGAGCAGGTCGACCTCGAGTTCTCCAACGGCGAGCGGCGCACGTTCGAGCGCCTGCAGAGTTCCGGCCTCGGCGCAGTCATCATCGTGCCGATGCAGGACGCGGACACCGTGCTGCTGGTGCGCGAATACGCGGTCGGCGTCGACCGCTACGAGCTCGGCCTCCCCAAGGGGCGGCTCGATCGCGACGAGACGGCCGAGCAGGGTGCGAACCGCGAGCTGAAGGAAGAAATCGGTTTCGGCGCACGCGAGCTGCACATCCTCGGCACGCTGTCGGTGTCGCCCGCGTACATGACCGCGATGACGAATGTCGTGATCGCGCGCGAACTGCACGAGGAACGTCTTGCCGGCGACGAGCCGGAGCCGCTCGAGGTGGTGCCGTGGAAGCTGTCCGGGCTGCACGCGCTGCTCGAACACCCGGAGGTCAGCGACAGCCGCTCGATCGCCGCGCTGTTCATGGCGCGCGAATTCCTTGCCGGCCGCTATCGGCCGCAGCCATGAACCTCGATCTCGAATATCTCGCCCGCCATGCCGGCGTCCTCGCCGAACGCGCGGCGGCGGCCATCCTCGAGGTGTACGGTTCGGACTTCGCGGTCGAGCACAAGGACGACCGTTCGCCGCTGACCGCGGCCGACCTCGCTTCGCATCGCGTGATCGTCGATGGCCTGCATGCGCTGGCGCCGCCGCTGCCGGTGCTGTCGGAGGAATCGGCCGACATCGCGTGGGTCGAGCGAGCCCGCTGGACGCACTACTGGCTGGTCGACCCGCTCGACGGCACGCGCGAGTTCGTCAAGCGCAACGGCGAGTTCACCGTGAACATCGCGTTGATCGCCGATCATCGACCCGTGCTTGGCATCGTGCAGACGCCGGTCAGTGGCGAACTCGCCTGCGCCTGGGAAGGCGGTGGCGCGTGGTTGTCGCAGCGTGGCGAAAAGGCGCAGCGCATCGGCACGCGTCGGCGTGCGTCGCCGCTGGTTGTCGCCGGCAGCCGCTCGCACGGCTCCGAACACGAAGCCGCGCTGCTTGCGCGTCTCGGAGCGTGCGCGAAACTGCCGCTGGGCTCGTCGCTGAAGTTCGTGCGCATCGCCGCCGCCGAAGCCGACCTGTACCTGCGCCTCGGCCCGACCTCGGAATGGGACACCGCCGCCGGGCAATGCGTACTCGAACAGGCCGGCGGCGCGGTGCTCGATTTTGACGGCCATCCGTTCCGCTACAACACGCGCGAGTCGCTGCTGAATCCGGACTTCTTCGCGGTTGGCGATCGCGACGCGGACTGGTCCTCGCTTCTCGCCAAACCCTGAAGGGTTTTTGTGGGATGGCATGGTGTTGTTTCGTTGCGCTGCCGGTTTGTTTTTCGGGGATACATTTTCGCGATGACCGACCCGCGTCCGTGCATGTTCGTCCCGCATCCCTGCGGGCCGGTGACTTTCTGTTACTCCGGGCTCCTGCCCTCCGCCCGTTGGGCCAGCTACGCTGTTCGCGCCGCTCCTGCGGCGCAGTGCCTGCCCAAGAGAAAGTCACCAAAGAGAAGGGCACCCCTACGGCAACGCCCGCCGGGCATCCTGGCCAGCGGGTGCGTGAACGTCGGCCGAGGTTCGCCGACAGCGCATCCGTGCGCTGACGGCGAACGCGCGCGCATCGTGCGCGCGCCCCTGCGGGCTTTGTCGTCCGCCATTCACCGTTGCCGAAGGGGACCCCGGTAGAAGCGGCGCGCTCTGCGCGCAGAAGCAAAGCGACAGGCGTCATGCTGCCGCAGGAATTGCTTCAGCCGCGATGCCCTTCAGCCAGTAGGGCGATACGCGCACAGCGCGTGCCGCCGCCCCCAGTCCTCAGACAAGCAAAGCATCGCGGCTCCCGCCGCTCCACCATCAACAGGATCCCGGATGAATTCAATCGACGACCTCCTCGCCATCATGGCGCGCCTGCGCAATCGCGAGAACGGCTGTCCGTGGGACGTCGAGCAGACGTTCGAGACGATCGCGCCGTACACGATCGAGGAGGCCTACGAGGTCGCCGACGCGATCGACCGCAAGGACTACGCGCACCTGCGCGACGAACTCGGCGACCTGCTGCTGCAGGTCGTGTTCCATGCGCGGATGGCCGAGGAGGATGGACACTTCGCGTTCGCCGACGTGGTCGCGGCGATCTGCGACAAGATGGTGCGGCGTCATCCGCATGTGTTCGGCGAGGCCGAGGCCGCCCCGTCGGCGGTCGCGCAGCTCGCAAACTGGGAGGAACTGAAGGCCGGCGAGCGCGCCGCGCAGGGCGACGCGGACAGCAGTGCGCTGGCGGGCGTCTCGCGCGGCATGCCCGAGTGGCAGCGCGCGCTGAAGTTGCAGCAGAAGGCCGCGCGCGTCGGCTTCGACTGGCCGGACGTGAATCCGGTGTTCGACAAGCTGCACGAGGAGATCGACGAGGTGCGCGCCGAGTTCGCTGCAGGTGCCGATGCGGCGCGCCTGACCGACGAGATCGGCGACGTGCTGTTCGTCTGCGTCAATCTTGCCCGTCACGCGAAGGTCGATGTCTCGCAGGCCTTGCGTCACGCGAACGCGAAGTTCGAGAAGCGTTTCCGCCGCATGGAAGCGTTCGCGGCGGCCGAAGGCGGTGCGCTTGCGGAGCGTCCACTCGCGGCGCAGGATGCCCTCTGGAATCGCGCCAAGGCGGAAGAGCGCGGCTCCGAATGAGGTTCGCCGACTATCGGGCACCTTCATGGGTGCCTTGGCGCGGGTTCAACGGATCTGCAACGCGGCAGCGACCGTGGCACTGGCGTCTTCGTACTGATTTCGACAATTTCCGCCAATCATGCGGAAGGATTCGGCTGCTCCGATCCTGATGGCTCCTGTGACAATCCTGCGTCGCGTCGTGCGACGTACGGAATGCCAAAAGGAATCGCTCATGCGGATGGAGTTTCTTGTCCTTGCCCTGCTCGCCACCTCAGCCAGCGCAGAGCGTCCTGCGTCTGCAACAGCGGTGTCGCCCCACTGCGGCGCCGCGGAATATCATCAACTGGATTACTGGATAGGCGATTGGGACACGTTCGAGACGGACGCGCCGGACGGTGCATCCGTGGCGCGCGCCCGGGTCGAACCGATTGCCCAGGGCTGTGCCATCCACGAACTCTACGAGCAGGCCGATGGACTCATCGGCGACAGCATCCTCAGCTACGACCCGGTGCGCAAACAGTGGCAGCAGACCTGGGTCACCAATCGCGGTTCGATCATGGTGATCGTCGGCAACGTCAGGGATGGTGCGCTGATCCTCGAAGGCGAAGCGCATCTCAAGGATGGCAAGTCGGTCATGCAGCGCATCACCTGGAAACCCCACCCGAAGGGTGTGCGTGAATCCGCGGTCCTGTCCAAAGACGGCGGCAAGACCTGGGTACAGGCGTTCGACGTGCTGTTCGTGAAGCATGTGGATGGCGGCTGACGAACAATCGCACTGACGAAGCCGCGCACGCCTCTCGCGCGCGGGTGGTCGGCGGATCGGTGCAGCGTGCTCTCATTCCGCGTGGGCGGCAGCTTCGAAGGCCGGTCGGATTGCCGCGGGTCTAAGGGCGTCGCGAGGCGAGCCACCCCACTTGCGATGCCAGGCGCGGCGCAGATGCAGCCCCGAGCGGAAGCCGGCCACTTCTGCTGCGATCGTCACGCTCGCGCCGTGTTCAAGCGATTGGCGCGCTCGCTCAAGGCGCATCGCTTGCAGGTAGTGCAGCGGCGAGACGCCGGCGTGGCGCAGGAACAGCCGAAGCAGGTGACGCTCGGTGACATGCGCCAGAGCGGCCATCGAAGCGAGGGTCCACTCGCGCTCGGGTGCGGCGCTGACCGCGTCCTGTACTCGATGCACCGCCGCATGCATGTGACGGCGGTGGGCGAGGAAGGGTGACAGTCCGGGATCGAGCTCCGAGCGCCGCAGGTACACGACCATGTCCTCCGCCACGGCGGCCGCCACGGCCTCGCCGCAAGCCTCTGCAATGAGGTGCAAGGCGAGGTCGATGCCCGCGGTCACGCCTGCACTGGAGGCCACCGGGCCATCGACGAGGAAAACGCGGTTGTCCACGACCTGCGCCTTGGGTGCCAGCGTACGCAGGACTCCGAGCAGTTCGTGATGAGTGGTGCATTGGCGCTCGCCGATCAGCCCCGCGCGGGCGGCGAGCAGTGCGCCCGAGCAGATCGCGACGAGTCGATGCGGCGAGTCGCGTGCGTCCAGCGGAGCGCGCATCGTGCGGCGCAGCCATTGCGCGGTCGCCTCGATTTCGGGCGAGCTCTTGCGCGCGAACGCGCTCGGCTGGCCGACCAGCACGATCCAGGTGGGCGCGCGCAGCATCTCCGGCAACGGCTCGAGATCGGCGACGCACAAGCCTACCGAAGTGGAAAGCGCCGGCGTGTCGGCGCTGAAGCGCAGGTTGAAGCGAGGCGGCATGCCGCGCGCGCCCAGGTGCAGGTTCGCGAGACGAAAGGCCTCCGCCGGGCCGGCGATATCGAGCAGCAGCGAATGCGGCACGATGACGAACAGCAAGTCCACCATGGAATGTGCCTTCATTTGCGCACACGACATCCAGATGCGGGATTGCAGCCTATCCCAACTCGAAGCGTTGAATAGCCGATTATTGCGCGCGGGTCGGAATCTGCTCCTTATCGGTCGTCGTGAGTCGCGTGGCGACGCGTTGGACTGGCTAGCATTTTCGCAACGCCCGTCGACGTCCATTTCCATGTTCAGGTTCCAAGCGCGCATTGCCTGCACGCGCCGCATCCCGCGGGAGCACGGCCATGCCGCGTGACGGCCTCATGAATGTCGGCGTCTGCCAGTTGCCGGATGGCCTGCTGCCGGAACACCCGGCCTGGCTGGACCTGGTTCGGCGCGTCGAGGCCGAACGACCGGACATCCTCCTGCTCAACGAATTGCCGTTCGGACCCTGGCTGGCCCGCGATGATTCGTTCTGCGACGAATCGGCGACAGCGAGCCTGGACCTGCACGAAACGGCATTGCGGGCGATCGAACGCCTGCCGGCCGCAGTGATCGGCTCGCGGCCGATCCGCGCGGCCGACAAGCTTGCCAACGAAGCCTTCCTGCTCGGAGACGGGCGCTACGCCGCCATCCATCACAAGCAGTACTTTCCCCAGGAAGCGGGATTCTTCGAGGACACGTGGTTCGCAGCCGCGAAACCCGGCTTCGACGTCATCGAACACCGCGGCATGCGCATCGGGGTGCTGCTCTGCACGGAGCTCATGTTCACCGAGTGGGCGCGGCATTACCGTCGCGAGGGCGCTCAGCTCATCGTCGCGCCGCGCGCAAGCGGTGCATCCATGCGTCATTGGCACGCCTCCGCCCGCATGGCTGCCATCGTCTCCGGTTGCTACGTACTGAGCTCCAATCGCGCTTCGCCTGCGGGCGGCCGCGTCCCGCATTTCGGTGGCAAGGGATTCATCTACTCGCCGACCGGAAACCTTCTCGGCATGACTTCCGCCGACCGGCCTCTGCTCACCATGGGCATCAACCTTTCGCTGGTCGCGAATGCACAGCGCAGATACCCGTGCAACGTGCGCGAGATCGGCATGCCGTTCATCGCCGACAAGCGCAACAGCGGGCACGCGCGGCTCCCTTCACCAATCGGAGAGTTGGAATGACCAGGATGCATCGCAAGTGCGTCGCGACGATCGTCACCGAAGCGCGGCGGCAGTCGCCTCGCGTCGCTCATTCGCAGCGGGGAGCATGACCTTGGCCATGCGGATACCCAAGCGAAGCAGGCTCGGAGAAGCCTGCTATCCCGTCACCGGCCAATGGATTGCGCATGGTGCCAGCCTCGATCTCTCCACGCGCGGTGCATCGCCGATAGCGCACAAGGGCCTCATGGCGATCCTCGGTGGCGGCCGCGGCTGCCAGCTGCGTACCGACGCGAGCGTGTGCGCGATCTGGATTCCGTTGCGCGGTCGCGTCCAGATCGGCAGCGACGGCGACAGCCTGCTGCACGTGGGGGAAGCGCGCGTCACCGAAGCCGACGCGGGTGCGCATGCGATCGGACGCGGCAATTCGCTGTGGGTCGTGCTGCTCGGCCGACCATCCGCCTGGCGCCACGTCATGCAGGGGCAGTTCGGCATCCCGCTCATGGATGCCTCGCTGATTCCGGCGCGACATGCAATCGACATCGATCTCAGGCGCCGGACGCTGGGCCTGGCGCGTGCAATCGCCAGCGGCGAAGGCATCGACATGGCGGCCGACAATGTGGTCGAGCGCCTGCTCACCTTGCAAGCCGGCTTCGCCGACGCGATCGGGCGTTGCGCGGGCCGAACGTATGCGCAGCGGCGCCAGGTCTTCGTGCGCCTGCAGCGCGTGCGCAATTACCTGACCGCGAACTGCCACCTGGAGATCGACAACGACGAGCTCGCGCGCCTGGCGAACTACTCGCCGTGCCATTTCATCCGTGCGTTTGGTGCCGTCTATGGCGAAACGCCGCACGCGTTCCTGGTGCGACAGCGACTCGCGCGGGCCACCCGCCTGTTGCGCGTCGGCATGCTGGCCATCAACGAGGTCGCCGCGGAAAGCGGCTTCGAGACCGCGAGTGCATTTTCTCGCTCGTTCCGGCAGCGCTTCGGCATGACGCCGGGAAGCGCTCGACGACGTGGCGAGCCGGTCGATGCGCTGGCGGGCTAGCGAACGCGCAAATTTTTCACGCCGCCGGCGTGCTTTTGCTTAGGCGAACGCTTCACGCTTTCTTAATGTGTGCGACAGATTGCCGTCTTCTGCGGCAATCCTTCATTGGAGAAGAAAACATGGCAAATGCACTGCTCCGAAGCGCGATACAAAAGGGGTTGCGCACCTACGGTCTGGCGGGAGTTTCGACGCTGATCGGGATCGGCGTCGGCGTCGGATCCGCTTCGGCACAAGACGCGGACACCACCAGCCAGAAGCTCGACACGATCACCGTCACGGGGTCGAACATCCGTCGCGTCGATATCGAAACGTCCAACCCGGTCATCACGGTCGACCGCGCCGAGATCCAGAAGTCCGGCAAGCTGACCGTTGGCGACCTCATCCAGCAACTGCCGACGATCGCCGGCAACGCCAACAACCCGAACGTCAACAACGGCGGCGGCACCGGCGGTGCCTTCATCTCGCTGCGTGGCCTTGGCAGCAACCGCACCCTCGTGTTGCTGGACGGCAAGCGCATCACCAATGGCGACGTCAATGCGATCCCGAGTGCGGCGATCGAGCGCATCGAAGTCCTGACCGACGGCGCTTCCGCGGTGTACGGTTCGGACGCGATCGCGGGCGTGGTCAACTTCATCACGCGCAAGGACTACCAGGGCGCGGAGCTGCAGCTGAACTACGGCATCTCCGATCGCGACGACGGGGCGCGTCGCGGATTCGCCGTCACGTTCGGCCAGACGTCCGACAAGGGCAGCCTGATTGCCGGCATCGACTACAACAAGACCGACCAGATCCTCGCCGGCCACCGTGACTTCTCGCAGTTCTCCCTTTCGTTGAACCGCACCGGCACTGCGGTGCGTCGCGCAGGTTCATTCACGGGTCCGGGCGGCTATTTCGTCGGCGTGCCGCAGTTCGCCAATTGCAGCTACTACGGCTACGGTACCGTCGATCCGAGTGCACCGGGCGGCGATGGCATCCCGCAGGGCTACCGTTGCTACCAGCCGGCCTCGTCGACGAGCACGGGTGACACGTTCAACTTCGCGCCGATCAACCTGATCACCACGCCGCAGGAACGCGTCAACTTCTTCGTGAACGGCAACTACAAGCTCGGCGATTCGATGGAAGCCTACATGCAGGTCTTCCACAACTCGACGCGCTCGGCTGCACAGCTCGCTCCGCTGCCGATCCAGCTGGGTCCGTCGGGCGTCACCGTGACGGCCGGCAACCCGTACAACCCGTTTGGCGTCGACATCGGCGCCGGCTCGGCCGACGGCTACGACTTCGGCGTGCGCCTGACCGCGCTCGGTCCGCGCATCATCAACTTCAACACGAAGACCGACCAGACGCGCATCGGCCTCAAGGGCAACATCTTCGATACAAGCTGGCAGTACGACCTGTGGGGCAACTACGGCCACCAGTCGATCGCGTTCCGCAACGTCAACTACTTCAATGCGGCGGGTGCCGCGCGCGCGCTCGGCGACAACTGCAACCTGCCGCAGGCGGGCGTGCCGTTCGACACCAACACCTGCCTGAACATCTTCAACCAGCAGGACCCGAACACCGCGACGCTGCTGCATCAGTTCTATTCGCTCGGCGTCGACAACGGCAGCCTGCAGACCGAGCGCCAGGGTGGCCTCGACGTCAACGGCACGCTGTTCGACCTGCCGGCCGGCTCGGTCGGACTCGCGGCCGGTGCGAACTACCGCAAGTTCTACCTGCGCCAGTTTGCCGACACGGTCACGCTGACCGATCCGGTCACCAATACCTGCCCGGCCGGCTCCGCGTCACTGTGCACGTCGCCCTACACGGGCGGGTACAACGTGAAGGAAGCGTACGTCGAAGCGTTCGTGCCGATCCTGAAAGACCTGCCGTTCGTGCACAGCCTCAACGTCACGCTCGGCGATCGCTGGTCGAAGTACAACACGTTCGGCAGCACCAACAACTGGAAGCTCGCAGTCGAGTACCGTCCGATCGAGGACCTGCTGCTGCGTGGCACGCTGAGCAAGGTATTCCGTGCACCAAACACCGTCGAGCTATTCACCGGAACGGTGAGTTCCTTCGATTCGTACACGTTCAATCCGGCATTCGGCGAGCCGCGTTCGACCGGCAACACGCAGGTGCAGACGATCTTCACCGGTGCGGCGGTTTCGGGCTTCCCGATCAAGCCGGAGAACGGCAAGTCGTTCGACTTCGGCGTCGTGTACGACCCGCAATGGCTGCCGGGGCTGTCCCTGAGCGCGGACCTGTGGCGCATCTACCTGGTCAACAACATCCAGCGTCCGACCGGCCAGACCATCGTCGACCTGTGCTACGCGCCGACGCACGCGTACGACGCGAGCAACCCGTATTGCGGCTACATCAACCTCAATGCACAGGGCACGATCACGAACATCAGCGGCGTGTCATACGTCAACCTCGGCCGTCTGGACGCGAAGGGCGTCGACTTCGCGGGTGTGTACAAGCTGCCGGAGACCTCGTTCGGCAACTTCACGCTCGGCCTCAACGCGACGTACCTCAGCACGTACAACAGTGCCGTACCGGCCAGCCCGACGTCGTTCGTCGCGGGCACGTACAACCAGCAGTTCGGCAGCTTCCCGCGCTGGCGCGCACTGGGCAGCGTGTCGTGGCAGATGGGCGACTTCTCGGCCAACTGGCAGCAGCGCTACATCGGCCACCTCGCCAACAAGGCGGGTGCGTTCCGCGGACTGCCGCAGGGGTTCCTGCCGATCGGTGCGGTCGTGTATCACAACGTTTCGTTCGGCTACAACATCGAACCGATCAACACGCGCATCGACATCGGCGTCGACAACCTCGGCGACAAGCAGCCGCCGCTGTACTACCAGTCGACCGTCAATGCCAACATCGACATCAATACCTATGACCCGATCGGCCGCTACTACTGGGGCCGCGTGACCGTCAAGTTCTGATGTCCATGGATGGACTGAACACCTGCAATGCAGGAGCAATTGCAGGTGTGCCATGGATGGACTGAACACCTGCAATGCAGGAGCAATTGCAGGTGTGCCATGGATGGACGGAATGCCGGTTCGCGGATGTTCCAGACATCCGCGGATACTTCCCACATCCCTGTGGGTCGGTCTCCTGGCGCTCCCGGCGCCAGCAGACACTCACCACGTCCTTGTGGATCGAATTGCAGGAGCAAATTCCGGCAGTCCATGGATGGACTGAACACCTGGTCCACTGGCGCTCCCGGCGCCAGTGGACACTCTCCACATCCGTGTGGATCGCAATGCAGGAACTCCGGACAGGCCACGCGGCGATCCCGCGTGGCCTTCGTTTTGGCGGCACGCAGGTGCCGGGCGGAAGGTGCCGCGCGATGCGGACGCCTGAGTGCCGCGCGTGCACGAACTTGCGGATGCCTCATTCGCGGCGCAGGATGATCGCCGGGACGCGCCGGAGTGGGAGTGCGCAACCCGAAACCGGAAAGAGCGTCGTGGCCATGTCTCGTTGCGCGGCCATTTGCCGTTCCCTAGGGAGGAGAGGGCCGCGCATCCGCGCCTGGCCCTGCGCATACCATTGGAGGAGGCGACATGCACAGGCACCTGGACTGGATGGTCCGCACGATTTCGTTGTTGCTCATCGCCGCGTTCGCGCAGCAGGCGGATGCCGTCAATGGCGTGGTCGGGCCGGGCAATTGCAATTACGCGGGATTCTCGAGCGTACTGTCGACGGTCGACGGCAGCGGCGGCGGCACGATCACATTCAATTGCGGCACCGCTACGATCACGTTTGCCGGATACAAGCAGGTCTCGAATGCGGTCGTCATCGATGGAGGTGGCACGATCACGTTCGACGGCGGCAATTCGTCGGCATTTTTCCAGATATTCGGTTCGGCGACTCTTGTGCTGAAACGCCTGACCCTGCAGCACGGCGAGTTCAGCAGCGCGCATGCGCTGGAGAATTTCGGCTTCCTGCGCCTCGACCAGGTCAAGATGCAGAACAACGTGTCGATCGGCGCGCCGATCCTGAACCAGAACAGCCTCATCGTCGAACGCAGCACGTTCTCCGCCAACGTGAACACCGGAACGGGAGCGGACGGCCACGGTGGTGCGATACGCAATGACGGCGGTAGCGCGACGATCCGCTACAGCACGTTCACCGGCAACCAGGCCGCGACTGGTGGCGGAGCGATTTCCAGCACGTCCGACCTCGACGTGGCCGACTCGACCTTCACCGGCAACAGCACGACCGGTGCCGGCTCCGGCGGTGCGGCGATCGAGCAGACCGGCGGCATTGCCACGGTCATGTACTCGACCATCACCGGCAACACCGGCCAGACGTTCGGTGGCGGCATCTACAGCAACGATCCCGCCGTTCTGACGGTCAGCCGCTCGATCATCGCCAACAACACGAACGGCAATTGCGACGGCAGCAGCACGGCACTCGTTTCAGCGGGCTACAACGTCTGGTTCGGTGCGACCTCGTGTTCGTTTTTGCAGCCGGGTGACGGCAGCGGCAATCCGATGCTCGGCGCGCTCGCGAACAACGGTGGTGCGACGCAGACGATGCTGCCGGCCGCAGGCAGCGCGGCGATCAACCGCATCCCGAACGCGCAATGCATGTTGCCGTACGACCAGCGTGGCGCGACCCGGCCAGGCGGCATCGCGAATTCTTCCTGCGACAGCGGCGCCGTCGAGGCCGGCGCGGCGATCGATCTGATCTTCTACGACAGCTTCGAATAGCCATGCCGCTCGGTCGAGGCGTCGACGGACTGCGAAGCTGCAGCCCGTCGACGCTGCGATCGTCGTTCGTGACTACTGCGTGCAGCCCTTGCCGTGCGAACCGTGCGCGCCCTTCGCGATCGCATCGGCCTCGCTCATGTACTCGCCCTGCTTGGTCTTGCCGTAGTAGCGATCATTCGGGCAGTGGTAGACCCTGGTCTCGGTATTGAGCCATACCTTGCCGGCACCACCGCCTGCGGCGGCCGTGCGTGTTTGCGGAGCCGCTGGCGGAGCGGCGCGCGTCGGTGCCGGCGCCGCGCTCGGTGCAGGCATCGGTGCCGGCGTGGGCGCGGATGCCTTCGTGGCAGGCGCAGGCGGGGAGGGTTTCGGTGCAGGCATCGGTGCTGCCTCGGGAGCCGCTGCCGCGTACCATTCCTTCACACCCTTGTGTCCGCGACAGGCGCCCTTCTTCGAATCCGCGGTCGTGTACGAACCGTCCTTGCACAACCCGGTCGCGTCGTCCGGTTTGCCCGTCGACGCCGCTACCGGCGCGCTCGCTGCCGCATCATCGGACTTCGACTTGCGCGAGGAGGACTTCGTCTTCGTCGGTGCATCGCGGGCGGCGGCAGGTGCAGCTGCACCGGCGTACCACTCCTTGATGCCCTTGTGGCCGCGACACGCGCCCTTCTTCGAGTCGCCCGAGTAGTACGTGCCGTCCTTGCACAGCCCCGTGCTTCCCGCGGGCGCCGAGGCGGGTGCCTGCGCGTGCGCGACCGCGGTGAAGAATCCAAAGCCCATCGCCAACGACATCAGCAGCGCTTTCATGCGAACTCTCCTCGCAGGATGAACCAGCGTTCCGGATCGGAATCGCCCATCCAGCATGGCAGAGCTTCGCGTCGTCAGCTTCGTGAAAGCATCCCTTCAGCAAGGCGCGCGCATTTCATTCCTTGAAGATCAGGAATGCCGCGACCACGATCAATCCGAAACCGGCGATGTGGTTCCACTTGATTGCCGCGCCGAGATAGAACACCGAGAACACCACGAACACGCCGAGCGTGATGATTTCCTGCATCGCCTTCAGCTGCGCCGGATTGAACACCGCGTAGCCGTAGCGGTTCGCCGGTACCTGCAGGCAATACTCGAAGAACGCGATGCCCCAACTCGCGACGATGACGAGCCACAGCGGCCGGTCGGTGAACTTCAGGTGGCCGTACCAGGCGAACGTCATGAACACGTTCGATCCGATCAGCAGCAGGACGGGCAGAAGGGCGTTCCACATGGGCTCGACTCGCGGCACGAAAAGCGTGCATGGTAGCGCGAGCTTTCGCCGCCACGAGGAGGCCGCTCAACGTGGCGGCGTGGCACGCGTGGCGCGGATTGCGTACAGGCGCTTGTCGGCGGCAGCCAGCGCGCTGTCGAGCGACTCGTTGCCGTGGCGGACTGCGTGGCCGAGGGTGAAGCCGATCGGTGCCTCGCCCCGGTGCGCATCGAGGCGCTCGACGATCTTCGCGGTTTCCTGGTCGTCGGTCATCGGCAGCAACACGAGGAACTCGTCGCCGCCGGCGCGCACCACGATGTCGCGCGGGCGAACGTGGCCGGCGAGGAACTTGCCCATCGCGACGAGCACCTCGTCGCCGCGCTGGTGGCCGTAGGTGTCGTTCACCTGCTTGAAACGATCGAGGTCGACCGCGATGCATCCCCACGGGTCGCCGTCGCGCAATCCGGCTGCAACCTCCGCCAGATAGCGCCGGTTGTAGCAACCGGTCAGGGTGTCGCGAACGCTCCAGTCGCGCAGCTGGCGTTCGTAGTGTTCGCGCTGGGTGATGTCGAGCGCGTGGCCGAGTACGTAGGACTCGTCGCCTTCGTCGTCGAGCGTGTTGTGGAACTGCCACGTGCGCAGGCTGCCGTCCTTGGCCACCAGGCGCAACACGCCGGAGGCGGTCCCGTTCCTCGTCACCGTCGCGAGGTACTTGTCGAATTCGGGTCGCAGCTCGGGCGGCATGAAGTCGGACAGGCGCCGGGCGAGGATTTCCGAGGTCGAGTAGCCGAGCGCGGCCGCCGCCGCCGGGTTGGCGGTGAGCAGCACGCCATCGAGGTCGTGCGTGCAGATCAACCCGAGGCTCTGCTCGAACAGCTTGCGCAGGCGCCTCTCGCTCAATTCCAGAGCCTCCACCGCGCGCTTGCGGAACGTGATGTCCTGGATCGCGCCGATCAGGTGCCGCGGCCGGCCATCCTCCAGTTCCGCAGTGCCGACGATGCGTACCCAGATCGATCGCCCCTTCGCCGTCACGAGCGGCAGCTCGAGGTCCCAGCCCTTGCCGTCGGTCGCGCCTTGCCGGATGGCGTCCTGCAGCACGTCGCGCTGGTCTTCGCGGAAATACCGGACCGCTTCCTCGAGCGTCGGCTGGTGGCCGGGCCGGATGTCATGGATCAGGCAGGTCTGGTCCGACCAGATGATCTCGTTGCTGTCGAGGTCGACCTGCCAGCCGCCGACGCCGGCGACACGACCGGTGCGATCGAGGAACGCCTCGCTTTCCTGCAGCTTGCGTTCAATCTCCTTGCGTTCGCTGATGTCGACGAGCGTGCCGTGCATCGACAGCGGTTCACCATCGTCGCCGCGCAGGGATACGCGCCCCCTGGTCTTCACCCATACCCAGTGCCCGTCCTTGTGGCGCATGCGTGTCTCGGTTTCGAACAGGGTCCTCGCACCGCCGAGGTAGGCCGCGAGCATGTCCCGCACGTGTTGCCAGTCGTCGGGATGCGTCTGGCGCATTTCACCTTCGCCCCCGCCGCCCGCAAGTTCGGGCGCGACCGCGTGCAGCGGACTGGCAACGATGGTCTGTTCGCGCGGTTCGTGGCCGAGTATCCGGCTCCATTGCGCATTGACGCGCAGTTCGCCGCTCTCGAGATTCCACTCCCAGACACCGGCATGGGTTGCCTCGAGGATGCTTGCCAGGCGCTGGTGGTCTTCGCTGCGGCGTCGCTCTGCCTCTCGTTCGCCTTGCAACGCCGCGTTGCGCTCGAGCGCGAGGGCGCGCTGGTCGAGCGCTTCGGCGGCCGCGCGGGCGAGCTCGCGCAGGATCGCCAATTGCTCGCGCGTCAGTTCGCGCGGCTTGTGGTCGATCACGCACAGCGCACCCATGCGCAGCCCGTCCTTCAAGGTGATCGGTGCGCCGGCGTAGAAGCGCACGTCGGTTTCGCCGGTGACGAGCGGGTTGCCGGCGAAGCGCGGGTCCTTGCGCGCATCGGGCACGATGAACACGTCGTCGTCGATGATGGTGTAGCCGCAAAAAGCCACGTCGCGCGGCGTCTCGCTCGTGCCTTCCAGGCCCACGTTGGCCTTGAACCACTGCCGCTCGGCATCGATCAGGCTCACCAGCGCGATGGGCGCGCCGACCGCATGTGCGGCTGCGCGCGTCAACGCATCGAACAGCGGCTCGGCTTCGCTGTCGAGTACGTTCAGCGCCAGCAGGCGTCGCAGGCGTGCGGCTTCATCGGCGGGAAATGGGGCTGGATGTGTCATGCGGCCAGGGGCTCCGCGGCAACGGCGATGCACGCGGACTGTTCCCTGCGCACGCGCTCGACCCTACACCTGGGCTCCGATCAATTCCACAATGCACGGGCGGGCCATTCATGCGCCAGTCCGGAACGCCGTTCAACCGCGGCGCAACGACAGGACAGCGTGTACGCGCCGCTGGCGAGCCGGGGACAGCGTGTTGGGCGCAGCGGCGAAGCTGCGCCCGGCACTCAACCCGCGCGTGGCAGCACGGTCGTCACGCGCACGACGAAGCCGTGGAATTCCTGCATGTACTTGCGCAGGAATCCTGCGGTGCCTTCGTTGCCCACGTTGCCCTCGTCGTCGATCAGGCCCGGCGTGAACTGGATGTAGGCTTCCAGCGTGTTCATCAGCGGCGAGTTGCAGAAGCACAGCACGCTGCGCAGGTGCTGCTGCGCGACCGCGGTGCCAATCGCGCCCGGCGAGGTGCCGATCACGCCGGTAGGCTTGCGGCTGAAGGAGTTGTGCCCGTACGGGCGGCTGGCCCAGTCGATCGCGTTCTTGAGTGCGCCGGGGATCGAACGGTTGTACTCGGGCGTGACGAACAACACCGCGTCGACGTCTGCGATCGCCTGCTTGAAGCGGTTCGCGGCCTCGGGGAAGTCGGCGTCGTAGTCGTAGCTGTAGAGCGGCAGGTCGCCGATGGAGATTTCGTGCAACTGAAGCTCCGGCGGCGCCAGTTTCGCCAGAGCCTTCGCCAGTTTGCGGTTGATGGAAGCCTTGGCCAGGCTGCCGACCAGATAACCGACCTTGTAGGTTGTCATGGCACTCTCCGATGGGTGCCCGAACTTAGCACGATCGCTGCGGCCTCGTAGTCGCTCGGTGCTGCCCGCTGTACCCGTTCCCTGCTCGCTGGAACGTCGTCCTGCGAACGTCGTCGCAACTCCTGCTTGCCTGCGCCGGAAGCAAGGCGAATAGTAGCCGCTGCCCCGATGCGGAGTCCGCCATGTCCTCGCCCGTTCCCGAGCATCCTGCCGTCGCGGCGCCACGACTCGACGAGAGCGCGGCGAAGCAGCTGTTCTTCGGCAACATCCTCGAACAGAACCTGTTCCCGTACCCGCGCATGCGCGAGCGCGATCGCGAGATGCTCGGTGCGATGACCGATGCGATCGACCAGTTCCTGACCGACAAGGCCACCGATCTCAAGCGCTACGACCGCGAAGCGGAGCAGCCCGCCGACTTCATCCAGGCGCTGCGCGACATGGGCCTGTTCGGCCTGATCATTCCGGAAGAATACGGCGGGCTGGCATTGTCGAACGGCGCCTATGCGCGCGTGCTCGGCCAGACCAGCAGCCACGACAGTTCGGTGTCGCTGACCATCGGCGCGCACAGTTCGATCGGCATGAAGGGCCTGCTGCTGTTCGGCAGCGATGAGCAGAAGCAGCGCTATTTGCCGCGCCTCGCCAGCGGCGAACTGATCGCCGCGTTCTGCCTGACCGAATCCGGCGCCGGTTCCGATGCCGCTTCGATCCGCACCAGGGCCACGCGCAACGACGACGGCAGCTGGACGCTCAACGGCGAGAAGATCTGGATCACCAACGGCGGCATCGCCGGTTTCTACACGGTGTTCGCGCGTACCGACACGCCGGAAGGCAAGATCACCGCGTTCCTGGTGGAGGCCGCGTGGCCGGGTGTCAGCCATGGTCCGCACGAGGACAAGATGGGCATCCGCGCTTCGTCCACGACCACCGTCGCTTTCGCCGACGTGCGCGTGCCGGCGGAGAACGTGCTCGGCCCGGTCGGCAAGGGCTTCAAGGTCGCGATGAGCATCTTGAACAGCGGCCGCACCGGCCTCGGTGGTGGCGCGGTCGGCGGCATGCGCACGCTCATCCGGCTGGCACAGGCGCAGGCGAAGGACCGCAAGCAGTTCGAGCGACCGATCGCCGAGTTCGGCCTCGTGCGCGAGAAGCTCGCGCAGATGGCGGTGGACTGCTTCGCCGCCGAGAGCACGGTATGGATGGTCGCGCACCTGATCGACAGCGGCTGCACGGATTATTCGGTGGAGGCGGCGATCAGCAAGGTGTTCGCCAGCGAAGCGGTGCAGCGCGCGTCGTACGAGGCATTGCAGATCGCCGCCGGCAACGGCTTCATGCGCGAGTTCCCGTACGAGCAGGTCACGCGCGACACGCGCATCCTGTCCATCTTCGAAGGCACCAACGAAATCCTGCGCCTGTACATCGCGCTGTCGGGGCTCAAGGGCGTCGGCGCGGGCTTGAGCGAACTGAAGGCGGCGGTGGGCGACATCTTCAACGACCCGATCAAGGGATTCGGCGTGCTCGGCGACTACACCAGCCGGCGCATGCGCGAGGTGACCGGCGTCGGCACCGACCGCATCGCGCAACTGCTCTCGCCTGCGCTGCGCAAGGCCGCTGGCACCTACGAGAAGTTCGTGGTCGAACTATCGCGCGCATCCGACGCGTTGTTGCGCAAGCACGGCAAGGCGATCGCCGACCAGCAGCACGCGCAGAAGCGCATCGGCGACATCGCCATCGACCTGTTCGTCGGCCTGTGCGTGCTCTCGCGCGCCGACAGCCTGCTCAAGCAGGCCGACCCGACCGCTGCCGACGCGCTGCTGGTTGCCGAGACGTTCACCCGCCAGGCACGCCGGCGCATGGCGCGCAACGTGCGCGGGCTGGAGCGCAACGAAGACGCCGCGATCGAACGGCTGGCCGGGATGGTGCTGGAGCGCGGTGGCTATCCGTGGGACGTGATCTGAACGCAGCTCAGGTTCGCCGCAACACGACCATCGGCGAGGTGCGCGCGATGCGCAGCGTGCCGATCCAGCCGGCGAGCGCGACCAGCAGCGCGGCGCCGGCGACCAGCGCGGCGAGCGGCAGCAGCGGTGGCGTGTAGCCGGACAGCTTGAACACGCCGCTCGCGAGCGTGCTGCCGAGCAGCGCCGCAGCCGCGACCGCGATCGTGCCGGCGAGCACGCCGAGCGTGGTGAACTCGGCCAGCACCGCGACCGCGAGTTGACGGCGGTGCGCGCCGAGCGTGCGCATCAACGCGGCCTCCGTGCGCCGCTCGTCCGCGGTTGCCGCCAGCGCGGCGAGCAACACGAGCACGCCGGCGACGAGACTGAAGCCAAGGACCCAGGTTACCGCCGCGGTGACGCGGCCGACGATGTCGCGGATGCGGTCGAGGATCGCGTTGAGATCGACCAGCGACAGGTTGGGGAAATCACGCGACAGCGCCGCGAGCGCGGCGGAGCTGTCGCCGCCGAGATGGAAACTCGCCACATTGCTGTGCGGCAGGTCGGCGCCGGTTTGCGGATCGAGCATCAGGAAGAAGTTCGCGCGGAACGAATCCCACTCGACCCGGCGGATGCTCACGACCTCCGCTTCGATCTCGCGCTCGCCGATGCGCACGGTCAACGTGTCGCCGAGCTTCAGCCCGAACAGGTCGACCCACATCTGCTCGACCGAGAGCGACGGCCGCTTCGATGCGGCGTCGAACCAGCGGCCTTGCAGCAAGGTGTTCGCATCCGGCAGCGTTTCGCTCCAGCTCAGGCGCACTTCGCCTTCGGTCCAGTCGGCCGCGCGGCGATCGTCCGCCTGCGCCGGCTTCGGTGCGTGGCCGTTGATCGCGACCAGCTTGCCGGAGGCGAGCGGCAACAGGTTGACGTTGCCGGCGCCGAGCGCGTGCAGGCGCGTGCGGAACGCGTCCTGCTGTTCCGGTTGCAGGTTGATCGCGAACCAGTTCGGCGTGTCGGGCGCGAGATCGGCGCGCCAGCGTTCAAGCAGTGAAGGGCCGATCACGCCGAGCACCGCGAGCGCGGTGAGGCTGAGCGCGAGCGCGCCGGTCTGCAGCAGGGTCAGGGTACGTCGCCGCGCGAGGTTGGCGAGCCCGAAGCGCAGCGCACCGCGCAGGCGCGCGGCGAGGCGCCGCACCAGCCAGAGCAGGGCGAGTCCGAGCAGCACGGTCGCCAGTGCCACCGCGGCGAAACCGATGCCGAGCGTCGTCGCTAGACGCACGTTGCCGGCGCCGTACAGCACCAGCGCGGCGCCGACGACGAGCGGCAGCAGATAGAGTGCGTCGAAGCGGCGGATGCGCGCGCCGACATCGTGGCGGAATACGCGCATCGGCTCGACGTCGCGCAGGCGCAGCAGCGGCGGCAAGGCGAAGCCGAACAGGACCGCGACACCGACCGCGAGCGCGGCGAGCGGCGGACCCCACGGGATCCTCGGTGCGGCACCCGGCAGCAGGCCGCTGGCGAGCTCGAGCACGAGTTGCTGCAGGCCGAGCCCGAGCGCGAGGCCGAGCAGGCAGGCGGGAATCGCCAGCAGCGCGAGTTCGAGCAGCAGCGCGACGAGGATCTCGCCGCGGCGTGCGCCGAGGCAGCGCAGCAGCGCGACCTCCTCGGTCTTGCGCCGTGCGAAACGCTGCGCGCCGAGCGCGATCGCGACGCCGGACAGCAACGCGGCGAGCAAGGCGGCCAGGCGCAGGAAACTCTCGCCGCGCTCGAACGCGTTGCGAAGATTCTGCTGCGCCTGTTCGACCGTGGTGATGCGCGCGCCATCGGGCAACTGCGGTTTCGCCCACGCGGCGAATGCGGCGACTTCGTCCGCATCGCCGGCGACGAGCAGGCGATGGCCGGCGCGACTGCCCTTGCCGAGCAGGCCGCCCGCTTCCGCATCGGAAAGATTCATCAGCACGCGCGGCGCGAGGCGGAACAGGTTGCCGCTGTCCGGCGCCTTCGCGATCTCGCCGGCGACGAGCAGGTCGCGCCCGCCGAGTTGCACGCGCGCGCCGACCGCCACTCCGAGCGAAACCAGCGCGGCGTGATCGGCGTAGACGCTGCCTGCCGGCGGCGCGTGCGCGGGAGTTTCTCCGCCCTGCGCATCGCGCACGCTCAAGGCGCCGCGCAGCGGGAACGCCGGATCGCTCGCACGCACGTCGCACAGTTGGCTCTTGTCGTTGGCGAACAGCACGCTCGGGAATTCGGCCAGCCGGTTCGTCGCGAGCCCGCGTCGCCGCGCCTCGTCGCCGAATGCGTCCGGCAACGGCTTGCTCGCACCGATCGCGAGATCGCCGCCGATCAGTTCGGCCGCCGACGCGACCAGCGCGCGTTCGACCCGCGCCGCGAGGGTTGCAACGGCGGCGAGCGCGGCGACGGCGAGCACCAGAGCCATCGCCAGCGTCGCCAGTTCGGCATGGCGGAATTCCCGGCGCAGGCTGCGCGCGGCGAATGCGAGTGGCCTCATGCGACGTCCATCGCGATCTTTCCTTCGCGCAATTGCAGGCTGCGCGCGCAGCGCGCCGCCAGCGTCGCGTCGTGGGTGACCAGCACGAGCGTCGTCGCGTGCTCGCGGTTCAGTGCGAACAGCAGGTCGCCGACGCCGGCGCCGGTGCGCTGGTCGAGGTTGCCGGTCGGTTCGTCGGCGAACAGGATCTCCGGGCCATGCACGAAGGCGCGCGCGAGGGCGACACGCTGCTGCTCGCCACCCGAAAGCTGCGCCGGATAGTGGTGCCTGCGCGCCGCGAGGCCGACGCGCGCGAGTGCCTCGGCGGCGCGCTCGCGCGCGTCGTCGCGACCTTCGAGGTCGAGCGGCAGCATCACGTTTTCTTCCGCGTTCAGCGCCGGCAGCAGGTGGAAGCTCTGGAACACGAATCCGACGCGACTGCGGCGCAGGCGCGCGCGTGCCTCCTCGTCGAGCCGGTCGAGGCGCTCGCCGGCGAGCGCGATCGTGCCGGAACTCGGCCGGTCGAGGCCGGCGAGCAGGCCGAGCAGGGTGGTCTTGCCCGAGCCGGACGCGCCGACAATCGCGAGGCTGTCGCCCCGCGCCACATCGAGGCTGACGCGATCGAGGATGGTCAGGCGTCCGTCTGGACCATCGACGGTTTTGCTAACCTCGCTGGCATTCAATGCGAATCCGGTGTCGCCAACCATGCTGCGTATCCTTCTCGTCGTGCTGTTGTTCGTGTCGTTGCCGCTTGCCGCGGCGGAACCGCGACCGCTGCTCGTGCTCGGCGATTCGCTGTCCGCCGCCTACGGTCTCGCGCCGCAGGAGGGGTGGGTCGCCTTGCTGGCCGAGCGCGTGCAGTCCTCGAACGCGCCAATACGGAAAATCGTCAATGCAAGCATCAGCGGCGAGACCAGCGCCGGCGGTCTCGCGCGCCTGCCTGCCCTGCTGGCCGAACACAAGCCTGCGCTGGTCGTGATCGAACTCGGTGCCAACGACGGCCTGCGCGGATTGCCGCTGGCGCAACTGCGCGACAACCTTGCGAAGATCCTCGCCGCGACCCGTGCGACCGGCGCCCACGCCGTGCTGGTCGGCATCGAGCTGCCGATCAACTACGGCCCGCAATATCGCGACGGCCTGCGTGAGCTGTATCGGGGCCTCGCGCACGAATTCAACGTGCCACTGGTCCCGTTCCTGCTCGAAGGCGTCGCGCTGGACCCGGCCCTGATGCAGGACGACGGCCTGCATCCGAAGGCGGCCGCGGAACCGCGCGTGCTCGAAAACGTCTGGAAAGTGCTCGAACCGGCATTGAAAGCCTTGCCGAAAGCCTAGGGCACTGCAGGAGCGCCTGGTGGGAGCGGCGGAAGCCGCGGCAGACACCTTGTGGCGCTCGGTTGCTCTGTTTTGCTACTGCGCGCAGGAGCGCGCTAGGCAACCGGCCCGCAGGGATGCGGAGCGGACATGCAGGGACGCGGGTCGGTCATCGCGAAAACAGTACCCCCGAACGAACAAAACCGCGCAGCGAAACAATGCCATCCCCACCCAAAGCGCCGCCGCGCGGCGGCGCATGGGCCGAATGGCACATGGCGCCCCGGGCGGGCGCCCGCTAGCCTGCCAGACCACGCCTTGCTGCGCCGCTCGCGGCGCGTGTCCTTTTTTGCCTGGAGGGGATCCCCCACATGATGCGAACGAAACTGCTCACGATGACGATGAACATGGTCCTTTTCGGCGCCGCCGGCGCCCTGCTGCAGCCGACCGACGCGCTGGCCAAGGGCGCGGCGACGTTGCCGGCGAGCAATCCGTTCGCGGCTCCCAGCACGCTGCCGTTCCACGCGCCGCCGTTCGACAAGATCAAGGACGCCGACTACCAGCCCGCGATCGAGGCGGGCATGCGCGAGCAGATCGCGGAGATGGACAAGATCGCCGCGCAGAAGGACGCCGCGACGTTCGCCAACACGATCGAGCCGATGGAACGCAGCGGCCAGATGCTGAACCGCGTCGGTGCGGTGTTCGGCGCGATCACCGGCGCGAACACGAATCCGACCCTGCAGAAGGTGCAGGAAGCCGTCGCGCCGAAATATGCCGAGCACCAGGACGCGATCTTCCTCAACGACAAGCTGTTCCAGCGCGTGAAGGCGCTGTACGACACGCGCGCGACGCTCGGCCTCGACGCCGAGCAGAACGAACTGGTCGAGCGCTACTACCGCAACTTCGTGCGTGCCGGCGCCCAGCTCAATGAAGCGGACAAGACCAGGCTGCGCGCGCTGAACAAGGAAGAGTCGACGCTCACCACCGACTTCTCCAACAAGCTGCTCGCGGCGAACAACGCCGGCGCAGTCATCGTTTCGGACAAGGCCGAACTGGCCGGGTTCTCCGACGCCGACATCGCTGCCGCCGCCGACGCCGCCAAGTCGCGCAAGTTGGACGGCAAGTACGCGATCACGCTGCAGAACACGACGCAGCAGCCGGCGCAGGTGTCGCTCGAAAACCGCGCCACGCGCGAGAAGCTGTTCAAGGCTTCGACCGAGCGCGCCGAACACGGTGACGCGAACGACACGCGCGCGATCATCCAGCGCCTCGCGGTGCTGCGCGCCGAGCGCGCCAAGCTGCTCGGCTTCCCGAACTACGCGACCTACACCCTCGACGACCAGATGGCGAAGACGCCGGAAGCCGCCGAGAAGCTCATGACCGACATGGTGCCGGCGGCGACCGCGAAGGCGCGCGGCGAAGCGGCCGCGATGCAGGCGCTGATCGACAAGAACGGCGAGAAGTTCAAGCTCGCGCCGTGGGACTGGCAGCACTACGCCGAGAAGGTGCGCAAGGCGCAGTACGACCTCGACGAGTCGCAGATCAAGCCCTACCTCGAGATCAATCGCGTGCTCGAGGACGGCGTGTTCTTCGCCGCCAACCAGATGTACGGCCTCACGTTCAAGGAACGCAAGGACATCCCGGTGTACAACCCGGACATCCGCGTGTTCGAAGTATTCGACAAGGACGGCAGCTCGATGGCGCTGTTCTACGCCGACTACTGGAAGCGTGACAGCAAGCGCGGTGGCGCGTGGATGGACAACCTCGTCGGCCAGTCGGGCCTGATGGGCACCAAGCCGGTCGTGTTCAACGTCTGCAACTTCACCAAGCCGGCCGCCGGCCAGCCGGCGCTGATCAGCTGGGACGACGCGACCACGATGTTCCACGAGTTCGGCCATGCGCTGCACGGCATGCTCTCGAACGTGAAGTATCCGACCCTGTCGGGTACCGGCGTGCCACGCGACTTCGTCGAGTTCCCGTCGCAGTTCAACGAGCACTGGGCGAGCGAGCCGAAGGTGTTCGCGAACTTCGCCAAGCACTACAAGACCGGTGAGCCGATGCCGGCCGCGCTGGTCGAGAAGATCAAGAAGGCGAAGACGTTCGACCAGGGCTTCGCGACGACCGAATACCTCGCCGCCGCGCTGCTCGACATGAGCTGGCATTCGCTTGGCGTCGACGCGGGCAAGCAGGACGTCGATGCGTTCGAGAAGAAGACCCTGCACGACCTCAAGATCGACATGGCCGAAGTGCCGCCGCGCTACCGCACCTCGTACTTCGCGCACATCTGGGGCGGCGGTTACGCCGCAGGCTACTACGCCTACCTGTGGAGCGAAGTGCTCGACCACGACGCGTTCTACTGGTTCCGCGAACACGGCGGCATGACGCGCGAGAACGGCCAGCGCTTCCGCGACATGATCCTCTCGCGCGGCAGCACCGAAGACATGGCAAAGATGTACCGCGACTTCCGCGGCCGCGATCCGAGCGTCGAGCCGCTGCTCGAACAGCGCGGCCTGAAGGAAGAGGCGCCCGCGGCAAAGTAGGATTCGCACGTTTTGCAGCGCACGGGGAGGGACTTCGGTCCCTCCTATTTTTTTGTGCGCTGCGATGTCCCAAGCCCTCCCCTTCAAGGGGAGGGTCGGGTGGAGATGGTGTTGCTCTTGCTGCGATTCCAGCAAGAGCATCGCGGCTTCCGCCGCTCGTACAGGCGTCCGTCTATACTCGTCGCATGCCCGTCCTGGGAGAACAGCGATGCGCTTGTCCCTCGTCGCCGCGCTTGCCATGTGCGCGTGCGCAATGCCGCTTGAAGCCGCCGTGCCCGTACTCGTGATCCATGGCGGAGCGGGGGTCATCCGCAAGGACCTCACGCCCGAGAAGGATAAGCTTGTGCGCGCCGACCTCGAAGCCGCGCTCGCGGCCGGCTACGCCGTGCTCAAGGAGGGCGGCGCGAGCCTCGACGCGGTGACGAAGGCCATCCTCGTGCTGGAGGACTCGCCTCGCTTCAACGCCGGCAAGGGCGCGGTATTCACCCACGACGGCAGGAACGAACTCGATTCCGCGATCATGGACGGCGCGACCTTGCGCGCGGGCGCGGTCGCCGGCGTGCATCGCGTGAAGAACCCGGTTCTGCTCGCGCGCGCGGTCATGGAAAAGTCGCCGCACGTATTCCTCGCCGGCGACGGCGCCGAGGAATTCGCCAGAACCGCCGGCATCGAACTCGTCGACCCGGCGTACTTCCGCACCGACGCGCGCTGGAACCAGTTGCAGGAAGCGCTCAAGGAAGAGGCCAAGGGTCAGCAGTCCTCGCTCGGCCGCGCGATCCACTACGGCACCGTCGGCGCGGTCGCGCTCGACAAGGCGGGCCACCTCGCCGCTGCGACCTCGACCGGCGGCATGACCAACAAGCGCTGGGGCCGCGTCGGCGACTCGCCGATCATCGGTGCCGGCACCTACGCGAACGCGCAGTGCGCGGTGTCCGCGACCGGCTGGGGCGAGTACTACATCCGCAGCGTCGCCGCGCACGACATCTGCGCGCGCGTCGAATACGGCAAGCAGCCCGTCGCCAAGGCTGCGGATGCAGTCGTCATGGACGTCGTGCCGAAGCTTGGCGGAGACGGTGGCGTCATCGCGCTCGACGCGAACGGAAATTTCGCCACGCCGTTCAACACCGACGGAATGTACCGCGGCTGGGTGGATCGTGACGGCAAGGTGCACGTGGCGATCCTGAAGGACTGAAAAGCATCGCGGCTTCCGCCGCTCCCACAAGAAGCAACGGCGAAGCGCGGCTTCCGCCGCTCCCACAAGAAGCAACGGCGAATCGCGGCATGCCGGGCTTTCTGTGGGAGCGGCGGAAGCCGCGATGCTTTTCGGCGACTTGCCTCATAGCCACGAAGCGTCCCAGAACGGATAGTCGCCCACGCGCGTGCACAATCCGGCGCGTATCGGATTCCTGACGATGCAGCGCGCGATGGCGACGCGGTCTTCATCGCGGCGAACAGCACGTTCGTGGAAGCCGCTTGCCCATACGGAAATCCGCTGCCGGCCAGCATGATTGATGGCACGAGCGGACACGGCCTTGATGCGCGAGACAAGCGTGGAAATCGCTTCGGTATCCGAAAGTTCCACCAGGCCATGCCAGTGGTCGGGCATGAGCACCCAGCAGAGGAGCTTCGATGTGCGCCACAGGCGTGCTTCGGAGAGTGAACGCGCGGCGGCCATTGCGATGTCGGAATCGGCGAACAGCGGTGTCCGATCGCGACACGCGAAGGTGACCAGGTACGATCGTCCAGGTTCGGATCTGCGGCCCTGGCGCAAAGCCGAAGTGCCAGGAGCGGGGAAGAGGTTCGTATCCATGCGCGCAGCGTCGCGATTCCTGGGTCCCAGAGATAGCGGAATTGCGCGTGAATTCGCGTAGGAAATCGGAGCAAGAGCATCGCGGCTTCCGCCGCTCCCACAGAAGGCGCGCGTAGCGGCGAGCGGGCGTTCGCTCTCTGCGGGAGCGGCGGAAGCCGCGATGCCCTTCGGATGACTCATCCGCCGCTCCCACAGCAAGACACGGCGTAGCGGCGAGCGGACGTTTGCTCTTTGTGGGAGCGGCGGGAGCCGCGATGCTTTTCAGTGATTCCTCGACGACCGAATCACCGCATGCCGTATCCTTCACGCATGAGAACCATCACCGCCACCCGCTACGTCACCCCGCTGCGCGAAGGCGGCTCGCTCCCCGCGATCATCGAGGGCGACGACTTCGGCCTGTACGTGCTGAAGTTCCGCGGTGCGGGGCAGGGCCCGAAGGCGCTCATCGCCGAACTCGTCGCGGGTGAACTCGCGCGTGCGATCGGCCTGCCGGTGCCGGAGATCGTGTTCGTCGAACTTGACCCCGACCTCGCGCGCACCGAGCCCGATCCTGAGATCCAGCATCTCATCCGCGCGAGCGGCGGCCTCAACCTTGCGCTCGACTACCTGCCGGGATCGATCACGTTCGATCCCGTGGTCGACCAGCCGGACGCGGCGCTTGCATCGGCGATCGTCTGGTTCGACGCGTACGCCAGCAACGTCGATCGCACGCCGCGCAACACGAACCTGCTGGTCTGGCACCGCAAGCTCTGGCTGATCGATCACGGCGCCGCGCTGTACTTCCATCATGCGTGGGACGGTTATCTCGCGCGTGCCACCGATCCGTTCGCGCGCATCAGGGACCACGTGCTGCTGCCGTATGCAACGGAGTTGCGCGAAGCGGACGAGCGATTCGCCACGTTGCTCCCGGGCGAAACGATCGAGCGCATCGTCGCGTCGATCCCGGACGCCTGGCTCGGCGGCGATGTTCCGTTCGCCGGCATGGGCGAACACCGTGACGCGTACGCGCAGTATCTGTGCCGGCGCATCGAAGCGCCGCGCGCGTTCGTCGAGGAGGCGATCCGTGCACGCGTATGACTATGCGCTGATCCGCGTCGTGCCGCGCGTCGAGCGCGGCGAGTTCGTCAACGCCGGCGTGGTGGTGTCGTGCAAGGCCGGCGGCTTCCTCGAAGCGCGCATCGAACTCGACGAGGCGCGCCTGCGCGCGCTCGATGCGCAGGTCGACATGGACACCGTGCGCGCGCACCTCGAAGCGTTCGCGGCGATCTGCGCCGGCGGCGACTCCGCCGGACCGATCGGTCGCCTGCCTGCGCGCGAACGCTTCCGCTGGCTGACCGCGCCGCGCAGCACGGTGATCCAGACCTCGCCCGTGCACAGCGGTCGCTGCGACGATCACGCGACGATGCTTGAGCGCCTGCTCGACACGATGGTGCGCGCGCCCGCCTGAAGCAAGCGTGGTTGCGCGAGCCTCTTGCAGAGGCTCGAAGTCACTGGAGCTGCGCGTTCGCCGGGATGCCGGCCATTCTTCGGAATCAGTGATCGAACCCGTCGGCGAAGATCCGGTCGGGAATTCTTTCGTACGCACCCACATCCACGGCGGCGCCCTGGAAGCGCACGTTGCCGTCGACATCGCGGGCGCCGCCGATGCTGATCGGCACGCCACTGTCGACGAGCAGCGAATCGGCGCGCAGCCGCGGGTTGGTGGGCGACAGGAAGCCCGGGTCGCCATGGCTCGGCTGGTTGTCGGTGATGGTGGCATTGATGAAGCTGCGGATCTCGTAGTGCACGCGCGAGAACACGATGCCGGATCCGTTGGTGAGGATGTCCGGGGTGCCGGCCACCGCGATGCCGCCCCACACCACGCTGTTGTCGAGGGTGGTCTGGCTGGCCGGGCCCGCGTCCGCCAGCACGTACAGGCCGCTTGCGTCCGGACTCGCCGTAGTCGACGTGTTGGCGGTGATCGAGAGCTGCGCGAGCCGGTTGACGCCGTTGTTGGTGTGCAGATACACCGGTGCTCCGGCGTTGAAGCCGCCGTGCACCACGCTGTTGGCGAAGGTCAGGTCGCCACTGGAATTGTTCAGGATCGCGGCCGAGTAGCCGACGCAGCCGTCGAGCCGCATGCGGTAGACGCGGGCCGTGCTGCCGGGGTTGACCAGTACGTGCAGGCACGCGCCGACCGCATCGTTCTGGATGCCATCGGTGTTGCGCAAGGTCAGGTCGGTCGCGTTGACCGTATTGCCGCTCGTGCCCAAACCCGCGTTCAACTGGAGCGCCGCAGCGCTCGTCGAACCGACCAGCACGGTCCCCGATTCAGCGCCGTAGCGGCGACTCGCGCAAGCGGCGCCGCTCCAGCCGCCGCTGAGGTCCACGGTCTGGTTCGAGTGCGCCAGGTTCAGGTAGAACGAATTGCCCGCGGTTGCCGTGTAGGTGCCTTCGCGGATCTTTATCGTGATGGTTGCGTCGGTGGTTGCGGTCGCCTGCGACATGGCGGCGTCGAGTTCCGTGCTGGTTCCGACGCATGCGGAGTAGGCGTGGCCCATGTTCGGCAAGCCGGACAGGACGAACGCAAGGTAGGGCAGGAAGACGCGGGCGGAGCGAAACATGGTGGACCCCTGGTTGGTGTGCCTGGATTCGGCTTTCGCGATGAACCCCGCGCCGACGACGCCAAAGGTACCGCTGCAACGATGCGAAACGGAAGAACGCCTGTTTCCCGACACGGGCCCCGGCATCCAGGGACGTCGCGCGCGCGGTTGCGCCGTGCGCGGAAGGAAATCTAGTCGTGCGCCTCGCGCACCGGCCGTTTCGCGAGCTTTCGCTGCAGCGTGCGCCGGTGCAGGCCGAGGCGCCGCGCGGCTTCCGAGACGTTGCCGTCGGATTCCGCCATCACGCGCTGGATGTGTTCCCACTCGAGCCGCTTGAGCGGCGGCGCGCGTTCGGGCGGGGTGGGCCCGACCTCGCGGTTGCCGTCACCAAGCAGCGCCTGCACCACCTGGTCGGCGTCGACCGGCTTGGCGAGGTAGTCGTGCGCACCGCGCTTGATCGCCTCGACCGCGGTCGCGATCGAGGCATAACCGGTCAGCAGCAGGATGCGCAGGCCGGGCCGAGCCGCGAGCAACTGGGGGATCAGCGCCAGGCCGTTCTCGGCGCCGAGCTTGAGGTCGAGTACCGCGTAAGGCGGCTCCTGCGCGCGTGCGATCGCGAGCGCGCTGGCGCCATCGCTCGCGCCCGTCACGCTGAAACCGCGAGCACCGAGCGCGCGCGCGAGCACCGCCGCGAACACGGCGTCGTCGTCGACCAGCAGCAGCGGTCCGGGCACGTTCATCGGCGGCGATTGTCGTTCGGCGGCAGTGGTACGCGCAATCGCTGCAGCAAGCCGCCGCCGTCCGCCGCGTGCGCGGTCAGTTCACCGCCGAGTCGCTCCGCGGTCGAATGCGCGAGCGCGAGGCCGAGGCCAAGCCCGTGCGCCTTGCTGGTCGCGAACGCGGCGCCCATGCCCGGCGCGATCCCGGCGCCGTGGTCGCGCACCATGAATTCCGCATGCCGGTCCGCGACTGCGACGTGCAGTTCGATCTCGGCCGAACCCGCGGCGAGCGAAGCGTCGCCGGCATTGCTGAGCAGGTTGATCAGCGCGTGGCCGAGATCCGGCACGGCTTCGATCAGGTGTTCGCCCGCGGTGCCGTCAAACGCGATCGTGAGCGAAACTTCCGGGCGCAGCAGGCGGAACTGGTTTTCGCAGGCGTCGACGAAGGTTGCCAGTGGCAAGCGCTCCGGCGTTCCGGCGAGGCGCCGGCCACCGACCTCGACCAGCTGGCGCAGGATGTCGCGGCAACGCTCGGCCTGGCCGACCAGCAGGGTGAGGTCCGTCGCCAGCGGCGCGTCGCCCGCGCGCTCGCGTTGCAGTTCACCGAGCAGGGTGCGGATCGTCGACAGCGGCGTGTTGAGCTCATGCGCGGTACCGGCGGCCTGGGTCGCAATCGCGAGGATGCCCTCGTCGCGCAACGTGCGCTCGCGCTCGCGCTGCACCTCCGCCTCGCGTGAACGCAACGCGCGCGCGAGGCGGGCGATGAAGAACGCGAGCACCGCCGCGGTCACGACGAAGTTGACGCTGACCGCCGCGACATTCAGGTCCATCGCGGCGAAGCGCGCCGCGTGCAGCGTCGGCAACGGTTCGTGCCAGACCATCAGCGCGACGAAACAGGTCGAGGCGAGCAGCGCCACCGCGGCGACGTAGCGCAGCGACAGCGCCGCCGCCGCCAGCGCCATCGGGATCACCAGCAGCGACACGAACGGATTGTCGCCGCCGCCGGTCCAGTACATCAGGTACGCGAGCACGAGGATGTCGACCGCAACGTGCGCGAACGCCTCGGCCAGCGTGAACGGCCGCGGCTGCTCCAGGCGCCAGAACGCGAACAGCGCGAACAACCCGAGCGCGCCGATGCCGAGCGCGAGCGGCACGACCGGAATCGGCAGATCGAGCCCGAGCGCGACCACCGCCACCGTCAGCGCCTGCCCCGCGATCGCCACCAGCCGCAACCACGCCAGCGTTTCCGCGAGCCCGCGCGCGCGCTGGAAGAAACCGAGACGGGTGGCGGCGGAGGCGGGCATCCGCGCATTGTAGGGCGGTACGCGCAAAGCGCGTGCCGCCGGCCAGGATGATCGCCGTCTGCGCGGATACAGGCGGTTTCCGGGACCCGGCGGTAAGCTGGACCAGATTGGATTTCCGGGGACTCCCGATGCGCTTCGCCGGACGCATAACGGAATGGAACGACGCGCGTGGCTTCGGCTTCGTCGTGCCGAATGGCGGTGGCGAACGCGCGTTCGTGCACATCAAGGCGTTCGATCGCCGTGGCAGCCGGCCATTCGAGGGCGCGCTCGTGTCCTACGAAGTCGGCACGGACGAACGGCAACGACCGCAGGCGCTTGCGGTGCGTTTCGCCGGTGCGCCCTCCGGGCGCAAGCATTCGAGGCACCCGTTTGCGTGGCGCAGCGTCGTGGGGGCGACCATGCTCGTGTTGCTCGCGATCGCCACGGTCGCCAGTCGCCTGCCGGTTGCGATCGCGGCGTTGTACTTCGTCGCAAGTGCGATCGCGTTCGCGATGTACGGGATCGACAAGTCCGCCGCGCGCAGCGAACGATCGCGCACGCCGGAGAACACCCTGCACCTCGTCGGCCTGTGCGGCGGCTGGCCGGGCGCGCTGATCGCACAGGACGTGTTCCGCCACAAGTCGAGGAAGGTCGAGTTCCAGGTGGTGTTCTGGCTCAGCGTCGTCGTGAACGTCGCTCTCGCCGCCTGGCTGCTGCTGACCGGACACATGCCCGCGATCGAGCGCGTCCTGCGGGACTGGATTCGCTGACGGACGGCGGCCTGAAGTCGGAGCCGTTGGCCGCGCAGGACGCCCCTGTGGGAGCGGCGGAAGCCGCGATGCTCTTCTCGCCTGGAAGCATCGCGGCTTCCGCCGCTTCCACAATGAGCCGGTTTGCCTCAGGACCCGTGCTGTCCGAGCGGCAGCTCGATGACGATTTCCAGCCCGCCGCCGTCGGCGTTGCATGCGGCGATCGTGCCGCCGTGGCGTTCGATCGCGCGGCGCGCGATCGCGAGGCCGAGGCCGGTGCCGCCGCTGCTGCGGTGGCGCGCGGTGTCGGTGCGGTAGAACGGTTCGAAAATGCGGTCGAGTTCGGCCGCTGGCACGCCCGGGCCGTGGTCGCGCACGCGCAGCACGGCATTCGCGCCGACGCGCTGCAGGCGCACGCCGACCGCGCTGCCGTCGGCGGTGTAGGCGAGCGCGTTGCGGATCACGTTCTCGAACGCGCTGTAGAGCGTCTGGTGCGATCCGGTCAGGGTCAGCTGCGCGCGTTCGAGCAGGGCGACCTTGCGTCCGCGCGGCGCGCCTTCGTAGTCGGCGTTCGTGATGACGTCCTCGAGCAGCGCGTCGAGCGCGACATGGTCGTGCATCTCGACGTTCGCGGTTTCGAGGCGCGACAGTTCCAGCGCCTGCGCGAGCATCGTCTCGAGGCGGTCGGATTCGCATTCGATGCGGTCGAGCGAGGCATTCACCTGCGCGGCGTCACCGCCGCGCGCGAGTTCGAGTGCGACGCGCTGGCGCGCGAGCGGCGAGCGCAGCTCGTGCGAGACGTCGCGCACGAGGCGGCGGTGGCTTTCGACCAGCGCCTTGATGCGCTCGGCCATTGCATCGAACTCGCTCGCCAGTGCGCTGGTCTCGGTGGTGCGACCGAAGCGCAGCGGGCCGACGCGCGCGTCGAGGTCGCCGCCGGCGAAGCGCCGGGTGCTCGCGCGGATGCGTTGCAGCGGCGCGGCGACGTACCACGCGAGCAGCAGGCTGACCAGCGCGCTGACCGCCATCGCGACCGCGATGTTCTGCCAGAACCAGCTCGGGCGGCGCGACATCAGGCGCGACAGGAAGCTGCCCTCGAGCGCGGCGACCGCGACATGGATGTCGCCTTCGCGCGTGCGGATCGAGCGCGCACGCAGGCGCTCGCCGTCGACCACGATGCCGTACGGCCCGTCGCCCGTCGGCAGGAGGCCGAATGCAGTGGTCGCGGCGTCGCTGACGGTGGCGGACGTCGAGCGACCGAGCAGTTCATGCCCGGCAGGGTCGAACAGGTAGACGCTGATCGGTCCGAAGCCGCTCGCCGCGCGCAGCCATTGCCGCGTCGCGGTTTCGCCATCGTGGCGCAGCTCGCGGCCGGTGCGCGCGAGCAGGTCGTCCATCGCCGCCTGCAGGCGCGTGATGCCGAGTCCGGGGATCTGCTCGGTCTCGAAGTTGCTGGTCGCGATCCACCCGAACGCGAGCAGCAGGAACACCGTCGCCGCCCAGAACGTGGCGAAGATGCGCCAGAACAGGCGCTGCATCATGGCGTCGGGTCGCCGAGCTGGCGCAGCAGGTAGCCGCTGCGATGGATGGTGGTGATCGGCGAGTCGCCATCGGGCGCGTCGCCGAGCTTGCGCCGCAGGTTCGACACGTGCACGTCGATCGAGCGGTCGAACGGTCCGAGCGGGCGACCGAGCACGGTTTGCGAGATGCGTTCCTTGCTGACCACGCGCCCGGTTTCGCGCAGCAGCAGCACGAGCAGGTCGAACTCGGTCGCGGTCAGGGTCAGAGCGTGGCCGTCGACGCTGACGCTGCGCGAGGCCGCGCGCAGCCAGATCGGGCCGTTGCGCAGGTCGGTCAGCGCGTCGTTGCCCTCGCCGCGCACGCGACGCAGCACCGCGCGCAGACGCGCGGCGAGTTCGCGCGGATTGCACGGCTTGGGAATGTAGTCGTCGGCACCGAGTTCGAGGCCGAGGATGCGATCGATGTCCTCGCCAAGCGCGGTCAGCATCAGCACCGGCAATGGCGACTCGCGGCGCAGTTCGCGCAGCGCGTCGAGGCCGGAGCGCCCCGGCATCATCACGTCGAGCACGAGCGCGTCGAACGGCTGCGCGCGCGCCGCGGCGAGCGCGGCATCGGCGCTGTGCGCGATTTCGACGTCGAAGCCCTCGCGGGTGAGGAAGTCGCGCAGCAGCTGCGCGAGTTCCTCGTCGTCGTCGGCGATCAGGATGCGGTTGCGGGCCATGGCCAGAGGATACCGCCCTCGCGCGCGCCGGACCCGCGCTGCGGGCACGGCGAACAGGCCCTTTGCAGGGTTTTACGCCGATCCGCCCAGACTCCGTTCGCCCAGCACCGCGCCGCCAAGAAATCCCGTTCGCCCTGAGCTCAGCGCGGCAGGCGCGGAGTCACGATTTCCGTTCGCCCTGAGCGCAGCGCCGCAGGCGCGGAGTCGAAGGGGTTTTCAGGTTCCGCAGGCATTTCGACTTCGCTCGCTAGCGCTCAATGCGAACGGCTTGGTGCTGCGCTCGACGCGAGCGGCTTGGGAGGCCCGTTCGCTCATGGAAACCCGTTCGCCCTGAGCGCAGCGCCGCAGGCGCGGAGTCGAAGGGGCTTTGAGGTTCCGCAGGCATTTCGACTTCGCTCGCTAGCGCTCGCTGCGCTCAATGCGAACGGCTTGGTGCTGCGCTCAACGCGAGCGGCTTGGGAGGCCCGTTCGCTCATGGAAACCCGTTCGTCCTGAGCGCAGCGCCGCAGGCGCGGAGTCGTGATTTCCGTTCGCCCTGAGCGCAGCGCCGCAGGCGCGGAGTCGAAGGGGCTTTGAGGTTCCGCAGGCATTTCGACTTCGCTCGCTAGCGCTCGCTGCGCTCAATGCGAACGGCTTGGTGCTGCGCTCGACGCGAACGGCCGTGAAACATCCCGTCGAGGCCGCGCCGCCTCATTCCTCCGCGCCCACCGTGCGCAATCCACCCGCGGCCGACTGGTCGACGACCGCCGAGGCACCATGGGTTGCCGAGAGTTTCTTCATGAGCGGCAGCAGCAGGAACGCGACCACCGTGCCGCCGACCGCGAGCAGGCCGAGCTTGTTGAACAGGCTCGTGTAGATCGCGAGGCTCTGCAGCGGGTCGTCGATGTTCTCGGGGATGGCGGCGTAGTTCGCGACGATGCTCGCCGCGTACTGCGAGATGCCGGTCGCGACGAAGTACGCACCCATCATGAAGCCGCCCATGCGCGCAGGCACGTAGCGCGCCATCACCGCGAGGCCGAGGCCGCTGACGAGCAGCTCGCCGAGCGAGTAGAAGCCGTAGCCCCAGATCATGTACCACGACGACACCTTGCCGGCGACCGCGGTGCCGCCGCTCATGCCGAAGATGAAGAAGCCGAGCGCGACGACGACGAAGCCGAGCGCGAACTTCGCCGCGATCGGCAGGTCGCGCCCGGTCTTGCCGAAATGCGTGTACAGCCAGGCGAGGATCGGCGACAGCAGCATGATCCAGATCGGGTTGAGCGCCTGGTACTGGCCGGGCGACCAGGCCGGCATCGCGAAGCCGAGGAATGTCCAGTCGAGGTTGACGTTGCGCAGCGCGAACAGCGTCAGCGAGGTCGACATCTGGCCGTAGAAGATGAAGAACAGCAGGGTCTCGACCATCAGCACGAGCGCGGCAAGCAGGCCCGCGCGCTCGGTGCTCGAACCCTTCACGATCATGTACACGAAGATGCCGAGCACGATGGCGCCCGCGACCCACATCGAGAGATCGGAGATCTCCTGGTGCTGCACGACGAACGCAACCGCGAATACCGACGCGAAGCCGACGCCGAGCACCATCGCGAGGCGATCCCAGCGCACCGGCTGCTCGTCCGGCAGCGAACCGATGCCGCGCAGCGTGCGCAGCATCATCAGGTAGTTGATCATGCCGAGCACGAGGCCGCCGCAGCAGACCATGAAGCCCGCGTGCCAGCCCCAATGGTCCTTGATCCACGGCGTCAGCAGCATCGACACGGTCGAGCCGATGTTGACCGCCATGTAGTAGAGCGTGAATGCGCTGTCGATCTTCGCGTCGTCGCCCTCGTAGATGCGCCGGACCATGTTCGCGGCATTCGCCTTGAACAGGCCGTTGCCGACCACGATCACGCCCATCGACGCATAGAACAGGCGCAGGTCGTCGGTCGGCACGCTGAGCATCAGGTAGCCGATCGCGAGGATCGCCGCGCCGATCGGCAGGGTGCGACGCGTGCCGAGCACGTGGTCGCCGATCCAGCCGCCGATCGCCGGCGCTGCGTAGACGAGACCGGTGAACGCGCCCCAGATCAGGTTCGCCTTGGTGTCCGCGAAGCCGATCTTCTCGACCATGAACAGGATGAAGATCGACGCCATGCCGTAGTAGCCGAAGCGCTCCCACAGCTCGATCAGGAAGATGGTGGAGAACGAGCGGGTCTGGCTTGGGCGTGCGGGCAAGGCGTTCATCGATGGTCCGGGTGCGGAAGAAAACCGGGCGAGGTTAGCGCAAGCGGTCCGCACGCGCGTGTGCGAACGCACATGGGGCGGAGGGGAGGGCATTTGTGGGAGTGGCGGAAGCCGCGATGCTTTTGTTCCTGCATCACCTTGCACACCATCCCCACCCAACCCTCCCCTTGAAGGGGAGGGCCGCAAGAGCATCGCGGCTTCCGCCGCTCCCACAGAGTCGGGGCAGGGCCCAACCTACGTGCGTTAAGCGGACGCCGGTGCGGGCAACCAGCGCCGCGCGAGCGTGGCGACGAGCAGCGAATACAGCGCAGCGATCAAGGCGGACGTCGACACGTCGGACAGGAAATGCTTGGCGAGGTCGATGCGCGCGAGCACCACGTACACCGGGATCGCGACGAGCACGATGCGCAGCCAGCGGATCGGGCAGGCGGCGGCGAGCGGCAGCAGCAGGCCGAAGTAGAACGCCGAGTGGCCGGACGGAAACGACACGCCGCCGGCATGCCACACATGCGACCAGTCGCCCGACTCCAGCACCTGGTGCGGACGCAGCCGACCGAACCCGTCCTTGCCGAAGCTCATCGTGTGCAAGGTCGCGATCTGCACGACGCCCGCGGCGAGCAGCGCGCGCGGCCAGCGTGCATCGCGCGCGATCGCGAGGCCGATCGCGCCGAGCGCGAGCGCGACGCAACCGGCGAGCCAGAACCACAACGAGATGCCGCTGATCGTGTCGAGCGCGGCGAGTCCCCAGGCGAAGACGCGGGCGTTCTCGACACCGCTCGCGCGGACCCATTCGGCGATCGGCCGGTCGAGGCCGAGCAGTCCGAGCAGCACCAGCAATGCGGCGACTGCAGCAGTCCAGGCGAGCAATCGGCGATCCATGAAGCCTCCGGGTCGGAACGGAACGGGCCGGGCCCACGCCGGCGTTATGGCATCATAGCCCGACGTTCCGAGCCCCCAGTCGACCTCCATGCCCAGTACCGAACCGCGCGGTCCGCGCCAGATCGCACGTGCCTTCAAGTGGTCGATGATGGGATTGCGCGCGGCGTGGCGCCACGAAGCCTCGTTCCGCCTGGAAGGCTATCTGTTCGTGCTCTTCTTCCCGACCGGCCTGTGGATCGGGCACGGCGGCGTCGAAAAGGCGATCCTCGCCGGCAGCCTCGTCATGGTGCTGTCGGCCGAGCTGCTCAATTCCGCGATCGAGGCGATCGTCGACAAGGCGAGCCCGGAATTCCACGAGCTGGCCGGGCGCGCGAAGGACATGGGTTCAGCGGCCGTACTGCTGCTGATGTGCAATGTCATGCTCTGCTGGGGCTTGATACTCTGGCCGCGCTTTTGGAACTGATCACCGACCCGCAGCTGTGGATCGCGCTGCTCACCCTCGCCACGCTCGAGATCGTCCTCGGCGTCGACAATCTCGTCTTCATTTCGATCGCGGTGAGCGAACTGCCGCCCGAGCGCCGCTCCAGCGCGCGCCGCATCGGCCTCGCGTTCGCCTGCATCACGCGCATCCTGCTGCTGCTCTCGCTCGCCCACCTCGCGCGCATGGACGACCGCACCTCGGGCCTGTTCCGGCTGTTCGGGCAGGTGATCTCGATCCGCGACCTGGTGCTGATCGGCGGCGGCATCTTCCTCGTCGTCAAGGGCGTGATGGAGATCTGGGAATCGCTGACCGAGGACCCGCCCAGCAACGACGCCGCGCGCACCTCGGCGAGCTTCGCGCTCGTCATCGCGCAGATCGCGCTGATCGACATCGTGTTCTCGCTCGATTCGGTGATCACCGCGGTCGGCATGGTCAACCTGCTGCCGGCGATGGTCGGCGCGATCGTGCTGGCGGTGCTCGTGATGATCTTCATCGCCGATCCGATCGGCAATTTCATCGACCGCAACCCGACCATCAAGATGCTCGCGCTCGCGTTCATCATCCTCGTCGGCGCCGTGTTGTTGTGCGACGGCATCGGCGTGCACGTGTCGCGCGGTTACCTCTACTTCGCGATGGCGTTCTCCGCGGCGGTCGAATCGCTCAACCTGTACGCCAGGCGCCGCCGGCGCCGGCGCCGTGCACTCGACGAGACACCATCGGCCTGATCCGGCGCGCGGCGCGCTCCTTGCGAGGCTAGGCAATGAGAGGTGGTCGCACGCTTCCCCTCACCCCAACCCTCTCCCGCAAGCGGGAGAGGGGGAACGACACGCGCAAGCGGGAGAGGGGGAACGGCGTGCTTGCGCCGGCCGAGATGATCCTGTGGGAGCGGCGGAAGCCGCGATGCTCTTCTGCACCGGCACGGAAGACTCGATGAGAAGCTTGAGAGGTGGTCGCGCGCTTCCCCTCACCCCAACCCTCTCCCGCAAGCGGGAGAGGGGGAACGACACGCGCAAGCGGGAGAGCGGGAACGGCGTGCTTGCGCCGGCCGAGAGGATTCTGTGGGAGCGGCGGAAGCCGCGATGCTCTTCTGCACCGGCACGGAAGACCCGATGAGAAGCATTAGAGGTTGTCGCGCGCTTCCCCTCACCCCAACCCTCTCCCGCAAGCGGGAGAGGGAGAACGACACGCGCAAGCGGGAGAGGGGGAACGACACGCGCAAGCGGGAGAGGGAGAATGGCGCGCACGCGTCGCGACGACTGCCCGGCGTATTCCTGCTGTTCGCGCTGCTGTTCGCGGGCGGCCTGGCGCGCGCCGCGGATGGCGACGTGCAGGCCATCCCCGAGTTGCATGCGCGCGTCACCGATCTCGTCGGCGCGCTGCCGGCGCAACGCCGCGAGCAGGTCGAGCAGCGCCTCGCCGCGCTCGAACAGCGCAAGGGCGCGCAGATCGCCGTGCTGCTCGTCGCGACGACGGCGCCCGAACCGATCGAGGCCTACGCGACGCGCGTGTTCGATGCATGGAAGCTCGGCCGCAAGGGCATCGACGACGGCGTGCTCGTCGTCGTCGCGAAGGACGATCGCCGCACGCGCATCGAAGTCGGCTACGGGCTCGAAGGCGCGATTCCCGACGCCGCGGCCAAGCGCGTCATGCACGACTACATGTCGCCGAAGTTCGCCGCCGGGGATTTCGCCGGCGGCGTCGACATCGGCGTCGATTGGCTGACCCGGCTCATCGACGGCGAGCCCTTGCCGACCGCACCGGTGGCGTTGTCCTCGCACCAAGGCATCGCCATCAATGCCGACGACGAACCCTGGTGGAGTCCGCTGCAGTTCGTCATCGGAATCATGTTCGGCGCGTTCGTCGCCGTGCTTTTCATCCTCTTCCTCGGCAACCGCACGCTCTATCTCTTCTCGCTCGGCCGCTTGCCCGAACGCGCACGCACGTACGCATTCGGCGTCATCAACGCCCTGCCGATCGCGATCCTCATGCGCAATCCGATGGCGGCCTTCGGTGCGTTCGCGGCCGGCGGCTCGCTGGCTTCGCTCATCGGGCTCGGCAAGCCGCCGCGCCGCGGCGGCGGGTTCTCGGGCGGCGGTGGCGGTGGCACCTCCGACAGCAGCTCGGGCGGATCGTCGGGTGGCTCGAGCGGAGACTTCAGCGGCGGTGGCGGCAGTTCGGGCGGCGGCGGTGCATCGGACAGTTGGTGACGCGCAGCTGAAGGGCGCGACTTGCACGCCGCACCAATCCACGCGAGAGTAGCCCGCACACGCCGGCTCGCACCGGCCCAGTCGCCGTCTTCGGAGGGAATATGCGCGCGATCCGTCTGCTCACCCTGCTCCTGCTCGTCGCGATCCTCAGCGGTTGCGGCTACAACTCGATCCAGTCCAAGGATGAAGGCGTCAAGGCCGCCTGGTCCGAAGTGCTGAACCAGTACCAGCGCCGCGCCGACCTCGTGCCGAACCTCGTCAACACGGTCAAGGGCTACGCCGCGCACGAAGAAGAAGTGTTCACCAAGGTCACCGAGGCGCGCGCCAAGGTCGGCCAGATCAACCTCACCGTCGACGACCTGTCCGACGAGAACAAGATGAAGGCGTTCCAGCAGGCGCAGGGCGAACTGTCGAGCGCGCTGTCGCGCCTGATGGCGGTGTCGGAGAACTACCCGACGCTGAAGGCCGATGGCCTGTTCCAGAACCTGCAGGCGCAGCTGGAAGGCACCGAGAACCGCGTCACCGTCGCGCGCAATCGCTACATCCAGGTGATCCAGGACTACAACACCTACATCCGCTCGTTCCCGACCAACCTCACCGCGATGATGTTCGGCTACAAGACCAAGGCGAACTTCAGCGTCGAGAACGAGAAGCAGATCTCGACCGCGCCGACGGTCGACTTCAGCAAGCCCGCGCCGCCTGCAGTGCCCGCACCGCAGCCCGCGCAACCGGCACCGGCGCAGCCAGCACAGACGCAGCCCGCACAACCCGCACCGGCGCACTGAGCGGTTTTCTGTCACCTCTCCCGCTTGCGGGAGAGGTCGCCGCGCTCGCGCGGCGGGTGAGGGGAAGCGAGCCGGAACATGCCTCCCTCCAGAACGCCGCGGTGCTCTTTCGGATAAAGGCTCGACACGCTGCATGAAACGTCGTCGCACGCTTCCCCTCACCCCAACCCTCTCCCGCAAGCGGGAGAGGGGGAACGGCGTGCATGCGCTCTCCCGCAAGCGGGAGAGAGGGAACGGCGTGCATGCGCTCTCCAAGCGGGAGAGGGGGAATGGCGTGCATGCGCTCTCCACCAAGCGGGAGAGGGGGAATGGCACGGTGTTGTCGCGGCTGATGCTGTTGATCGCTGCACTGCTCGCCATGTACGGCGCGGCCTTCGCCGCCGAAGGCGACGTCAAGGCCGTCCCCGCACTCACCGCGCGCGTGACCGACCTCACCGGCACGCTCGAGGCGACCCAGCGCCAGGGGCTCGAGGACGAACTCGCCGCGCTCGAAAAAGCCAAGGGCGCGCAGATCGGCGTGCTGATGGTGCCGAGCACCGCGCCGGAAGACATCGCGCAGTACGCGATCCGCGTGTTCGACGCATGGAAGCTCGGCCGCAAGGGCATCGACGACGGCGCGCTGGTGATCGTGGCCAAGGACGACCACCGCGTGCGCATCGAAGTCGCGCGCGGACTCGAAGGCGCGATCCCCGACGCCGCGGCCGCGCGCGTGATCCGCGAATACATGGCGCCGCGCTTTCGCGCCAACGACTACTACGGCGGCCTGCACGATGCGCTCGGCGCGCTGACCAAGCTCGTCAACGACGAACCGCTGCCGCCACCGCTCGCGGACGACAAGGGCCGCGACGGTGAAGGCGGCGACACGTTCGCGCCGGCGATCATCGCCGCCTGGTTCGCCGCGCTGTTCCTGCGTGGCCTGTTCGGCGGCGCGCCGGCCGGCGTGCGCGCGCCGCTCGTCGGCCTCGGCGCCGGCGGCATCGGCTGGCTCATCAGCGGCCTGCTTCCGCTCGGCGTCGGCCTCGGCCTGTTCGGCCTCGTGTTCGGCCTGCTCGGCGGCGGCGGGGGCGGCGGCTTCGCCAGCGGCGGCGGCTGGGGCGGCTTCGGCGGCGGCGGCGGTGGCGGCTGGAGCAGCGGCGGTGGCGGCGGCGGATTCAGTGGCGGCGGCGGCATGTCCGCCGGCGGCGGCGCCTCGGGGAGCTGGTGACCATGCGCATCGTCCGACACCTGTTCGCGTCCTCGAAGCGGCACTTTCCGCCGGCCACGCTCGACGCGATCCAGCACGCGATCGCCGCGAGCGAACACCGCCACCACGGCGAGATCGTGTTCGCCGCCGAAGGCAGCCTGTCGCCACGTGACGTGGCGCGCGGGCGCACCGCACGCGAACGCGCGCACGAGGTGTTCGCCAACCTGCGCGTGTGGAACACCGAACACAACACCGGCGTGCTGCTGTACCTGCTGCTCGCCGACCACGCGATCGAGATCGTCGCCGATCGCGGCGTCGCGAAGGAAATCCCCGAAGCCGAATGGCTGCCGATCTGCGCGTTGATGAAGGACTACTTCCGCCGCGGCGACTACGAACACGGCGCGATCGAAGGCGTCGCCGCCGTCGGCGAACTGCTCGCCCGACACTTCCCGGCGAACGGCGAACGCAACGCCGACGAACTGCCCGACCGCCCCGTCCTGCTCTGAACGCGCGACCGTGCAACTTCTGTGGGAGCGACGGAAGTCGCGATGCCCTGCGCCGCCGTCCCCAGGCGTCGCTTCGGCAGCGAAAGCATCGCGGCTTCCGCCGCTCCCACAGTGCGGCATGGCATCGCGGCTGCGCGATGTTCCCCCTCTCCCGCGTGCGGGAGAGGGTTGGGGTGGGGGACATGTTGCGACCCGGTCGAATTCCGCTGCGCTTTCGCGCCTTCTGTGGGAGCGACGGAAGTCGCGATGCTCTGCGCCGCCGTCTCCAGGCGTCGCTTCGGCAGCGCAAGCATCGCGGCTTCCGCCGCTCCCACAGTGCGGCATGGCATCGCGGCTGCGCGTTGTTCTCCCTCTCCCGCGTGCGGGAGAGGGTTGGGGTGAGGGGCGTGTTGCGATCGGGTCGAATTCCGCTGCGGTCTCGCGCCTTCTGTGGGAGCGACGGAAGTCGCGATGCTCTGCGCCACCGTCTCCAGGCGTCGCTTCGGCAGCGAAAGCATCGCGGCTTCCGCCGCTCCCACAGTGCGGCATGGCATCGCCGCTGCGCGTTGTTCTCCCTCTCCCGCTTGCGGGAGAGGGTTGGGGTGAGGGGCGTGTTGCGATCGGGTCGAATTCCGCTGCGGTCTCGCGCCTTCTGTGGGAGCGACGGAAGTCGCGATGCTCTGTGCCGCCGTCCCCGGGTGTCGCTTCGGCAGCGAAAGCATCGCGGCTTGCGCCGCTCCCACAGTGCGGCATGGCATCGCGGCGGCGCGATATTCTTACTCTCCCGCGCGCGGGAGAGGGTTGGGGTGAGGGGCGTGTTGCGATCGGGTCGAATTCCGCAGCGGTCTCGCGACTTCTGTGGGAGCGACGGAAGTCGCGATGCCCTGCGCCGCCGTCCCCAGGCATCGCTTCGGCAGCGAAAGCATCGCGGCTTCCGCCGCTCCCACAGTGCGGCATGGCATCGCGGCGGCGCGATGTTCCCCCTCTCCCGCTTGCGGAAGAAGGGAACAACACGCGTGACCTCTCGAGCGTAGCCGCACACGCATGAGGCTTTCGATCGGCCATCGCCTGTTCCTCGCGATCCTGCTGTCGTTCGTGCTGGTCGCGATCGCCGGTGTCGCGCTGGTGCGCTGGGCGGTATTCGCGCATGGCGTGCCCGAACGCACCGAAGCCGCCGAGCAATCGCTGGCGTCAGCGATCGATCTGTTGTCGGAACAGTACCGCGAGCACCGGGGCTGGTCGTTCCTGCCGCCGTCCCCGGCGCAACGCGCGGCCTGGTTGCGCGAAACGCTCGCGCCGATCGAGGAGCGGTCGCCGACGCTCGGTTTCCGCCTCGGCCTGCGCGATCGCGACGGGCGCGAACTCGCCGGCGTGTTCGCGAGCCGGCTGCTGGTCACGTTCGCATCGATCGACCGCATCGAACGCCCGCTCGTCGTCGACGGCGCGACGGTCGGCCATGTCGTCGTCGCCAAGCCGGTCGATCCCGACGACGCGCTCGTCGTCGCGTTCCTGTTGCAACAGCAACGCACCCTCGGGTTGCTCGCGCTCGCCGGCGTGCTGCTGAGCGCGCTCGCGGCGGCGCTGCTCGCCGCGCATTTCCGCGCGCCGATCCGCCAGCTCGTCGACGGTGCGCGATGGCTCGAACGCGGGGACTTCGACACGCGCCTCGCGAGCGGGCGGCGCGACGAACTCGGCGAGCTCGCCGACACGTTCGATCATCTCGGCGCCCGCCTCGCGGAAACGGAACACGCGCGCCGCCAATGGGTCGCCGATACCTCGCACGAATTGCGCACGCCGCTGTCGGTGCTGCGCGCGCAGCTGGAAGCGATCCAGGATGGCATCCGTCCGGCATCGCCCGAGGGCGTCGCCGGACTGATGCGCCACGTGCAGGCGCTGTCCGCGCTCGTCGATGATCTCTACACGCTCGCGCGTGCCGACGTCGGCGCACTCGCGTTGCAGCCGGTCGCGTTCGATGCGTGGACGTTGCTCGAAGAGGTCGCCCGCGAGCGTGCGCCGGCGTTCGCCGCGGCCGGCCTCGCGGTCGCATCCGCTGCGCCGCCCGCGCGAATGATGGCCCGCGGCGATCCCGCGCGCATGCGGCAGGTGCTCGGCAACCTGCTCGAGAACAGCCTGCGCTACACCGACGCCGGCGGTCGCGTCGCACTCGCCGCGGAAACGGTCGGCGACACCCTGCAGATCACGATCGACGACAGCGCGCCCGGCGTGCCGGCGGACGCACTCGATCGCCTCGGCGAACGCTTCTTCCGGTTGGAGCCCTCGCGCAGTCGCGAGCTCGGCGGCGCGGGGCTCGGCCTTGCGCTGTGCCGTCGCCTCGTCACGTTGCAGGGCGGCCAACTCGCGTTCGCGCCGTCGCCGCTCGGCGGCCTGCGCGTCGTGCTGACCCTGCCGCTGGCGAGCTGACATGGGCGCATCCGTCCTCATCGTCGAAGACGAGCCCGAGCTCGCAGCGGTCATCGCCGACTACGCGCGCGCGGCCGGCCACGTGGCGGAAGTCATCGCCGATGGCCGCATCGCGCTCGCGCGCGTGCAGCGGGAAGCGCCGGACCTCATCGTGCTCGACCTGATGTTGCCCGGCCTCGACGGCGTGTCGTTGTGCAAGGCGGTGCGCGCGTTCTCGGCCGTGCCGATCATCATGGTCACCGCAAAGGTCGAGGAGATCGATCGCCTGCTCGGCCTCGCGACCGGTGCCGACGACTACGTGTGCAAGCCGTTCAGTCCGCGCGAGCTCGTCGCGCGCATCGACGCCGTGCTGCGACGCACGCAGGGCCGTGCGGCACCGTCGCCGATCCACATCGACGAGGAGCGCCGCGACGCACGCGTGCACGGCCACGCGCTCGACCTCACCTCGACCGAATTCGCGCTGTTCGCCGCGCTCGCACGCCGGCCCGGCACGATCCTGTCGCGCGCGCAGCTGCTCGATGTCGCGCGCCGCGACAACCTCGATGTCAGCGACCGCGCGGTCGACAGCCACATCAAGAACCTGCGCCGCAAGATCGCCGCGGCCATGCCGGGCGTCGAGGTGATCCAGTCGGTCTACGGGCTCGGCTACCGCATCGACGCGTAGGCGTCATCCACGATGTCTCCACACTGTGCCGGCACCTTGGCCGGGTCGGGTCGATGTCGACCCATCCTGGAGCCCACGTCGTGGAAAAGACCCGCCGCAGCAACCGACCGCGCTTCGTCGCGGCCGCCCTCGTGATCGCCGCCGTGGGCGGCATTGCGCTGTACAGCGTCGCGCACCGCGGACCCGATGGCCCGCCGCAGAAGGACACGGTCATCGGCAAGGCCGAACGCGACGAGGCGATCGAGAATGCCACGCGCATGCTCGCCGACCACTACGTCTTTCCGGAACGCGCGAGTGCGATGACGCAGGCGCTGCACGCGCGCATGCAACACGGCGAGTTCGATCGCATCACCAGCGCCGCGGCGTTCGCCGACGCGCTCACGGGTGCGCTGCAGGCCGACGGCAACGACCGCCACCTGGCCGTACGCTACTTCGAGCAGCCGGTGGTCGAGCCGAAGGAGGGGGACGCGGACAGCGCCGCCGAATCCCTGCACCAGCTGCGCCTCAACTACGGCATGGCGACCGTGCAACGCCTGCACGGGAACATCGGCTACATCGACGTGCACGCGTTCGGACGACCGCAGGCGGCGGCGCCGCGCATCGCCGCGGCGATGAGCCTGCTGCAGGACACGCGCGCGCTGATCATCGACCTGCGCCGCTGCAGCGGCGGCGATCCGGACACGGTCATGCTGTTCGCGAGCTATCTGTTCGACACGCCGACCCATCTCAACGACATCTACTGGCGCGACGAGAACCGCACCGAGTCGCGCTGGACCACGGCGACCGTCGAGGGCACGCGCTACGGCCAGTCGCGCCGCGTGTACATCCTGACCAGCGAGGACACGTTTTCCGGCGGCGAGGATTTCGCCTATGCGATGAAGTACAGCGGCCGCGCGACCCTCGTCGGCGAAACGACCGGCGGCGGCGCGCACGCCGGCAACCCGCACCGCATCGGCACGCACTTCATGCTGTTCGTGCCGTCCGGCCGACCGATCAATCCCGTCACGCACACCGACTGGGAAGGCGTCGGCGTCGAGCCCGACCTGAAGACCTCCGCGAAGAACGCACTCGACCGCGCGCAGATCGAGATCCTGACGGGGCTCATCGCCGAGGAGCACGACCCGGAGTGGAAGCAACGCCTCGAGGAGACGCTGGCTGACCTGAAATAGGCGCTCGCGGTTCGATCAGGATTGTTTCCATCTCCCACTGGCGGCAGAGGGCAGGGAGAGTTGTTCCCCCTCTCCCGCTTGCGGGAGAGGGTTGGGGTGAGGGGAAGCGTCTCGAGGCGTGGGAGGGTCAATGTGGGAGCGGCGG